>SDBT01002306.1_pt1 | contig 33908 bp, 22 predicted proteins | sample 2277101 | NCBI WGS metagenome assembly SDBT01 (sample SAMN10404973, study PRJNA504765) | marine sediment metagenome | isolation source: marine sediment core GS10_PC15, 103 cmbsf | place: Arctic Ocean: Southern Knipovich Ridge | collected 2010
AATAGCTTTTATGATCATAAGAGTTTTGAATTTCATAAGATTGCTCCTTTAACCTTTATTTGATCCAATTTAGGGGAATATCTGGTTTCATAAATCTCCTTTGTCCAGGATCAGACTGAGATGCTAAATATGTTCTGAGGTCTACTCTCATAATAAACGAAAGTTAATTGATATCAACTATCAATTGCGAATCTTAAGTTATGTTCCTGTCAATCAGATCTGGGAAAATCTCTTGATAAAAGAATAACCCAAGATCAATATTTCTCAAATAAGGACTAAGTCCCTTAAATTGGTATGCACCCTGTAAACCGGACAAATAAATAAAGACCCTCCTTCGGATAATATCACAAACTACCGTTATCAATTCATAGGCACCAGTACCTTGATCCCTGAATTGATCCTAGACATCATAAATGGATTTTCCTTTCCAGGTAGATTTAATCCATCCCAGACATGGATTGAAATCCGCAGAGGAGACATCCAGCCCGAGGGGCCGGATGTCCAAGCGTCAATCCTCCGCCTTCTCACAAGGCGGGTCTTCCTTGACACTGAAGTTTTAGTCGATCAATAGGATCAGGGTAAAGTTTACGTCCCTGAACAGGGACGTTTGATCTGAGCGAGAGCGAAGACCCCTCTGAAGACTTTAGTCCCTGGGGGAAGACCAGCAAACACTTCTCAGGCATTCTTTAATTTGAGAGGTGTTTTTATTTCATGTCCTGGTTACGGGTTTCAGTCCAGTGGAGATGCCTTTTCTGTTTCGTTTACTCACCAACCCCGGTCACAAGCAGGTTGGACCGTCCTTGTTAACTCTCCCCCATTCTCTCTTACCAACTCATAACTCAGCGGCACCTCAATCACAAAATGACAGTTCCCAATCACGCCGCAGCTGCCGCAGTCCTGAACGGGAGCTGAGCGGATCTTTCCTTTTCGGACCCAAAATTCCACCATGCTCCCTACCTGTCCTGGGGAAATCTCCATTTCCCTGGCAATGGCATTTATGGATATTCCACCCCGGGAATTTTCAAAATATTTCAGTACCTGCCGTAAAGGAGTAATTGACATAGGATGATAATTTTCAAATATAGAAGTTTATTCCAATCTGGAAGACAACCACAGCAGCCGCCCATGCCAGAACCAGTGTGTAGCCGATTTGAGCCCACATCCAGCGGGTGCCAAATTCATGGCGCATAGCCGATACCGCTGAGACGCAGGGCACATACAACAAAACAAACACATTAAAGGCAACAGCGGCAACCGGGGCTGCTGCTTCTGAACCAGAAGAAACAGCATAGGCGTTGATCAGGGCATTTTCCAGCCGTGTTAAATCAGCTATTTCTCCATCACCCGGGAAGAAACTCACTTCTCCAATATTCACCAGCGGAATCAGGTTAATGATACGCGGCAGAATATTGATAGTTTCCTGAACTGTCAGCAGGGCGGCCCGGGTGAAATCCACCCCTACCGAAATCAGGTCCTCCGGGAAGGAAGTAGACATTTCCTGGTCAAGATAGCTCTCCCCTGCATAGATCTGGCTCATGGTACTGATGATAACTTCCTTTGCTAGAAGTCCGGTCATTAATGAACCAGTTGCCTGCCAATTTCCAAATCCTGCCGGTTTAAATGCGGGGGCAATCAGGCCGCTGATTCGTCCAAACAGGCTGTCACCAGCCTGTACCTGGTTAAATAAGCCAGTATCAGGGTGAGCAGGGATAGCCATTAACAGCCACAGAGCAACTGAAACACCCAGGATAACTGTCCCTGATTTCATCAGAAAGCCCCGGGTTCGCTCCCACATCTGGTTCCAGACATCCTTTGGGCGTGGCAGTCGATAAGGGGGCAGCTCCATCACAAAGGGAGCCGGGGGCTGGCTTTTATAGACAGTTTTTTTCATCACAAAGCCAGTTGCCAAGGCTACAAGAATGCCCAGGGCATACATACCAAAAACCAAGTTTCCCGAGGTAGAACCAAAGAAGGCTGCGCCGAAAACCACGTAAACTGGGAGCCGGGCGCCGCAGCTCATGAAAGTAGCCAGGAACGCGGTCAGCTTGCGGTCTTTTTCGTTTGCGAGAGTTCGGGTGGCATAGACAGCCGGTACGGTACAGCCAAAGCCAACGATCATCGGCAAAAAGCTCTTGCCATGTAAACCCATCCAGCGCATGACCCGATCCATCACAAAAGCCGCCCTGGCCATATAACCCGAATCCTCCAGAACTGCCAGGGCCAGGTAAAGGAAGAGCAGCACCGGCATAAAAACCAGCACCCCACCCACTCCGGCGATGATTCCCTCAGTGATCAAGGAATAAAACCAGGTTCCTCCCAACCCCAGAGCATCCAGGGCGATTCCTGCCCATTTATATATAAATTGGTTGATAAAAACATCAACCCAGTCCAGGAATGGGGCACTGACATTGGATGTGAATTGGAATACAAACCACATCAGGAGGAAAAAGATAGGCAAGCCCCAGATCCGGTGAGTAACAATATCATCAATCATTTCCGAGCGAGTGATGACATTTTCTCGGGGGCGCTTCAATGCGGAATCTATAACCTGATCAACAAACTGGTAGCGCTGATCAGCAATCAGGATCTCAGGGTCTTCTCCGGTGTGAATTTCAATTCTGTCCCGGGCATTCCGGGCCGCCTCCAATAAATCCAACGCTCCCAGCGATTCCAGTTTATCAACTATGTCCTGATCATTTTCCAGCAATTTGGTTGCCAGCCAGCCAGATCGGTAAGATTCCCTCACATGATCATGCCCCTCAATTTCAACCTGTAAGTCCTCAATTTCCTTTTTCAGAACCCCACTGAAGCTGGTTTGGATGTTCCCGGTATGAGGATGTTCTAAGACCATCGTGATCGCGTCTATTAAATCCTTAACGCCCTCGCTGCGGATGCCCACAGTTTCCACAACCGGTATCCCACCCAGTCGTTCTGATAATCCTTTCAGTGAGATGGTTAATCCTCTCCTTCTGGCGACATCTGTCATATTTAAGGCAACAATAACTGGGATTCCCAACTCAATTAACTGAGTAACCAGATAAAGATTTCGGTCCAGATTAGCGGCATTTACAACCGCAACCACGGCAGTGGGTTTCTCATTGACTATAAAATCGCGGGCAATGATCTCCTCAATCGAATAGGCCGTCAGGCTGTAGGTTCCCGGTAAATCCACAACCAGGATTTCTTCCTGGTCGATTTTAAGTCGTCCTTCTTTCTTCTCAACAGTTTTTCCAGGCCAGTTACCGACATGCTGCCGGGAGCCGGTCAGAACATTAAACAGGGTGCTTTTACCAACATTGGGGTTGCCTGCCAGGGCGATAGTCTTGGTCATGCAAATATTTTGCTCCTTATTTTGATCAAGAAGGCTTAACCAAAATATGCCTGGCCATGCCTTTTCCTAAAGCCAGCCTGCTCTCGTCGTTCAAGGCAAGGATCAAGGGACCGGGGAAATCATTTCTTATCACACGAAGGTAAACACCGGGATTGAGGCCTAGGTCTACGAATCTTCTGCTTAATTTTTTTCCACCCCGGGTTCGGAGAATCACAACTGTCTGTCCGGATTTGCACCTCACGAGAGGCAGGATCAATCCAGGGACTGGAGCCGCCTCCCCCAGCGGGACCGACTTACCCATCAGTTCCACTTCAATTGTCTTAGCTTCAGACTTTCTCAGAGAAAGGTGGTAGTCCCTAACCCGGTACTCAACAGGGTCGCCCAAAGGGGAGAGTTTAATCATCTCTATCAATGCCCCATTAGTCAAACCCATATCGACCAACCGTCGTCGAATAGGCCCTCGCCCACCAATTTTTTTGATCCTGGCCGATTCTCCCGGGATCAATTTATCCAAAGTAATAACAGCCATAAATTCCGTCTATCCAGTTATCTTTTCCCTGATTCCAAAGTCATCTTATAATTATTTATAAGGTATACCATAAAATTTCTCGTGTGCCAAGCTTCACATAAGAAAAACGAACTATCAAAGTTGTTTTAAGGCAAACCATAAAATATTGTCTCATTTGATTGTATAATATATCCAGAAGAATATCCGGCCTGGAGAGGACAAAATGCCCAAATCAGAAAGCAGAGAGATGTATCTAAAATCAATTTACGAACTGGCAGACGAAGGAGAGTTGGTAGCCGTCTCCCACCTGGCCAAAAGGGTTGGTGTTTCACCTGTCTCTGCCACAGAAATGGTCAAACGCCTGGAAAGCCAGGGTTTGATCATCCACACACCCTACAAAGGCGTTAAACTTTCCAAAAGCGGTTTACAACGGGCCCTGATCTTGGTCAGGCGACAGCGTTTATGGGGCCGGTTCCTGGCAGATCATCTTAAAATACCCTGGTCCCAGGTATACGATATTTCCTGCCGGTTGGAACATGCCACAGATGCGGCTGTAACTGAAGCTCTGGCTGAATACCTGGAACACCCGACAATATGTGTTCACGGGCATCCTATTCCAAATGCAAATGGTCAGGTTGAAGAAATCCCGGCATTTCCATTAAACGAAATCAGCTGTGAAGTGGAAGTTGAGGTAATCAGAATTGAGCAGCCAGAATTGCCTTTATGTGAATATCTCGAAGAAAGGGGGATATTCCCGGGCACAGTGCTCAAGATTATTGATGAGGCACCCTATAACGGGCCATATACAGTGGAACTTGGTGGAAACGAAATCGCTCTGGGCAGGGAAATCTCAGCCCGGATCCTTGTCAATCCGACAGAATAAATCTCGATCTGACGAAAATAACAAAAACCATCCTGGAAAAATATTCCGGATGGCTTTGAATTAAATAAAACACAAATAGTTGATCATTCGAGATATCGAACTCCTGTCAGCTCCTGGGAGATCTCCCACAATTTTTGAGCATACCCTAATTCTTTTGATGTTTCATTTGAATCCACCATGATAGGATACCCGGACTTTTCTCCCTTGCCATCGGGTCCATAGTACTGTCCTCCCCTCGCTTCCTGATCGACAGCGGCCCTTATGCTGGGTAAAGCTCCCATAGCTGAACTTTGAAACATAATTCTCATCACCGGTCTAATGAGCCAGGTCATCCGATGATTAAAGAAGTGATCAGCTAATCCGGTAGCAGATATACCAGGATGAGCGGCCAGGGCCAGGGCATCTAGATCATTCTTTTCAAAACGACGCTGCAGTTCATAGGTGAACAGCAAGTTAGCCAGCTTGGAGCGGCCATAGGCCCCCATGGGCGTGTATCCTTTTCCGTTCTCATACAAAAAATTGGAAAAATCCATGTCTCCACCATAATGGGCGTTGCTGCTGACATTCACTATCCGGGCACCTGGAGTGTTAGTTAACATGTCAATCAGCAAGCCAGTTAAAGCAAAATGACCCAGGTGGTTGATGCCAATGGTATTTTCAAAACCATCTTCAGTCTTGCCATAGGGGACCAGCATGATCCCGGCATTATTCAGCAAAATATCCAGGCGGTTGTACCTGGAATTGAATTCTTCAGCAAATTTCCTGATCGATTGTATGCTGGCCAAATTAAGCTCTATAAAAACGAGTTGAGCGTCCAGAAATTCTTCCCTGATTTGAAGAATGGCAGCTTCCGCCTTGGCCTGGTCCCGGCTGGCAAATATCACCTGTGCCCTATTGCGGGCAAATACCCGGGCAGCTTCATACCCAATGCCGCTGTTTGCGCCGGTGATAACAATTACACACCCAGACAGGTCAGAAATATTTGCAGCAGTCCAATTAGTATTCATCTTCAAATTCCTTCATTATTCAGTTCACTCAGGTTATTTTATTGCACGAATTCGGATGGCAAAATTTAAACCCACAATAAGAATAATGGCGCCGGCGATAACGATATAGGCATTGCTGACAAACATAGTTTATTTCCTTTACTAATCCTATTTTATGAATCTCTAATATATCAGTAAAGGCTATATGACAGAATTGATAGGACTCAGTACTTAATATTTGACATTATAACAAAGTTGTCTTTCTTTTATAGTACATTCCAGGGAATGCTGACCTTTATTTATTATTGATGAATTAATCTTAAGCTGTCTTACATATCCCAGTTAAATAAAACACTCTGAAAAAGGAAAATCAGTAAATTAAATATATGGAGGATTGCTATCGGGATAATTTTGGCAGTGCTGGACATCGAGCATCATTAGAATTCTAATACTTCCGGATAATGTCAAACAGGAATTGATTTCTCAAGCTTTGGTCCAGCTTATTATCAAGATAAATATTGGAAAACTGGAATAAAACTGAATTTATTCCAACAGATGGAATAAATTTTCTCGAGATGGCAATCCTCTCGCCCCGCTTTTTCCGATCTTCAACGCAGCTGCCGCGTTTCCCCAGCGGGCTGCTTCCCGGAGATCTTTATCGGCCAGGCAGGCAGCAATAAAACCGCCATTAAAAGCATCTCCTGCGCCCAGTGTATCCACGACTTCAACTTCAATGGCTGGGCTAGCAAACAGGTCATCAGGAGAAACAACCAGCGCACCCCCGGCTCCCTGGCGGGCGATTACAGTTCGTTTGCCTGCTGATAACATTTCTGCTCCGTCTTGAATCGTGGACTTTCCCGTAAATGGAATAATCTCCTCAATTCCACTTCCAAAAACCACCTGGGATAAATCTATTGCTTTATCAAATACCTTTTTTAAGGAGCTATCCATCCCCCAGGATTCCAGGCGAAGGTTCAGATCCAGGGAAACAGTCAGTCCTGCCTCTTGAGCTAGTTTCTAAGCTTTTAGCTGGGCAGTTCTAACCGATTCTTCCCGCAAGCATAATCCGGTAGTATGCAGCCAGGAAGCAGATTCGAAAATTTCCGGTTTGATGGAAGATGGTTGTAGTTTTGTGTGCGCCCCACCTCTATCTGGCCAAACATATAAACCTCGTTCTCCATCGGGATAGATGAGAGCTATAACCATAGACGTGAAGGTTTCCTGGACCAGATAGGTTTTTCCAGTATCTACTCCTTCATTCCTGAAATCATTTATAACCCAGCGACCGTATCCATCATCCCCGACGGTTCCGATAAAAGAGGTCTTTACTCCCAGGCGCGCCAGGGCTACTGCCACATTTGCCGCCGTACCTCCCCCATGAAGTTCCGGGGTAGATTCCCTGGGAATTGGGGTGCCTGGGGACCGCTCCGACAAGGGTATCAATATATCCACATTGGCGTCACCAAGCACAATTACCCGGGACTTATTCATCCTTGCGCGCTCCCTTTGCAGCCTGAATAAATTCGCGAATTTTGTTGAGATCCTTTCGGAATCCACCTCCGGGTAAATAATGATTGGTATGGGTCAGGGAATCCACAGCCCAGGGTTGAACAAAATCGATCGCCTCGCCCACGTTCTCAGGAGAGAGACCGCCCGCCAGGATTACCGGGATCTTCAATTCCCGGATTATCTTGCGGCTGATATTCCAATCATGCGTTACACCAGATGCCCCAATTCCGGCAATATCAGGAGCTTGGGTATCCAGGATAAGATAATCAGCCACCTCCCGGTATGTCAGGGCAACTTCAAGGGCATCAGCACCCGACACTGAGATTGCCTGCATGATTGGCATATCTGGTAATTGATCTCGCAGTTTAATAACCGCCTCGGGGGGGATGGAATTCTCCAACCCACAAAGATGTAAAATGTCAGGCTGGACAGCCTCGACCATATTCTCTATTGCACTCAAATCCGATTCAACCGTTAATGCAACACACACCGCAGAGTCACCAACCGTATCAACAATTGCCCTCGCGGTATTAAAATCAACCTCTCCCGGCAAGCCAATGCTGCTGGGAGTGATCCCTATATGATCCACTCCCAGGGAAACTATCTGCAATGCTTCCTCAACAGACTGTATAGTATAAATCTGAACTTTCACAACCAACTCCTATTATTGATCTGGTTCTAGATTTGATTCCAGGTCATCCCTATTATAGATTACTCCCGGAAAAAAACTAAGTGGTTGAGGAGACCTCCGAGATCTAATTAGGGATAGTTTTTTCATTATCAACCAGTCATCTGGTATAGTTAGTATGAGATTTTAAGTGCTGCCTGCAAGTGTTAACTCTCTATTTTCTAAATGAATTTTATTGGTAGAGGTACTTCATGTTTCGTTGGCTGCAGAATTTTCCACATTTTTTAGAGATTATTTACAACCTCTTCGAAGTCGGGCTCAGCCCGCTAAAACGCTGGTTTACTCCCGGCGGCCGGGGTGAACCCCTTATAATTGCTGTTGAAAAAGCCGGAAAAAAGATTGTCTTTAACTGTAATATGTGCGGGCAGTGCATCCTGCACAGCACCGGGATGACCTGTCCAATGAACTGCCCCAAACACCTTCGCAATGGTCCTTGCGGAGGTGTGCGTACAAACAGCCACTGCGAAGTCAAACCTGAAATAGTGTGTGTCTGGGTGGATGCCTATAAGCGTTCCTTGAGAATGCCTCTCTACGGTCATCAATTTGCCGCGCTGCAGCCGCCCCTGAACAATCTACTCAAAGGGACTTCATCCTGGATAAATATGTTCCACGGCATTGATACGAAACTTCCAAAAGGCTGGGCAAATACCAGGGACATCCCGGTGAACTTTCTCAAGGAAGGCCCCCGTGTCTGAAGGACTTAAAAACCCCTGCAGCCGTCTTGAAGATATCCTGAGAGCCGGCCATTTTGCAGTCACCGCCGAGCTGAATCCACCAGATAGCGCGGACCCTGAGGATGTCTACCGGGCTGCCAGCGTTCTGGCTGAAGTATGTGATGGTATCAACGCTGTGGATGCCTCTGGAGCTAACTGTCATATTTCCAGTGTAGCCATGTGCGCCTTATTGACCCGGGCAGGTTATGAACCGGTCTATCAAGTCACTTGCCGGGATCGCAATCGGATTGCAATTCAGGGTGACATGTTGGGTGCGGCCGCCATGGGTGTATTGAACGTACTTTGCTTAACCGGAGATGATGTCACAGTCGGCGATCAGCCGGAAGCCAAACGCGTTTTTGATTTTGACTCCATCCAATTGCTGCGCACAGCCCGGATGATGAGAGATGAAGCTGTGTTTCTCAGCGGCAGAAAAATTACCTCTCCGCCCTGTTTTTTTATAGGGGCAGCCGCCAATCCTTTCGTGCCTCCCCATGCTTGGCGCCCCCAGCGTTTAGCTAAAAAAATAGCCGCCGGAGCTCAATTTATCCAAACCCAATATTGTTATGATCTGCCAAGATTCAGGGAATATATGGGGCAGGTCCGGGATCTAGGCTTAGATAAACAAGCCTTTATCCTGGCTGGCGTGGGACCCTTAAAATCAGCTGGTGCAGCGGAATTCATGCGCACCAAGGTGCCCGGTGTGATTATTCCGGATGAAATAATCGATCGCCTGAAAAAAACTCCCAAAGAAAAACAGCAAGAAGAGGGGAAAAAGATCTGTATTGAGTTAATTCGGCAGATCCGGGAAATTGAGGGAGTCTCCGGGGTGCACATAATGGCTTACCGCCAGGAAGAATTAGTAGCAGAAATCGTTGAAGGTGCCGGGTTGCTGCCGAGACCAATTGTTTAGGTATACAAAAAGACGCCCGTAAGAGCGCCTTTTTTAGTAGCGGGGCCAGGATTCGAACCTGGGACCTCCGGGTTATGAGCCCGACGAGCTGCCACTGCTCTACCCCGCGTTAATATAGGATTGCAGATTATAGCATGGGGGGTATAAGCGGTCAAGGTTTTGTGTTAAAAAACAGCTCCCACCAGATCCTGAACCGATTCTGGGTCTGGGGAACAGGGGTTGGAAGAGGTGTTGGAGCGATCGTTGTGCCCTCCACTGGCACAACGGCTACTCGGTGATCTCCCTCTCTAATCATCTTGGCTTGTTCGTAAGCCCATTCCTCAACTGCCGCATCTGAATCAGCTCGAACAATTTCAGTGGCCAGCGCCCTTGTGGTGGCCGTCAGGGCAGATATTGTTAGCTGCGACTTGTTGAATTCATCTGTAAGTCTATTTAAATCAGCAATCCTGCCGCCGAATACAATCATCCAGACCACAATTAAGGCCAGAAAACCCACCAGGAAAACTGTCCTACCTTTCTTTAGATTCATATTTATATCTTAACCTACAACTAGCTTACAAGCAATCAACCCAATATTTGCAAGAATCCTGCCATTCTGATCTTAGGGACGAAGTCCTTTTAAAGGACTTCGTCCCTATTGAAACGAAAACAGTCCCTAACCTGGGTTAGAGACTGTTCGAGTGCCGAAGGTGGGAGTCGAACCCACATGGGAGTAAATCCCACTACGCCCTGAACGTAGCGCGTCTGCCTGTTCCGCCACTTCGGCTTGTTTTTTACTTGCAGGTGCAATTTTACCCCGAGTTGATTTTTTGTCAACCATTCAGGCCCAGGAGCCAATTTTATTTGGATTTATATCCAAAATGAAACCCGGTGAATGTTTATTCATTTCTGAAGCCATGCTATAATTCGGGCAGGTATTTCATATGATCCTCTTTCAAACTGCTCCCAATCCTACCTTTCCTCCCCCCGCCTTTCTGGGATATTCCCTGCTGATAATCTTAATCTGTGTTTCCACTCTTGCCAAAGTGATTCGCAAGTGGCAAGTGGGCAGATATCCCCAGGGATTTCGGATGGTGCAGGGCTTAATTATTTTATCAGTACTGCAGTTAACTTCCTTTTTAGTTACATTTTTTACCTGGCAGCTCGAACCAGTCTTCTCGCCTTCTCTTCTAGTCATGGATCAGGCAGTCTCCTTGATAGGAATTTTGGTCATTTTCTGGTTGTGGAATTTTCCTGAACCCAGCCGCGAGGTTGATCCTGGTGTAATCGCTTTGATGGTTATCACAGCAGTATTGGCGATAGTCCAAATAATATTCTTGCCGGATTTACTGGAAGGTCTCACGGGGTCAACCGCTTTCTGGCAGGGTATAACGATCACTGCCCTGGTCATTGGATCTGGATTAACCGTAATTAGAAAACCCAATCTCTGGGTTTATGGCTTATTAATGGGGATCATTCTTTTCCTGGGTGCATTGATTACTCTGATCATTGATGATCTGAACCTTTTCCATTTAGCTCAATTGGCTGCTTACCCACTACTGCTAATTCTGGGAGATCGTTTCCCGATTGGTGAAAGCCTGGCAGATGAGTTATCCGAAGATGATGAACAAAGCCGACGCAGAGTCAGCGTTGATTACGACAAACTCGGTTTAATTCAAAAATTATTTGACGAGAAGGATCCGGCGGGAATTCTCTACAAAATCGCTCAAACCACTGCCTATTTTATCCTGGCAGATCTTGCCTTGATAATTGATACACCAGACGAACACGGGAAAATACGCATCATTGCCGGATATGATTTAATCCGTGAAGAACCTCTCCCGGCACTGACTCTTGACAGCCGCTCCATTCCTCTCTTGTCCAATTACATCCAGCGAGGGAAATTACTTCACATACCGGCCAGCAGCACATCTCGGGACTTATCCCACCTGTCTAAAATGCTACAGTTATCCAAGCCCGGACACCTGCTGGCAGCTCCGGTACATGTCTCTGGAGCCAATAAAACCATTGGTGTTGTTTTATTCTCTCCCTTCTCAAATAGACCCTGGACCAAGGCAGACCAAAACTATATCCTTTTATTATGCAATTTATTTGAAGCCGCCTTCAGCCATCATCTTATATCTCAGGATGGAGAATCTGACAGCGTAAAAAGCACTATCAGGGATCTAACCTCTCAGCTGACATTAATAACTCAAGATAAACAAAATCTCAAAGACGAAATGGCTGTGCTTTCCAAGAATCACCAAAACCTGCTTCTCGATCAGGATGTATTACAAACCAAACATGAAGGGCTGCGAGTCTGGGGTAATTCTCTTGAACGCCACCTAGCCATGCTGGTGGATCTATCAGAAAAGGAATCCACCGAGGCGCTCAGGAAATATATCGGAGTAATAGAAAAAGAAGTTCAGCAGGCTAGAGCGGATCAAGCTGATATCAAGGTAGATGTAGAAATCACCCCTGATCCGGAACCTGAAGAATTGGATCCGGATAGTTCAAGACCGGCGAATCTTGGAAAAGCGATACAATACTGCCTTGAAAATGCGCAGTCAGAGATAGAGGAAAAAGAATTATCCACTTCACTGGATCTCCCAGATAATCCTCCTCTTTTGAAAATGAACCACGCTTTATTCCGGGAAATCTTTTCCTTCCTGGTTGCCAACGCCATTGAAGAAAACAATCAAGGTGGAGAGATTAGTATTCAGACCCAGATCTATGAGGAAGACCAATCACAACATTTTGCGCATATCAAGATCAGTGATCAGGGCGATGGATATTTTCCTGATGATATTTCAGCGGTGCTTAATGACCATTTGACTACAGATCAGCAGGAAAAATTAAACCAGGTGATGACCAACCTATACGTCACAAAAAATCTGGTTGAAAACGAAGGGGGAAGAATGTGGGTGGAGAGCAAACCGGGGGAAGGAACAACTGTGAGTTTGCTGTTAGCTTTCCTTTAGGTTTATCTGGAGGAAACCATAACCTTGGAACAATTCTTGCTACCTATGGGCTTAGATAGCCCTGACTGAGTTGTTTTTACCTGTCCAGGTGCAACGGCCCAGCATAAACTCATTGTATACTGGTCCTCTGAACAGTTAAGGAGATTTTAACCATCTCCCAGTAAAAAGAGCAGTATATGTTCAAGAATAAAAGATATTTACTTTATATCATTGCGTTGATAATTATTAGTTTGGTAATCCTGATCCCAGTGGTTCGAGGAGGTTTGACCTTTGCTGCTGCGCCAAAAACAAATATTGCGCTGGTCAAAGCCCCGGCCGGATCCACACCAACAGCCACAGCATTTCAACCACTGACATCAACAGAAACATATATCCCAACTGATTATCCTACCCCTGTTCCAACAGCCATTTCAACGCCGATAAAAATCAAACCATCCAGCCATGACTCGGGGGCAGGTCCTATTACCCAGCCCGACGATCAAATTAACATCATGATATTGGGATCAGATCAAAAATATAAAGGATATATCGGCCGCACGGATGTCATTATCCTGCTGACAATCAATACCAAAGACCAAACAGTAAATGTCACTTCGTTCCCAAGAGACCTATACATATACATACCTGGATGGACCGATCAACGAATTAACACGGCCTTTGCCCACGGCGGTTTTAAAACACTCCAGAAAACACTAATGCATAACTTTGGTTTTGAGCCTGATTATTATATTTTGATCAATCTGTGGGCATTCGAATACATCGTGAACGATCTTGGCGGCATCAATGTTAATGTTCCCCGCACAATTTGTGATGACAACTGGGGGGGAGGATTGTCTCACTGTGTATATGCCGGCAATCATCATTTTTATGGTCGTGAGGCTCTGTGGTACGTAAGGTCCAGGTTGACGACAAATGATTTTGATCGTAATTATCGCCAGCAGCTGGTTCTCGAAGCAATCTTTAAACGTCTGTTTTCTTTTAATACAATTACTAAAATACCGAAATTATTAAATACCTATGTCAATAATGTCACTACAAACCTCGATCTGGGCACAATTGTTTCCTTAACATCGACCGGGGTTAAATTATCAGAATCCTCCCGGGTCAACCAGTATTTCATTAACCAGAAAGCGGTACGTTCCTGGGTGACTCCATCTGGAGGCCAGGTACTTCTACCCAACTTTAACGCCATCAGGGGAATATTGAAGAATGCACTAAACTCTCCTTGATATTAGTATTTGGTCTCAAAGAGGGGCAGAAAACAATGCTATTAAATAAATTAAGTGAGGTTGAATTATGTTAACCGGAAAAGGAATGTTTATCTGGAAAATCCAGAATTGTCATAAGGGTGACATCAGTGAAATTCTCCGAAGAGCCGTCAAGGCAAATTACAGCCATGTGCTGATCAAAATTGCCAACGGAGTTTATAGTTACAATTATGATTGGGAGAAACAAATCGACCTGGTTCCTCCTCTCGTTGCAGCATTAAAAAGTGAAGGTATCCAAGCTTGGGGTTGGCATTATCTCTTTGGTGATCAACCGGGGCAAGAAGCTCAGAAAGCCATTAGCCGAATCCGAGAATTGGGTGTGGATGGATATGTACTTGATGCTGAAGGTCATTACAAGGGAAAATATAACTCAGCAAAAACATTTATGAGCCAGCTTAAAACCGCTATTACTGATATACCCATCGCTCTTAGTTCTTACCGCTATCCATCTTACCATCCCCAACTTCCCTGGGATGAATTTCTGGAAAAATGTGATCTGAATATGCCGCAAGTTTACTGGATGCACGCGAATAACCCCGGAGCTCAGCTGAAAAGAAGCATTACCGAGTTTCAGAACATGAAATATACTCCCCCAATTATTCCGACGGGGGCGGCATTTACAGAATGGGGCTGGACACCATTGGTTACGGAAGTGCATTCGTTTATGCAGAAGGCAAAGGACTGGAATCTACCAGGGGTCAATTTTTGGGAATGGGGAAATCTACATAATTCATTACCTGCCGAGTTTTGGCAGACAATCCGAGATTTTGAATGGGATGCGGGACCCAAACCTCCAGAGGATATCGCTGAAATACTGATCCAGGCGCTCAACGCCCACAATCCCGACCAGATCCAAGCTCTCTACCGGGATGAAGCAGTCCATATTTCCAGTGAACGCACAATTCAAGGAAGAACTGCCATTAAGAGCTGGTTCAATTCTCTGCTTACCGATATTCTTCCAGATGCGACTTTCACCCTGGCTAGTTATAGCGGGACGGGCAATATCCGGCATATCAACTGGAATGCTAGTTCATCAGTTGGCAACGTTCAAAATGGCAGGGACACACTGGGTTTAATCGACGGCAAGATCGCTTATCATTTCTCAGAATTTACCGTCAGTAAATAAACCAGGCTGGCATCAAATTCCAGAAACCAGTCAGACCATTTCCCAGGGAATAGTCAACAAAGTCACCTTCTCATCGTCACGCATTTCCACAACTTTCTTACCCTTCTGGGCAACCCGGGTTTGCAAGGGGGCGTCATCCAGACGGGTTGATCTCGGTGCAAATTTTTCCAGATGAACAGTAACCCGCATTGTCCCTTTCCCGGCTGTCATTCCTACCAGGGAATCACCCTCCGGGAACTTCCAGGCAATTACACCCTTCCCATAGCGTCCCTGGAGGGGGAAATCATCCGGCTGGACTCGTTTAGCCCGTCCAGACGCGGTTAGGAAATATAGCTCGCCCTTTTTAGGCAGAGTTTCCATGCCGATAATCCGATCACCTTTGGAAAGTTTCATGCCGTTTACTCCGGCTGCAATTAATCCCATAGGTCTGACATCATCTTCACTAAAACGGATCGCCATGCCCTGGCTAGTCGCCAGGAAGAGATCTTTGCTACCATCACTTAATCGAACAGAAATCAACTTATCGTCCTCATTTACCCTTACCAGGGTAAAGAGTTGAGCGGATGGACCGGGCAGTTCACTGATTTCGCTCTTCTTTAACATGCTTTGCTCAGTGATTGTGACTACATGCCAGGATTGGTCCCGTTTTTCTTTTGGGGGCAAGCCAAATACTGAACTCAACTTAACTCCATTATCAAAAGGAGTTAAGTTTGAAAAGTGAGTTCCCTGACTGGGCTTTGTCGTTTCAGGCACGGTGTGGGCGGGGATCGCTGCCGCCTGCCCTTTCTCCGATACCAAGAAAAGAATATCCCGGGTATTGACCCTCACCAACCAGTTGGGTACATCCCATCCGCTGGGTCGGGGAAGGTCATCTCCTGGTGACCGGGAAATCAGACCATCACGATTAATCATAACCCAGACATTTTCTGAAGGTGTCAACTGAGATAGCTGCATCGGTGCGGCATCAAGGCCGCCTTCCACCATGGCTATCTGGGTTCTACGTCCATCGTTAAATTTCTCTTTGATCTCCTGAAGTGATTGGGAAACCACTTCACGTATTTTCTTTGGAGATTTCAGTAAAGCCGTAAGCTCTTTGATGTTCTTCTTGATCTGTTTATATTCATCCGCAATCTTATTGCGCTCCAATCCTGCCAGTCGTCTCAGCGGCATATCCAGAATTGCCTGGGTTTGAATTTCTGTCAAAGAGAATTCCCGCATCAGGTTATTGCGGGCAGTTTGAGCAGAGCGAGATTTCCGGATCGTATCGATCACTGCATCCAGGTTATCCAGGGCTGTTGTCAAGCCCTCCAGGATGTGTTCTCTTGCCCGGGCTTTTTTCAAATCATGCTGACTGCGGCGCTTAACGATAGTAAGACGATGCTCGAGATAAATCAGCAAAGCTTCCTTTAGGTTGAGCAGTTTCGGCTCATCATCAATCAGAGCCAAGATAATTATACTGAAAGTGTTTTCCAGGGTTGAACGCTTGAAAAGGGCTTCGAGGACCTCTTCCGGCTGGGCAGACTTCATCAACTCAATCACGATCCGCATTCCCTGGCGGTCAGATTCGTCCCTCAAATCTGCAATGCCTTCCAGCTCTTCGTCACGAACTAATTTGGCAATGCGTTCCAGAACTGTGACTTTTTTAGTCATGTAGGGAATTTCAGTTATCACTATCCGGTGCCTTCCCCGGGACATTTCTTCCACAATGGCTTTTGCCCGGACCCTGACCTTTCCCCGGCCTGATCCGTAAGCACTCTTTAATCCACTGCGGCGCTGATCTTCAATTATCACGCCTCCTGTGGGAAAATCCGGCCCCTGTATAAATTGGGTTAGTTCTTCTACCGTGATCTTGTCCATCGTCTTCCAGTTGTTGAGCATGAAATCGAGTGCATCAACTACCTCCCCAAGATTGTGGGGAGGAATACTGGTTGACATACCGACGGCAATGCCAGTGACGCCATTAACCAGCAAATTCGGGAACGAAGCCGGAAGCACGACGGGTTCCTGCAAAGTTCCATCAAAGTTTTCCCGGAATTCAACGGTGTCTTTCTCGAGGTCTTCCAGCATCAAGGTTGCCGGGGAAGCCATCCGGGCTTCTGTGTAACGCATAGCGGCAGGCGAATCTCCATCAATCGAGCCGTAATTGCCCTGACCATCGATCAAAGGATAACGCATGGAAAAATCTTGCGCCATCCGGGCCATAGATTCATAAACAGCCATATCACCATGGGGGTGATATTTTCCCAAAACCTCTCCGACTATTCGGGCAGATTTTTTATAAGCTGTCTCAGGACCCATGCTCATTTCATGCATGGCATATAAAATGCGGCGGTGGACAGGTTTTAATCCATCCCGGGCATCTGGAAGAGCCCGGGAAACAATTACGCTCATAGCGTAATCAAGGTATGCCCGCTGCATTTCATCATCAATATCAATCGGTTGAATCAGACCAAAATCCATACATCCTCCAATTAGAACACAACACGGAATACGACGGCTGCGGTATTCTCTCCACGTTGCGTATTCCGTAATTTTTCCACTTTAATTTATATTCAGGGAATTAAACCGATGAAATTATAACATGAAAAGCATCTCTTTCTTGGAACATACGCCCTTGGTGGATAAAATTAAATAAAAAAGGATACGGTTTCCAATAGAAAACCGTATCCCGAATGCACTCAAATAAAACTGGTTAGTCCTGATCTTCTTCTACGGATTCGGTTCCAGCTTCAGCTGCAGCGGCAACCTCTACCAACTCTTCAACTATCAGATTGGGGTCCACTGCCATTTCAGTTTCTTCAATCTCATTCTCGGCAAGTTCATTGTCAGGGGAGTTTGGCCCCCCTCGGAAACCGGTTCCAGCCGGGATCAATTTACCGATGATCACATTTTCTTTCAAACCGAATAATGGATCCTCATCTCGGTTGACCGCGGCCTGGGTCAAGATCTTGATGGTGTGCTGAAAAGAAGCAGCCGAGAGGAATGAATCTGTGCTCAGGGCGGCTTTGGTAATCCCCAATAGGATTTCGTCGTATTTTAATGGGCGTTTACCTTCCTGGAGTAAAGCCTCATTTTCCTGCATGACCCCAATCCGGTTGCTCAGCTCCCTGGGTAAGGTTTCCGAATCACCCGAATCGGTCACATTTACACGGGACATCATTTTGGCAATCACGATCTCAAAATGTTTGTCATGAATGGTCTGTCCCTGGGAACGGTATACTCTCTGGACTTCTGTAAGCATATACCGCTGACAGGCGTCTCGCCCACTGATGCGCAAAATATCGTGGGTATTTAGAGAACCCTCAGTCAACCGTTGAGCAGGTACAACCATTTCACCTTCCTCCACAGCTATACGGGCATTGCTGGGTATTTCGTAATGCTTTTCATCCTTAACCTCGTAGGATACGATGATGGTTCTCTTCTCAATGCGAACTCGTCCGCTATTTCTGGCATGGATTTTGTTATCCGCATCCAGGGAAGCTAAAATATCACCTTCCTCGACTTTGTCTTCATCTTTTACGCGTTTGCGCCAGCTTTTCTCGAGCTCATAAGGATCACTGATCATCTCACTATGAGTAACCCTAACCACACGCATATCACTGTATCGGTCAGATTTCTCAATGCTGACTTTGCCAGCTATTTCTGTCAATACGGCTTCGCCTTTGGGGGCTTTTCGGGCTTCAAACAATTCCTCAACCCTGGGTAGACCGGTTGTGATATCGCTGGCTGTAGCCACACCACCGGTGTGGAAAGTTCTCAGAGTCAGCTGAGTTCCAGGTTCACCAATCGATTGGGCTGCAACAATACCAACTGTAGCGCCTTTCTGAACAGGTTGCCCACGACCCAAATCCAAACCATAACACTTGGCACAAAGTCCATACTCCAGAGTGCAGGTCAGTGGTGAGAATACCCGTACACTCTCAACACTGGAACTCTGGATCTTACGGGCAATTTCCCGTGATACCAGAGTGTTCTTTTCAAATAGGATCTCACCGGTATCATCATCTACAACATGGTCTGCCAAAACCCGGCTGAAGACCCGATCCTGCAGAATTTGTCCGGCGATATCATCCGTCCGTTTAAGAATAATCGAATTATCTGTTCCACAGTCCTCAGAGTTGATGATTGCGTCCTGTGAGACGTCAACTAGTCGCCTGGTCAAATAACCGGCATCTGCAGTTCGCAGAGCAGTATCAGCCAGCCCTTTTCGGGCACCGTGGCTGGAGATGAAATACTCTAGGGCGGTAAGCCCTTCGCGGAAACTGGATCGGATAGGAAGAGGAATAATCCGACCGGAAGGATCTGCCATCAAACCTCGCATACCAGCCAGCTGAGAAACCGGGCCAAAACCTCCCTTGGTAGCTCCTGAAACAGCCATGACAGCCATATTTCCATAAGGATCCATGTTTGCCTTAACAGCTTCACCCACAACAGCTGTGGTTTTCTGCCAGATATCGATAACCCGATCATCCTGTTCCTGCGATGTCAACAAACCCCGGCGGAAACTGCGTTCCACTGCGCTGACCTTTTCGAGTGCTTTTGCGACGATCTCTTCTTTTTCAGGAGGGATCATCAGGTCAGCCACGGCAATAGAATAACCAGATTTGGTGGCAAATTCAAAACCCAGATCCTTAATTTGATCTGCTGCCTTGGTAGTAGTATCGTTATCGCAGTATTCGTAAATTTCTGTAATCAGGTCTTTGACATTACCCTTGACCAGCTCCCAGTTTGCAAACTGAACTTCTGGCGGCAGGGCAAGGTTAAATAACGTCCGGCCCACTGTGGTATCCAGCACTCGTTCAACTGGTTCATCAAGCCGCTCGCCTTCATCGTCATACCAGGTTTTTGCCAGCAGTTTGATCTTGGTGGGAACTTTCACCTGATCCAGGTGATAAGCGAGTTCAACTTCATCAGAAGTTGAGAATATCCGTCCATCTCCTGGATAAGATCGTTCATCATCCCGGGTGAGGAAATACACACCCAAAACCATATCCTTGGAAGGAGCAATAATCGGCTCACCATTGGCTGGTTTGAGAAGGTTTTGAGTTGAAAGCATTAGCTCCCGGGCTTCTTCCACAGCTTTTTTGGAAAGCGGTACATGGACAGCCATCTGGTCGCCGTCAAAGTCGGCATTGAAAGCTGGGCAAACCAAGGGGTGGAGCTGAATTGCACTTCCTTCAATCAATTGCGGTTCAAATGCCTGAATACCCAGGCGGTGGAGGGTGGGAGCCCGGTTGAGCAGCACAGGGCGGCTCTTAACGGCTTCTTCAAGGGCTTCCCAGACCTCAGGACGATTACGTTCAATTAACCGTTTCGCGCCCTTGACGTTGGTTGCAAAACCACGCTTTTCAAGAATTGAAATCACAAATGGCCGGAACAGTTCAAGAGCCATTTTCTTAGGAAGGCCGCACTGGGACATTTCCAGTTTCGGGCCGGATACAATCACCGAACGTCCAGAGTAATCCACCCGTTTTCCGAGCAGGTTCCGGCGGAATCTGCCTTTTTTGCCTTTCAGCATGTCGCTGAGGGATTTTAATTCTCTGCGTCCCCGGCGGGAAAGAGCTTTGCCCCTCTGGGAGTTATCAATTAATGAATCTACAGCTTCCTGGAGCATGCGTTTTTCATTTCTGACAATCACGTCTGGTGCACCCAGCTCAAGAAGACGTTTCAGCCGGTTGTTTCGGTTAATCACACGCCGGTACAGGTCATTTAGATCGGAGGTAGCAAATCGGCCGCCGTCAAGCTGAACCATAGGTCTCAGATCAGGAGGAATAACCGGCAAAACGGTCAGGATCATCCATTCAGGTTGATTTTCAGTATTCTGGAAAGAATCAACTACCTTCAGACGCTTGATGGCTTTCTTTCGTTTTTGCTTGCTTCCTGTAGTCCGGATTTCGTTCCAGAGCTCTTTTGAAAGAGCATCCAGGTCAAGGCGTTTTAGAATATCATAAAAAGCCTCGGCGCCCATTTCTGCCTGGAAAATCTGACCCCAGCGGGATCGAAGCTCACGAAATTCAGCTTCTCCAAGAAAAATCAGCGGTTGGAGATTCAGCAATTCTTCCCGGAGTCGCTTGTATTCAGATTGAGCAGAGTCAATTGCCAGGTCCAGGTTATCGCGTAGCTGGCCAATTTCCTGGGTTGTTTCTGCCCTGATCCGGGCCACATCAAGCTTGACATGTTCCAGCTCATTATCCTGGGCTTCCTGGATACTCTCTTCAATTCCTTCCAGACGCTGTTTAACTACATCCTGAATGTTGGCAATATGGGCTGTGCTGATCTTTTCTCCCTTCTTGACAATCACAACTTCAGTTTCAGGGAAAATCAAATCATCTTTTGCAGCCTCGTCGATGCCATCCTGGAGGGTTTTTTCAAGGCGCTGGCCCTGCTTAATAATCGGCTCTAAATCAGAAGCGATTTGTTCATCAAAACGGCTTTTAATTTCATCCTGCTTGGCTTCTAACTCAAGCAACCTATCTTGCCGTTCAACTTCTTTTAGTTTAATTTCTTCACTGAAATCCGCACCAACTTCTCCTTCGTCGGAAGTAAAGCGGGTATCTAATTGTTCAAGGGCTTTTTCCCGTCCATCTTCATCCACATAAGTGACAATATACTGGGCAAAATATAGTACCCTGTCAAGATCTCTGCGGGACATATCTAGCAGGCGTCCCAAAATAGAGGGGATTCTGCGCGAGAACCATAAATGAGCTACAGGGGCAGCCAATTCGATATGCCCCATGCGCTCCCGTCGGACTGCTGAGCGGGTAACTTCCACGCCGCACTTATCGCAGACTATACCTTTATAACGAATATTTTTGTACTTTCCACAATGACACTGATAATCACGCGTTGGGCCAAAGATGGCTTCACAGAATAAACCATCTTTCTCCGGCCTTAAACGGCGGTAGTTAATGGTTTCTGGTTCAAGGACTTCCCCGTATGACCAATTGCGGATGAGTTCTGGTGAAGCTATCCCTATTCGAAGTTTTTGTATCCCATTACTATTCACTCGAAAACCTCCTGTATTCTCGCACTACCAACCGCTGAATTGACTTTCCCTCACCAGCTCACTTCAATATCTGCCCATTTACTAAAAGGATCCTGTTCTGAAAACTCCACCTCGAGAAATCAGTCAGAAAAGGCCTGCAATTAAATCACTTTTGAAATCTGTTTGTGTCCAATTAATGGCACCGCCAGGCAGAGCAGATGTTTTAGTACCAGCACGCACAAAAGCAAGCGCAAAAGAGTACGCTCTTAAGCGCCCGCATTATGTGAAGGGGATAATATTTAACATGCAACTGATAATTATACAATCTGGAAGGGTCTCAGTCAAGAGGTGTTACAAGATGCAACCCGTCCATTTTTGCTTTGATTTCCCCCTCAAATATTTGATTTTGAATGCAGGTTCAGTCTACCATAATATCAGGCAACTTTCCATACTCATTCTGAGTGTATTTTTCTTTCGGGTTGACGAATAGGGATGGCCAGATAAAAGGTACTTCCGGAACCCAACTCACTTTCCACCCAGGCATTCCCCCCATGCCGCTCCGCGATGGATTTGACAATTGCCAGCCCTAATCCAGTTCCTGCTTGTTTATCTTTCTCCCGGCTTTCCACGCGGTAGAATTTCTCAAAGAGTCTTTGCTGATCTACGGGAGAGATACCGATGCCTGTATCTTCCACTTCAAATATGATCCGTCCATCCTCCATCTTATACCGGACCCAGACTTCACCGCCCTGCTGGTTAAAGTTAATGGCGTTATCCACCAGGTTTCTGAGAGCCTGTTGGAGCAATGCCTTGTCAGCGGAAATGAAGGGTATGGTCTGATTTGGGGAAGAAATTTGCAGGTTGATTTTTTTCTGCGAAGCCCTGATTTTAAATGTATCGGTCACTTCAGAGACAATATCCGGAGTTGAAACCATATCCAGTTTTAATCCAATTTCCGCTTCAATTCTTCCCAGGTCAAGAAGATTTTGAACCAGGTGAGACATGCTCTCCACCCCGATAATGATCTTATGTACATAATTTTGCTGCTGATCATTAAGCTCTCCAACCATTTCCAGCATAGTAGCATAACCTCGCATTAAGGTCAGAGGAGATCGCAGGTCATGACTTACTGTGGCAACAAAATCGGATTTTAGCTCGTCCATTTCCTTAAGCTGACTGATATCTCTTAACACACAGACTCTTCCCAGTTGATGGTCGCCAGAATGGACTGGCGAAGCAGTGGCCAGGAACACCCGTCCATCGCCCAGTTTTATCTCCCGGGATGTTCGGTCCGCCGGGGGACCATTAATCAGTTCAATCAGTTCCTGATGATCGGTTAATTGTTCGATCGATTTTCCAATTCCATGATCAATTTCAATACCCATCAGCTCAGCAGCAACAGGATTGGTCAGCAGCACCTTGTCTTGATGATCCAAGACCAGAATTGGATCCGGTGTTGATGCCAAGATTGCAGCCAGCCTCTTCCGTCCAATTTCTGCTCGGCCAAACAAGGAGGAATTTGAAGCTGCCAGGGCTGCCTGACCTGCCATGGTGACAATATAGCGAACTTCACTGTCCAGGAAATTATGCGGTTCAAGGTATGCCAACCAGATAACGCCGTAATACTGCTGCTCATGCCGAAGAGCAACGATCAGAATTGCGCCTGGAACCGGATCATCTTCTTTCAAATCCAGCAGCGGCATACGGGCTGGATTACTGAGTAAAACCGGAGATCGGTTTCGGGCAATTTCCAGAATCTGGGAATCAAGAAACGCAAAAGCAGCTGTATCCTCTCCACTTCCAATTGAGGTTGTTTGATTATCTTCAGATAAGCCCTCCGGCCAGATATCTGCATCCAGGACGATTCTGGCCGAACTGGCTCCGATTTCAAGGGCTGATTTCAGGATGATGGCAACAGCATCTCCCATCTCCAATGATGAGGCTACACCTTGGCTAACAGTCAGCAATCGATTCAATTCAACCATGCGATTCTTCAGACTTCGTCGCATTTTTTCAAACGCCCGCCTGAGCTGACCAACTTCATCTACTCGCGGGGTTAAGCGTAAAGGATGATCCAACTCTCCTTTGGCAATCCGGTCAGCTTCAACTGTAAGCGCTCCCAGGGAATCCGCCACAGCACTTAATCCTATGTACATAACGGCCATGGTTATAAGCGCAATTAATAACACAACTCCGGAAAGCGGGGCAGCCAGATCAAGTGCCAGCTGTTGAGCCTGGACAGCAGGCAGCGTCAGCATAACAGTCCAGGGGCGGCCCAGCGCAGCCCGAATATATACAAGATATTTGATCCCATCGGTTGTGGTTTGTTTTGAGAAGACCTCTTCATAACGCAGATCAAAAACAGGAAAGAACAATCCATCGAGATCTTCGTTGGAAGAATAAAGCACCCTTCCTTGTTCATCCAATAGATAACCTACCCCTCCCATTTCATTAATCGCTCTTAAATCGCTCAGGATGGGTTGGGTAAATGGATTGGTCTCCAGATCTACCAGGCCTACCAATACACCGCCCTCTCCCTCACCCGTGCTTGAGATACTGCCCATAAAGGTAATCACTGTCTTGTTTCCTGTGCCTGATGGCGGAGAAACATATACCTGCACTGGAACACCGTTCAAAGCAGAGTTTAAACCAGCCAGGAAGTCAGGAGAAAATGAGCTTTCTGTGATGGGCTGTTCAGGATAGGTTCCGATTAGTTCTGGATTGGTATCAAATACGTAAAATTGCGAAAAGAACGGGATTGACCGGAAGCTTCGTTTTAAAACCTCGTCCAGATCTTCAGGTGTCGAAAAATCAGCGGAGAGATCAGCAGCATATTGACTGATCAAACTCTGTCCCGTGTTAAAGAAAAAGGGGACTTTGCTGGTGGTTGTCCGAGAAATGTTCTCCATTTGGGACTGGACCATTTTTTCTGCCGAATTCCCGGCAACAAACCAATTAACCAGGAGCAGTACCAGCACCAACACAAGAGTCAAACTGACCACATATTGCAGAAAACGAACTTTAATACTTCTTTCCGATGGAGACGGTATAAGTTTAGGTTTAACTCCATCGGCCCGAGGCAGAGCAACCAGGGCAAACTCTACAATTAATCCAGCAATCGCAAAACTACCTACCAATGCCCCAGCTCCAGCCCTGGAATTCGAGATGGCAAAATCTAAATTTGCGACAATGGAGCCTGAAGCCCAAAAGAATGCTCCAGCGATAAACAGTAAATAATGGATGCTGGCAATCAGCAGGCTGGCCAGAAAAGGGCGACGAAGAATACTGAAGATGGCTGTGCGGAAACGCTGCCGTATCGCAACTGAGATCAGCAGAGCGAAGAATACAAATTCAATAATTGTAAAGGGGGAATGAGTATCCCAATAGGCCAGACAGATCCCGGAAATCAAAGCTATCAATGACCCGCTGATAGGTCCCAGGATCCAACCTGCAATGATTGCTGGCAGAGCCGCCAGGATCATCAATGCTCCGCCTGTTGCTTCAAAGCCCAAACCAGGAAGAGGAATTGCGCCCCACCCGGGCAGGCGGAATCCAAGTAATAAAGCCCCGAAGGGGGCTAAGGTTAATAGTATGCCGAATAAGAACCATTGGCGCTCGGTCATTTCCCTCTGAAAATCCCGCCAGTGCCAATTACCGTATAACAAAGCCCCGGCCATTATCACCAGAGCAACCCAACCCGGCCGATCAGCCGGCCAGATCAAATAAGCAGGGGCGTTAAATAGGGTGAGAATGAAGGGCATCATGTGTTGAACTGAGTTCAAATCGGCTGGTGTAAATCCATACTCGATTATAGCATGGATAAAGGATGAGTAATCCTCTTGGAATTCCCGGGAGGATCACAAACTGGTTAGGTGTTACTCAAACTGAACTCTTTCCCCGGAAAGAATCTTTTCATATTCCTGGTAAACTCCCCGGTAAGATTCAGGCAGTAGGGAAGCTATTTTGGCCATAATATAGTCGGTATTATATTGGCGCAGGGCTCTGCGCTCCGCGCCTTTTCCCTCCAGGGGAGGAAGGCGGAAAGGTTCTCCCACATACATCTGGATGGACGGCCGTTTCCCCCGCAGGCCCTGCGACAGAAAATCCATGGTATTGCCCACCACACCCACTGGCAGGATTTCCACATCCACTTTATCAATGATATAAGCAACCCCGGGTTTACCTCGCTGCAAACCAGGGGTATGCGACCTGGTGCCTTCCGGGGATATCATTAATATCCGATCTGCTTCAAAAACCTTTGAGACCTGGATAAATACTTCCCGGTCAAACTCAGTTCTATGAACCCGGACGGCAGACCACAATTTGGCAATAATATGAACACCGCGCCTTCCCCAAACAACATCAGCACCAATAATTTCAATATCCGTTGGCCAAAAAGCTGCAATCAAGGGAATTTCAACCATAGAAACATGATTGAAGGCAATCACATAGCGGTTGTGATCAGGTATGTTATCCATGCCGTATAATTCGACCTTTCCCAGCAGATAAAATAATCCCTTGAAGGCCGGACGCATAAGACTCCTGTTGAACCTGATCCACCATGGCAAACAATATTTATCGCTCATATTAATCCTTGTTTGTTTCCTGGGCTATTTTATCAATGATTGAAACAACTTCTGGGATGGATAAGTTATCAGTGTTAATTACAACCGCATCTTCTGCTGCGCATAACGGAGCGATTTTCCGTGTGGAATCTATCCTGTCTCGTTTCTTAAGTTTTTGGAGGATTTTCGGTAGATCTACCTTTTCTCCCCGTTCAATTCGCTGATTATATCTTCGTTTTGCCCGCTCATTAACCGAAGCGTCCAGATAGATCTTCAAATCTGCTTCTGGTAATACAACCGTGCCAATATCCCTTCCAACCATGATCACTTTTCCCTGCATTCCAATCCGGCGTTGTTGGCGGGTAAGCGCATATCTTACACCCGGATAAGCAGAAACCCTTGAGACCCTGGAATCCACTTTCTTTTTCCGGATGCTCCAGGTAACATCCATGCCATCCGCGATAACATCATATTCTCTGCCATCTTCCTGAGATGGCGGAGTCACATCTATTTGAATTTTATCTGCCAATTTTGACACAGCAGATTCGTCTTTGGTGGAGATGTCATTTTGCATGGCCAACCAGGTAACCGCCCTGTACATCACACCAGTATCAAAGAATAAATAGCCCCACATTTCTGCCAGTTGATTGGCAACCGTGGTTTTGCCTGATGCAGCAGGACCATCTATTGCAATAATATTTGGATATCTCATTCCACTCCTCTAATTTTCTCCAACCATTAGATCCCCCCGAACCCATAGTATTATATGCTCATTTTCTACCGGACCTTGTCTGAACGCAATCCAACTGATCCAATCCTGGGGAATCAACCCTTGCCAGCCTGGTTTCGTTCGGGACACAAAATCCTGACCCCGGTAGGACTCTAAAGGAATCAAGTATTGATCCTGCTCCGATGTGATCAGGATAGGCAGTAGATTTTCAGATTGAAAAGTATCAAAGAATTCAATATTGCTCAATCCCCTTAAAGTCCAGCGGAGACTGTCATTCGTATGTATCACACCACCCTGAATACTATCCCACCGCCCGGTTTGGGAAATGCTGATTTCCCCGACCGTGTCTAGCAGCAGATCCATCTGCCCTGCCCCAGAACCATCAGACCAGAGCGACCTGGGGTCACCAGCCCGCAAATAGGCTTCCTGAGCCATAACGGATAAAGTAAAAAGCAGGAGCATACTGGCTGTTCCCAGGCTCAAGCCTTTTTTAGCCGAGGCCCAACCCCACTCCGATGCAACAACAGTCATCGCCAATAAAGCCAGGGCAAGAGAGGCTCCAATCAGACCCCACTGCAGCAGAACAGCCCGCTGTTCATCTACCTGGAAGATCATTCCTGTAAATGTCAACCAGTTCATGACGATCAAAATTCCGATTAAACCCCCCAGAAGATACACCGGCCAAGAACCCACAACCAGATTATTAATTCTAATTAATTCCCGGGCAGTGCCAATCCAGAGCGGAATCACCAGCCAGATCAAATCAACGGGGTGGCGTCCAGGAAATACCAGTAATAATACAAAAGCTATGCCAAACCAAATTGAAGAGATCTTTCCCAGACGATCACTCCCTTTCCAGGCAGAATAGAAGCCCAAACCGCCAAAAATCAATATCATGGGGTTGCTGATGACTAGGGTTAGCAGCATCCCCGGGAATCTGAACTCGGGCAAGGATAACCAGCTGCTGAAGAACTCCGCCATTGAACCTGACCAGGCGCTTAATCCTTGAATTCTTGTGAAGAAAAATGACCCCAGGGTAATGGCCATCAACAACGGGAAGGCAAAATCCGCCAGTACATATTGACTGGTCTGATCCTCGCCCATCCCAAAATTAAGTCTTTCCTTGATGTATGGAACGGGATATATAATTCCCACAATTCCACTGATTAGAATTGTCAAACTAAGGATGGCTGTACCCAGCCAGAAAGCCGGACCTGAGAACAAACCCAGAAATACCAGGAACATCGTCCAGGGCAGGTGACCAACGTGGAACGCAGCCACCGCAAGCAATAAAAACACCAGGGCAGACATGGGACCTCCGGCAATCCGGGAAACCGCCACCAGGCCAGGGTCCAGGGCAAGTCCGAAAGCCAAAAGCAGGGCTGGCAATTGTCCAAGTCTATCCTTGAACAAGAAGGGAACCAGAACTATCAGACTTCCGCTGAAAGCTGGCCAGAACCGGGCCAGGAAATTCCCACTGCCAAAGATTGAAAATAAAGCCTCGGTGATTGATAGATAACCCACTTGAGATCCCATTAACAGCGAATCTGCTTTCCAGATCTGCCAGGCCTGGAAGGCAAAAGAAGCTTCCAAGTCCACCAGCGATACTTTGCCGAGCAGAATTAACCTCAACAAAAATGCTAAGGATAAAATCAAGCCATATATGAAAACTTCATTTGAAAATCGATTCTGGTTCTTTATCATGGTCACATCCGGTTATGTACCAACTGCCTTTACACTGGTTATTTTGAATAGTCTGGAAACTCAAAAATTATCAAACTCTCATTCTGAAAGACCATAACCAGGTTCTGGTTGAATTTCTCATCCTGCAAACCGTTGGGGCAATAATCGCTGCCTGCTAGATAAGTTGAATGTTCAATATCTCCGATCACAACATAGCGGATTTGGAATTCCTCAAGAATGGGCAGGGCTGTATCCCAGCTGTGGGTGCAGTACAGGGTGGCAACTTTTTCCTTCCTTGGCCAGACCAATGAGCCATCACCCCGCCATTGGATCTCATGAAAATCCCAACCCAGGACATTTTGATTTCCACTGTAGGTAGCCATCCTGGCATGAGGGGTTGAATAACTCCCCCCTACCGCTTCAGCGATCACTCCCGGGGGTGCTTGCCGGAGCCAGGCTGCTCCTTCGGCATCTGTCGAAGGAAATAGATATTCTCCATCCAGCGTTCTCCCTGCCAGTCTGGAGAAGTTATTGGTCTTGGATCGGATGCTAATAACCGGATAAAACAAAGCCATAAACATTGAAAAAGCTAAAGCTGAAGAGACCAAAATACTCCCGGGGGATTTTATTGATCGGAATAAAGTTATCGTTCCGTAAGCAGCTGCAATACTCCACAACAGCCAGGCCTGGTAATAAAACTTGAATATGGTGTTGATCCTGTATCCAAAGAGATCCCGCAAAAATATGAATTCGGGTACCAGAACCAGGATAAATCCGGCCAGGATCAAAATGAGTGTAAATTGGTCGGGAAGTGAGACCTTCCCTGTTTGGCTGTTTGATGTTTTTTTGTGAAAAACCAATCCCAGGGCAAAAGAGGATAAAACAAAAAGTGTGATTAATGTGCCGGGAGTTGTTAACCTCCTCAATAAACCTTCTGCCATGACTTGATTCAGATCGATCCCGCCCACGGAACTAAGGAAAAGCCTCAGCAGGTCTTCACCCTGGACATCTACGGGCAGCCAGGCCAGACCGGCAACAATTACCAGCATGAGTATGAACAATCCCATAACAAAAATTGTTGTCAGGGAGAGACCTGTTCTAAGGTTCCGGTCATTTTCTCGTTTTCCCCAAATATAAAATATCCAGGCAAATATCGGTACCAGCAACGGTCCAAACATAACCCAGAATTGAGACCCCCGGGTAATATAGAGGACATTGGGTATGATCCCACCAGCCTGAGATGTAAAACCAAGATACCAGGGCAGGTATAAAATTCCCCCGGTAAGGCCCAGAGTGGCCCCCAGGAAGATGATATCGCGGATTATTTCACTGATCTGCCAGTTGGATCTTTCTCGACTATTCCTTAATCCATAGGCGCCAGCCAGAATTCCAACATACATGGGGAAATTCCAGATATTTAAAAATGCCATGCCGCCGGCCATCCAGGCCAGAATCAAAAAGAATAAGGGAGAGATTTCGAGGGGGATCAATTTCAGCCAGCGGAATTGATCATCCCGGGGACTGAGATAAAGTTCCAGAGCAAAAACTATAATCAGGAACACAAAGGGCAGCGAGAGCACATGGGGATGCAGATCTGACAGCAGAAAAGAAAAGAAAGGAAATTCACTGATGACTTCTTTTCCAAATCCAGAAAAATCGTAGTCCTGGATCACCCGGGATGCCCGCCACCACCACCAATGCCCGAAAGAATCTCCTGTGGGAGGATTGACCAGATCTTGAATATCGAGCCAATTCCAAAAAGGAGAAGATTGGGCTGCTGATCCATTCCAGAACAATCCCCTGGAATGAACAAAGTGTAAAAATCCTTCCCAGTTGCTGATAATCAAAGTAAAGAATGGTCCCAATAAAGCCGGGAACATTTGAGATTTCCAATCTTTTCTGGATAACGCTAGTAAATTATAAAGAATTCCAAAGGACCCAACTGCTGACAGAGAAAAGATCAAGGAAACACCCAGGTTAAAAGCAACACTGCCCAGAGTGCCTGCCAGTTTGGCCAACATTGCCATCAGAATATAGCCAAAATAATAATAAGATATGGCGTATCCAGAAAGCCAGGGATCATGGGGAGGAAATGTTTCAGAGCGCAGGATGGCATTGATAAATGCCAATTCCATCGGTTTTTCTGTGGCAAGTATTTCAGGATTCAATGTTCGGATAAAAGCCCAACCGGCGAAACCTACCAGGAACAAAATCTCAACTGTAATGATCAGGCTTTTGTGTTCCTTGATCCACTTTCCGGGGGCAGGGTCGGTTTTTTTCCGGATGAGAATAATTGCCAGAGCAGCAAGCAATGTCAAGGTAAACAATAATCCTGCCAGGTTATTGGCAGTTATTCCCAATCGGCCGAAAATCCAGTACAGGTATCCCCACAAGAGCAAACCGAATATCTTCGCAAAACTAAACCCCCGATCTGGCAGGTTTGGCACCAAACGGAAGATTATTGGAAATGCCAGCCAACCCAGGGCCGAAATAATCACATACCAGAGAATAAAATCCAGCATAAGAGTCCCTAAGACTTATTCAATCTCCAGGAGAGATTTATAAATAACTGTTTCCTGATCCCGGTAAACTTCCTTCCAGAGGATTCCCTCCCCGGCTAGAAACTTATCGATTCCTTCAGAATTGTATTTCGCCCGTTCCAGCTGACCCAGAACAATATAACTAACCTGATATTCCTGCAAGAAATCCCGGGCATAATCAAGGTCCGCTGTGTCATAAAAAACATTCACATCCTCAACGCGGGAGAAAACCCAATCATGAGGAGTCAGGGTTCTCTGCTGGCGCTGATGCCAATTCCACCCGACAACTCCTGGCAATCCAGTATAAACAGTGTACCTTGTCGCCCAGTGGTATTCAACCTGGTTGGCTTCAACTATTACTGGAGAGCCCTGGATATTGTCCTGCATCCAGCGGATAGCCCGGTAATCTTGAGAGAGATCCAGGCTGGTATCGAGGTCGTGGTACACAGCAGTTTGCATATAAGCCATGCCATCCAGCGTGTAGGGGGCATCCAGAGACATGCGATCCTTTATTTTAGCGACACCTCCCAACAGGGGATAAAGGGCTGCGCTGGATACCAGGATGTAAAATGCCACCTGCCAGACTACTTTGGTAAACGTCTTCAACTTTCGAACAGAATCGATCATCCAGGTAAAACAGACTGCGGCGCTGACCGCAAATAAGGTCCATGCTTCAAGATAGAACTTAAATACTGTGTTCATCCTGCCGATATCTCCCACGACATAAACCAGTTCAACCATCAAGGTGATTGCCAGGCTGGTGCCAATCAGGAATAAAACGACAGATTTTTCCAGGGGTTGGTTTGGCCTGAACAGCAGGATGGCTGTCCAAACCATCAACGGAAGCACAAACCAGATGATATGAACACCAGATCCCAGGATATTGAATTCCCCGATGGAGACCTTGTTCTCCAAGGTAACACCAAAACTGATAATGATCACCAGTACGATCAAAAAAGCCGCTAAAATCAACTCACGATACTTTTTCAATTTACTCAAGGCCGATACAGGGGTGGTTGCCATCCAGTTGATCGTCTCTGAGATCATCCAGGTCACGATTACAAACAAGAATAATCCCCAGTGAATCAAAAAATCATTTACAGGGGTGTGGGTGCCAAACCAGGGCTTGATACTCGTGTATCCCTGCCCATACCAATTTGAGTAGGGTTGGAAAGTTATCATGGCAAATGCCAGGAAAATAAATATTCTAAGGACAGATCTCGACCAGGATGTTTTATCTTCTCTGAAATCCTGCCACATGGCAAATAACAGGGCTGCGGTTCCCAATGCCAGGTAAGGGTAAAAATCCCAGGTATTGGTTGGTCGAAGGGTTCCCACAACCAGGGCACCAAAGAGCGGAACTGCCAGCAGGTTTATAAAGCCCCGGCTTCCATTTTTAGATTTATTCCTTGATAAGACCACAGATAAAACCCAGGCAAGTGCCAGGACTGTGATTGGCAAGGCAATAAAATGTGCGTGAAGGTCCCCATACAGGAAAGTAAAGAAAGGAAATTCCGTAATCGGACCGCCATGTTCACCGCCAATTACCCGGCTCGGATTCCAATACCACTCATCCATACGATAATGGAGAGTTTTTGTTTCAAAGAGCTGCACAATCCCCAACAAAGTCCATTTGATTCGCTGGAAAAAATTTCCTTCCAGCACATTGACGCCCCCTGAAGCAAGACGCTGTATCCCCTGAAAAACCATTCTGAGGACTCCCAGGTTGCCAAATATCAACAGGCCCAGGACGCCTGTACCTCCCGCCAGGTATGACAAATCCTCACGGAAACTATCTGCCTTCAGTCCCCGTACCAGATTCCAGGTTATGGAAAAAGCACCCAAACCCAGCATCATGAACAGTGTTGGCAGGATAAGGTTATAAGCAAGCGCGGGCACAATTCCCAATAATTTCACCAGCATGCCTACAAAAACAAATCCATAATAATAGTAATTAATATATCCGCCAGCGAACCAGGGATCATAGGGCGGGAAGGACGTGCTCTTAAGGACAGCATTAAAATAGGAGAAATCCATCGGTTTCTCCCCACCCTTCCAGGGATGCCATAAATCAGGATTTCCCATACGAATTAACAAAGCCGTTACAAACAATCCCAGGGCTATCGCTTCAATGATCAAGAAATATTTCTTCTTCTGGTCCCATTCCTGGAGTAGGGCTTCACGCTGTAAAAATCCTGTGTAAATTCCGAGTAGAATGAGGATGACCATAACACCTATTGTGGTGATCCTCAACACCGGAATGCCGGTCGATCCCGCCAGCCAAACCAGGTAGGAGAAGAGCAGCATACCAAATGTTCTTGCCAGGGGATAACCATAATCGTTCAAACCGCCTAGCAGCTTTCTCATCAATGGATAGACCAACAGACCCAGGATAAATACAGCCAGATACCACACCAGGACTGATACAAGCTGGCTCCTATTGATCCAACTTTCGGTGTTAAATAAATCGCTCCATGTACCCCCCTCACGTTGTTCTGTCAGGCGCCCAGGGGGAAGCAT
>SDBT01002307.1_pt1 | contig 33901 bp, 67 predicted proteins | sample 2277101 | NCBI WGS metagenome assembly SDBT01 (sample SAMN10404973, study PRJNA504765) | marine sediment metagenome | isolation source: marine sediment core GS10_PC15, 103 cmbsf | place: Arctic Ocean: Southern Knipovich Ridge | collected 2010
GCCGGCAGTGGCACGGTCAACTGTCACGCTATTGACCCCCCACCGGACGCTACCGCTTGGGGCAAGTCCAGATACAAATTGTATCGGCCGTACAGTCGTACCGGCGTTATCTCTGATTGACACTGTGATATATCTGATTCTGTTATTTCCATCAGCCACCGGATGTACCAATGTTACGTTCCCCGTGAGATCCATATTCCAGTCACCGATTTCCATTACTGCGGAGGCAAGCTCGCCCTGGCGCGACTCTAGTAAGAATGCGTCGTCATATTTTGTATCACTGTTCTTAACCACGCCGCCGATATATCGGATGACACTCCCTGAACTCACGTACCAGCCCTGTTTCTGGTCATTCCAAACGGGCTCGGTATCGTTGTACTTGGCGGTCAAAATTTGACTGCCTGTAGATCCGCTAGGCGTAAGCGTAATATATGCCGTGTTCGTCGTGGTGATCGCGGTCCAGGTTGATGCCTGCGGTGTGATGTCACCGCTTGCAAGAAAGAAGGCGTTTGTAATCTCGACCGCACTGCCGGCCGCGATAACCGATTCTGCGCTTGTCCCGAAGTTGGTCAGACTGACAGCCTGATAGCCTTTGAGGCCGCTACTGATTATTGAAACCGATGTACTGATTTGGTCGAATGCCATCAGCGGTCCTCCTCAAATGAAAGCGAATACTGGTACTTTTGCGACCGCGTGTGGTTGAAAGCAACGTCACCGGTGAACGAAACATACACCGGGTCAACGATGGTGTAGTCACGCGCCGTGTCGAAGTTCGAGAAGATGAAAGACGAGTGCAACCCCACCGTATCGTACAAAGTTTGAATGGTGTTCAGCATCGTAACCTTGGTGCGCGGGAATGAGAATTGGAACGCCCGCCAACCCACGCCCTCGGTCGAGTACTTCTGCCGGTCGCGCCCGGTGACCACCGTGTCCGATCGCCGCTTTGTCACCGTGAATCCGAGTAGTGACGACGGGTCAATCGTGATGCGTTCGCCAAGCCACAACCGGCCCACCTCAACGTAGGCGTTCGATGCCGACGCATCGTCCAGGGTATAGCGCCAGTAACGGAACGTCTCCGCTGCAGCCAAATACTTGAGTATCGCGCCAGTGTTGAACGACAACGACGTAGTGAAGTCCGGCGCGCCCCATGAGTCAGACGTGTGGGCCTCAACGGTAAGTGCCACGCTGGACGACAATGAGTGCCCCAGGATGGCCAGGGTATCAACGTCTTTCGCGCTGCCGAGATCCACCACCACCGTCTGTGCTGTGCGCGCAGTTGACCGCCACCGTTTCGACAACCGTTGATTCTGCGTGTTCTCGATCGGGAAAAGCAAGTCATTGGTCAACGGCGTTACTGAGTCTGCGGTGTCTACCAGGTTCACATATGCGACTCTCATACAACAGCCCCCTGGTCTATCAGCAATGTCCTGTTGCGAGAGCCCCGCGCTACAGCATCCAAGATTGGTTTGCCGTCCAAGTTGACAATGATACGGGTTCCTTCATCATCACCCGCGCCAGTGGGCCTGTCCGGGCGTGTCGCAGATGCAACATCATCAAGCCGCGAACCGCCACCTGTAACTGCTGATCCTGCACCACCGATACCGGGTAGCGCCACGCTCGGTGCACTTGCCACAGAACCGGCGCCCGGTATCGGGGTAGCGAGAATAGCAGCGACAGCAGCAACGCCGGCAAGTGCTGTTGCGAGTGATAGAGCAAGATTCGGCAACGCTTCTATGGTTGCTCTGATGGCGGCAATGCCTGTCGCAAATGCCTCTGCCGCCTTTCGTGCAACGGCTATCGTTCTGATGATAGCTAACTTCTTGCGTTCCGCTTCTTCTTCATTCGCAATATTCGCGTCTATGAGATTGGACAATCGTTGGCCGAGACCGTCTGCAATATCAAGGATGGAATCTGCTGTCTGCTGTCTCAAACTTCTAATCTTTTCAATTCGGTCTGCTTCCGCTTGTGCTGCCGCGTCCCGTATCGCATCTATCTCGTCCTGACTCACGCGCGCAATCTCGACCAGCGCGGCGTTGTGTCGCATGTCATCTTCAAGACGGTTCTCAAGGGACAGGCCAATATCTGCGGTTTCCTCTACCGCCGCATCTCTACGAGCATTTATCATTGCCACGAATCCGGCAGTTGAGCGGGTGATGAATTCTTCTTCTGCGTCTGCCCGTGCAGCCAACGCGGCGAGTGCTGCGACTTGCCTGCGCCGCTCTACTTCGGCACGATCGACGGTGCTCTTTGTTTGTTCTTCTTCGGCGGCGGCGGTTCTGCCAATAAGGAAGGCCATCAACTTCTCGTCACCGTGGCCCTGCTTCTGTAGCCCCTGCCATGTGCGCCACTTGTCTGATAGGGTACCAACGCCATCTGACAGATCTTTCAGTCCTTCAAGCAGTTCGTCAGCGCTTGTGGTTGTCTCGTCAAGCTCTTCTTGTTCTCTAATGAGTGTCTGATTGAATGCGGTGCTTACCCGGTCTATCTCTACAATGCTCGCCTGTAGAGCATCCATCTTATCGATCGAAGCTTGTCTCACATCATTGAGATCAGCAATTGCAAGAGTTGCTGTAAATGACGCAGACGTTTCACTCTCTTCAACTTTGCGCAATTCGCGCAATTGCGTATTGAGTGCGCGTATGGTTTCGACTTCTTTCTCACGCGCCGCAACAAGGGCCACGCGCTCTGCCTGGCGTTCTGCCTCGGTCAATGCTTCAAGTGCTCGCCGAGTGAATCCTATCTGTCGTTCATATTCCCGCTTGCGACGGATGAGTGTGACAATGGCGGTTGTCAATGCAACGACTGCGATAACAGCAATCACTATTGCCCCGGTCGGTGGTGCTGCAAACGCCGCCAACGCTTTGGATACGAGACCGATAGATAGTGCCAACGGTCCAAGTGCTGCGGCCAACCCGCCTACTGTCAGGATAACGCGCTTTGTCTCGTCATCCATTCCCGACAAACGGCCAATGATTGATTGCACCACCTCGACCACGCTATTGACTGCCGGCAACAGAATCGTACCAAACTCTTCTGCAAGATCACCGGCCGCGTTCTTCATCTGCCGGAATGGTCCGAGTCCTGCTTCCGCTGCTGCCCTCGCGGCACCGCCAAACTTCTCTTCAAGCGCCTCGGTAAGTTGTGCGAGTTTCTCTGTTGGCGATGCTGCGGTGTCTATTTCGATGCCATACCGCGTCAGCGCATTGGTCGTTGATCCGAGTGTCTTGCCGAACAATGATGCTGTGGTCTGAAGATCGACGCCCATCGCCGTGGCAAAATCAAGCATCCCCGGCAATACTGCTTCCAGTCCGTCTTGATCCAAGTTGGCCAATTGTTGCGTAAGCGCCAATGCGGATAGTTGCGCCTCATCACCGAACGTGGTCACCGATTGCAATTCGGCGGTGAACTCTTTCAACGACTCGACCGATATCTCCGCCTCGCGGCCCGTGGCCCTGATGGCGTTTGTCAACGCAGCTTCGGCCTGGATCTGCTTGTCCGCCATCACAACGAACGCCGTTGCTGCGGCAGTAAGCGGGGCGGTCAATCCGACGGTCAGCGCGCGCCCTGCTTTGACTGCCGAATCACCAAAGTCAGCCAACTTCTGCCGACTCGAAGTTATCGAGTTATCGAGTTGTGAGTTGTCGCCGACAATGCGGACTATCAGATCACCGAGTGACGCCATTACTCTACGTCTCCGAACTGCTCGCGCAACTCTTCCCGCTTGGCGAGTGCTTCGGCCTCCGTCATATCATCAACTGACTTGACGCCGTTCTGTGTCGTCTCATCGGGCTTGCCGTATTTCATTTCCATGCCCTTGCGGTAGTACAGAACAAGCTGTCCGAATGTCATTGACCATAGCAGATACTCCTTCGTTGCCCACGGATAGAGCAGTGCCATCTCGACAAAGATGCGACCCAGGTCTAACTCTCCTGAGTCGCTTCCACGTTTTTTCGGTCTATGCCCTCGTAGGCATGGCTGAGTGCTTCCTTGATCGCCTCTCCCAGATCCCGCACCTGGGCGGCCGTGGTGTTTTCCATGAACCACTGCATAGTCATATCCGGGTGCTTCCACTGGCAGAATACGGCACAGAGTTTCACGCCGAGATCAAAGGCTTTTCGCAGCTCCGCCTTGTCCCCCTTCGTGACCTTCTTCTGGTCCAGTTTTCCCATCTCAAGGACGATCTCATCAATGTCAAAGGCCAGTCCGGTGGGAATATAGGAAACGTCGATCTGTTCACCGCCGAGTTTGAATAGATGCTGCTCGGGTCGCAGCACATCAAGGTCGATCACTTCAGCCATGCTTACTCCTAACTAGTCTCGTCTTTCACGTACTGGTACAACTGGCTACCAACGGTCAGGCTCGAGTCGTTTTCACACGTCACCGAGAACTGGAATGCATTCATCGGGTCCGCGTCGTTGTCACTCTTGGTGACCATCGTCATGCCGTTGTCGATCGTGCCACTGAACATCGTGATCACGGTACCGACAGTTGTGCTAGCGATGAACCGATGGTTGTCAAGACGGTACGCCGCGGGCGTAAGAGTCGTGTTGCCACCGGCGTCAATGGTTGAGGTCGCCGAGGTGATGCCGGTCGCCGATACAAGCCCGTTCTGCAACGCGCTGAATACCGATGCGTCGTACTCCAACAGTTCAAAGCTGAAGGTCACGGTCTCGGTTGCGATGCCTTCCAGCGGGTCCGGCGCGTTGCCGGCCTGAAGGTTGAACTTCTCAATGTTGTGTTGCCACGCGGTAAGAATGCCCGCGCCCATGTTGACATAGGTTCCCGCCGCTGACGGGGCGGTTTCCAATTTGTAGTTTCCAAGAACTATGCGGTCGCTATTGACCGACGTGTTCTGATGAATGGCCATAACAGCCCTCCTAACTCACCGTCGATACGGCGTAAATAATGTCAATGTCTACCGGTGCGTTGAAGATCTTATCTCCTGGCTCCGGTATCAACCCCTGACCGGCCCTCAGTGAGGCACGCCCCACGTCAAAGCCATTGTTGGTTCCGTGCGTTCCTGTTCCGTCCGCACCCGCGAACACCGTCACGACCTCACGCGCCAAGTCTCGCGCTGCCGCTGGTGTCTCTGCCCGACAGTTGATGGAATAGCCTTGACGCTCTATCCCCCATTCTCGCTGTCCGGCGCCGAGCTCAAAGTAATTGATGCTCGGCATCGTATCATTACGCGGTCGCAGCCCGTGCCAGATACGTGTTGAGGTGATCGCAGTCACCGCCGTTGTATTGTTCAACGTCCAACCTACCAGTTCGTAGGGCGTCATTGAATAAAGCCCTTGAACTCTTGGCGTGCGTTCTTCACTGCTATTGTCACAACCTTGCCCTGTGCCAGATCAAGCGCCGGGCGGAGATACGGTTGCGCCGACTGATGCACGGTGCCGAACTCGACGAACGGCGCATAGTCCACCGCTGTGCCGACAAACACTTCCTGCGGATCTTGCGGCGCGCTGATCTTGTCAGACCCCTCGGCTTTGCCCTCTACGTTCGTCCCGCGGTCTGCTGCCTGTGTCGTAATGCTGCCACGTAGCCGGCCTTCCTTCACCGGGGCCAACGCCTTTGCCTGCCCCTCAACTACCAGACCCGTCTCGAATGCCGTCTTCCCGGTCACTCGCTTGCCGCGCACCTTCACCTCTTCGCCGTTCCACTGCAGGTCTGTCCGCACGTTGAAACTCATCCTGAATCTCCACACGGAATCAACAGTTCCGCTGTCCAGTCTTTGATGTCGTGAATCACCACATCATACTCCGCATCATCGTCGCAATCGCACAGCCACCCATACATCCATCCAGACAAATCTGAGCACTGGATTTTAGTTTTCGTCATTTCCCCGCCACAATCGGGACACGTCATGTGATCAGCTCCAGACCAACAACGGTTATCTCGTCCTGGTTCGCCACGTTGTCGGGTCGGCCCACCAGGTTGTACGTGTCGCCCGCAAAGACGATGACGCTATCTGTACTCGTCCATGTCCGTGCTGATGTCTCGACCACCAACACATGCGTTGACCCCTGCGCTATCTTGTCGCTCAGTGACCGGTCGCCACTACCCGCCTGCCAAATGGCCGCTCGAGTGAGTGTGGTCAACACCGTAGTAGCTGAGATCGCACCCATACCGTCCGCGGTTTCTGTAACCCGCCCGACTTGCACGGTTGTCAGATCAAGCCACGGAGCGATATTCACATCAGCCTCATAATCTTGAATTGGTCAAGCAGTGACAAAAGATCAGACGGATAGCCGAACGCGCCGAAGTCGGTTCCGTAGGATTCAGACCGTGGCCCTAACGATTGTGCCGTAAGTCCCGCAACCCGTTTTCCCCTATCGTCGGTGTCGTATTTCACAAACTGCGCCGCAACGTAGGCAATCGAATTCGGCCACTGTACCAGCGATACCAGGATTGACTGCCCCGATATCTCACTCACCACCGTCTCTGTCGATGCAATGGTGATGGTCTCTGCGCTGATGCTGTCGATGGTGTAATACCCATCGTTCCGCAGGCTGTTGTAGACGAAGAACTCGTCACCTGCCGCAAAGCCTTCTGTCTCAAAGCTGTTTTGTGACACGATGGTTGCCGCTGTTGCATTGAACACCAACGACCCTTGCAGATCGATATCGTCATTGACGAACCAGTTGTAGCAGTAGTCGGTGATGCGGTCCTGAACAATGGGAATGAACCCGTTGGTTGTGATCGTCCCGGCGCTCTGTGAGATGTCTGTGAACACTGTTACTTGGGTGGCCGTTACGATGGGCATTAGAACCCCAAATAATAGCAGGCCACGAACGATACCAGCGTGTTGTCATTGATCGCGGTGAAGTTCAATAGATACTTGGTGCTAACCGCCAATTCAAACTCATTGCTGTGACTGCCGAGTCCACCTGCCTGGATATTGCCCTGCCCTGCAGAACCAAGTGCTCCGGTAACCATGACCGATCCGACCGATGTTATGCTCGGCGCATACGTGTGTACCAATGTGGTCACGTTTGATGAATTCCGATTATTGTTCCAGCCGATCAAGGCGCTGCCGCCGGTGGCGTTTGGCGCCTCACTCCATGTCCATGTGCCACTGTTTGTGGCCGACAATCCAAAGACGAAATGATACTCACCAGTCGCCGGCGCAGTAATCAACACACCGAATGTCGTAGCGATGTCAACATTGAGATCCAGCTTCGTAATCGTGTAATGCCGTCCGCGATGAATCATTGCGTGCGGTTCCCCGATCATCACCCGGGCCGCTCCATGATCATCCTTGGGCATCCAAGTGTTGGGATGCGTATCTACCAGTCCCATAGTGCCCCCTAAGCATTGGGGCGGTTGCCCGCCCCATTATGCTACTCGATTGCCCGTGGCGCCTGGGTCGCCTCAAACGTTGTCGGGCCCGCGCCCGCCGCCGTCATGATGATTGTATTGCCCGAGGTCTGATACCTCGCAGACTCAAATCCCTGGCCGCCGATGTACACCGAAGACTCAGTTCCGACTGCCACGGTTGAAGTCCCGATGCCGAGGTCAGACCCCTCGGTACCAACGCCAATGGTCAGCGTCACCGCTGCGGTGCTGTTCGTGTTGGTCGCCCGCACGACAAGCGTTGCTGTATCGATGGTGGACGCAGCCGTGTTCACGCTGAAGGTGATGGTGTCCGCAGACACGATACCAGCCGACGCGGTGATTGAAGTCCCGCCAACCGCCGGAGTCAAAATCGTAAATGATGTAGATGCCATAATCTACCCCCTAGCCTTTGGTGGTCGCGCAGGTGACCATCGCGTTGGGTCGCACGACCTTGGTGCCGTAGAGGTACAATCCCTTCACGGCATCAACAAATTGTTTCTCCAGGCGCACCGTTTCAATCTTCGCGATCTGTTGGGCGTGTGTGATTGCCTGCCTGGTGTACGCCATGTGGTTCCACACGAGGCCGTTGTTGTTGACGTTGTTGCTCAACAGCAAGTCGAAACCATAGGCGCGTCCGATGAAGCCGTTCACGATGAGGCCGTTGTCAAGCAGCTTCGGCACGCCGGTTGCAGTGAGTCCCTGCGTCAAGGCATTCATCAAGTGCTGATGATACCACGGCGCCACCGGCATGAATCTGCCCGCCGTTGGCACATTCGCCTCATTGAGTTTCAACTGCATGTTGCTGAGATTCAACGCAACGTTCCCGACGGTGACGGTCAGTGCGGACACGGTGTTTCCTGCCCCCGTGTAAAATCCTGCTATGTGTGCATCGACCACGTCACCGATAGCAAAGGCGGCTTCGCTCATCGCGCCGGTCATGAGCTTTGGCAGATTCTGCCTGGTATCAATGTCATCAATACCAAAGAAGAAATCTTTTGCCTGGTCAATCAGGAGAATCTTCTCCATCGAGTCGAGCTCCTGTACTGACATGTCGGTGTACTTGGTGTGGTCATTGATCGTGATTGGCCCTATCTCATGGATGCGTACCTGATCGCCTGCGTCGCGGATGTCGCCCTCATAGTCTCTGTTCACGGTTGATGCGTGAACGAGGATCTTCCGCAATCGGACGAACAGTGCCGCGCTCCATCTCTGGGGCGTAAAGTTCTCCAATCCCATTGTCTTCTCCTATCGGGCGACTGGCTATTTGGGTGCCATGCCCGCTTCTAGTTCTTTCTGTGCTTCGGTGTTGTAGTCATCCTGGGTCCAGTTGTCCCGATTAGGTTCTACACCACCATCCCCAACGTTTCCGGAACCCGGCAGTTTGTCCGATCCAACGATCTTATGGACGTCAGCTTTCACGCTTTCGCCATTGAACCCCGCGCGGGCCTTCAGGTATTCAAGTCCGTCCTCTTTTGAGAGAGACGACTTGACATACACATCGCCCTTGAGTCCGAGTTTCACAGCCTCAGCCGACCAGTACGATTCCTTCACGTCCTGTGCGGCCGTCTGTTTCTCGGTCTCTCTTTCTAGCACCGACGTATCAAGGTCTTTTCGCAATTGCGCCATGACCTCTTTGTCAGTCTTCTCGCGCGCATCGTCTGCCGCTTTCAGGTCTGCAATCTCCTTGTCTTTTGCTGATACCGTGCGGTTCATTCCGGCAATCTCGGCCTTCGTCGTCTCCTGCTGCGACAAGAGAGGCTTAATGGCTTCGGCCACTGCATCAGCAATCATCTTCTTCACTTCTTCCGTCTGCTGGTTTCCACCCTCGGCCGGTTTCGGATCTATCTCGTCTGCCATGTTGTCTCCTACCTGCGCCGGGAAGTCCTGCGCCTGTTAGTGTCTATAATTGTGCACTGTATGATTTTTGTCAACACCTACCGCGCAGCTTGCCATTCGCTGAATGATTGCTGCGGTATCAGCCCCGCGTCCCGGGTGCGTCTCAACACCGGTTCATAGCCCGTGATCTCAAATCGTGTGGTACAGCGACAATTGACAGTGTTCTCTGCTGATAGAGTTGGCGCGAGTGGCGCAACCCCTGTGTCGCCATTCGGCAGATTGAACACGCCATCATCGCCGCGCACCTGTCCGTCTGTCGTGATATGCTGGTCGCGTGTCACTCCATCAATGGTCGCAACCCAGATGACATCTCCCTCAACACCCTCATCCTGCGCTTGGTCATATGCCTCGATAGTCCCGGCGTTTGCCGCACGCATACCCTCAGTGCGTATCACCCGGAAAGCATCACCGCGAGTCTGGCCAACGGCAAAGCGCAAGTTACCCATCATGGCCTTGAACCCTTGGCCACGGATCAGCCCGTTGCTGATGGCCTCGCGTATTCTGCGCTGTGCCACAGCAGAATACCGTCGCAACGCCTCAGTGTAATCAGCCGTCCTCAATGCCGCAGTGATAGCCCGAATATTCAGCCGGCCATAGTCCAGGCGCACACCACCGGTCTGATCGATCGCCCATGCATAGCGAAAGAATGACGCTTGGTATTGTTCCGGGTGTAGTCGCCGCATTGTCTCGATGTTGGCTGTCAGTGCCGGCCTGAGCTCTGCAAGTATCGACCTTTCTGCAGTAGCCAATCGGTTGGCTTTGGTCATCTCGGCAAGCGTTAAGACGCCGTCTGGACCGGCAAGCCTGTCGAAGATCGCAGCCATCTCGCTCCGGATGCCGACAAGCGCTGCCCGTAGCGCCGCTGTTACCTCACGCTCGTAGATCAGCAGCCGCGCTTCAACCGCCCGTGCTGCCTGCGCCTGAAAGTCGGTTGCCATTACTCACCGCCGAACTGACTCGGTACTGGTGCCGCCGGTGGTGTCGCAAGTGCTGCGGCCGGGTCAATGATTTTCTTTGCCTCCGGTTCTGTCAGTGACGGGATTGCAACCAATAGCAACGCCACCGCGCTGTCTGCTGCCAACGTTCCTGCCGACACGCCCTGCGTGATCTCAACCATGCTGGCGATCTGTGCGCCGTTCAGCGCTTGTTTCTGCACGTCGTCTGTCACGGCAACCACTCCGGTATCTACCACATCTTCCGCTATCTCGCCGATGCCCTCGCCGAACATATCGGTGCGCTCTTGCAACTGCTGATCTATCTCAGCCGCCACGTTAGGGATGATATCGTCCGGCATGACCTCTGCCGCAAGCTTCTTCGAGAAGCCGGCCTGCGTCATAACAAGCGCCGTCTTGGCAAACTCTGCGACGTTCTCCGGGACGTTGCGTTTGTGCGTAATCGTAATGTCTTTGCTTTCGCCGTCGTTGATAGTCCGTTGCGTCAGGTCGTATATCTTGGTGATGAGTCTGATACGGTTGTGCAAGCTGATATCAAAGTCACCCTGCGCGCTCGAGACAAGGTTCTCAAAGTCGAACATCATCCGCGCCACCGCAACCCCTGAGACCTCACCGCCTAGCTTCTCGCTCATGAAGTCCGGGACATGGGACTGCTTGTGGATCTCATCGCGCACCTGGCTGGACAGCCACTCGATAAAGTCCTTCGGTGTGTCCTTCAGGAGAAACTGGACGTCTGTAATATCTCTCAACCCTTCGATCACACGGCGGCGCTTCAGGTCTCTCAGCGTACGCGAGAATGATCCCGCCTCTTTCTTGTTAGGGTCTGTCAGCAACATCCCTTTGATCAGTAGATATGCATTTGCGAATTTGTCGAACTCGTTCATGCTGTCCGACACAATCAGGTCATAGTCATCAATCAACGATGTCACCGGTTCAATGATCCCGATGGTCTCGTCGCCCAGGTAGTAGGCCACAACCGGCGGCTCGCCGTAGTGGTTCGCGTGCTGTTCGGTTTCTATCAGTTCCCATTTGCTGCCGGCCGTCTTCTTCCGGTCATAGAACGTGATCGCCTCAGCGTCCATGACCTCGACCTTGAATAGATCGTCATTGACCCAGTAGAACCGAATGGCAATCACGATGTTGGGCTCCGGCGCGAAGTCGTAGAACACGATCATCTGCCGTGGATCAACGTTGATGAACCGCGGTTCCGCCTTTGTCGGCAGTGTCGCTTCCCCGGTTGTGATGCCCTCGATGTATAGTAATTCATACGCCTCGCCGTAGATGCCGGTGTCGCGTCCGGTGCGGGATGTCTTCACGATCTCGTTGTTCAGCGAAAATGTGTCTTTCAGCGTGTCGAGATACGGTTCGTTCTCTGACTTGTACGTGATGAACCCGGGGCGGTACCCGTAGCCCTGGAACGTCTTGACCAGCTTGCGCCCGTAACTCACCACCGTCTTGTTATCCGGATTATTCTCATCCGGAGCCTTTCGTTCAAGGATGGTTGGATCTTTCGCCGTGAAGTATCGCCACAACTCATCGAATGCAGGTACGTGCGTGGACTCGTAGCCCTCGATTGCACCGAGTATCTGTTCGGGTGTAAAGCTGGTTTCCTTCGTCCGCAGCAGTCCGGTCGCTGTCTGGCCCTTGATACGCTTCCGTGTCGTAGTGGTGCTGAATTCGTTATGCGGCATGATGCCCTCCTACTCGTCTCTCCCCAAGCGAACCTCAATGAACCACGGGCCGATAACAAGCCACGGGTGTACATGCCATAGCCAATTATTGTGTTTGTGCGTGTATAGATGAATTCCGAGGCCCCAACTGTAATCTTGATTTCTATCGATGATACAGCCTATCCATTTCATAGTCCCAAGTCTCCCGCGCCCCACTCGGCAACTCGCGGATGCAGCGCCTCGATCCAGTCTGACGCACCGTACCTGATCCCGTCAATCGCATGGTTGAAGTCGTCGATCGGCTTCGGCTGAACACGCCCTGACGGATTCGTGCGCCAGGTGTAGTTGGCCTGTTCGTTCCACACATTCACGCTGCGTCTAGTAACGTATACATTTTTAGACAGTAGCCAGTCAAGCCCGAAGCGTACCGAGTCGGGGCCCTTGGTCGCGCCTCGGATGTCATAGCCGGCCTGTGCGATCTCCTCAATACTCTTCGGTTCTGCTGAGTCGGCCCATATCGTAGGCCCCGAATCTACGTGGTTGCGCATCACCTCGGCCAGTGCTTGGTTGGTGAGCCCGGTGGTATAGACGAGCTCGTCAATGTAAAGGTCATCCCCGTTGAGATACAGCGCAACCAACGCGGCCGGGTCCACCGAGAACCCGAAGTCAAGCCCGTAGGACCGGCGTGAATGCAGCATCACATCGTCCGGTATCTCCTCTATTTCGCGCCAGTCCTGGAAGATAGTCCCTTCGGGATCTGACCACTCGCCCAGGAGGAAACGTCGGCGCTTGTGTTCCGGTAGCTTCTCAAGGAACTCCTCGATGTATCCGGCCGGGAGGTTGCCTTCGTTGTCGTGCGGGTTGATGAGAAGGTGCGCATAGCCCGGCCCGGTGTCTTCGCCATCTGGACGTATACCCTTGATGAACAACTGGTTGGCCCAGTGAAGGTACCCGGCCGGGTTGAGATCGTACCACGCAACCGGCGCGCAGCCTTCGACCTTCTGCGCCAACCGCGTCAACACCGTAGTCACTGTGTCGTAGGGTATCTGTGATATCTCGTTGAAGAAGATGGTGGCATACTCACGGCCGAGAATCTTGTCTACCCGGTCCTTGTCGTCCAGGCCATCAACCCATATCTCGCTTCCGCTCCATATCTCAGAGCCGTTGGTGAAGTGAACAACGTGGTCGGTGATGTTCAGCCTATATGCCTCCGGCGGCACCTGCATCGTCAACACCTTCTGTAGCGTGTCCATCCATATTGCTGTCTTAGCATGGGCGAACCGTAGCCGGGCTATTAGATGCCGGCTGCCGGGATACTTGATAGCGCGATAGACAATGCCCGAGACGTAGAGGAACGTTTTACCGGAACGCGCCCCACCAACGGCCATGATGTGTTTATTGGCCGGGTCTCGCATCAGCGTCAAGAGCTCTTGCTGCTTAGGGGTCCAGGTTATCGCGGTTTGTGTCATTGCTGATCATCCAAATTTTACCGCATAATCTTCGACCGTCAGATTGCGTTCCCCAGGCATTGGCCCGCCCTCGCGCCATCCGACAATGCTATCGAGTACTGTCGACGTCAACTCAAACCATTCGCTAACGCGACGATTTGGCCGCAATCGCTGACGGTCGAATCGGCTGTGTATTGCAGCTTCAACTTTCATTGCGCGCTCTTTGTCCTGGAATGCCCGGGAGAATAGAAACTCGACGCGGCGCGGATTGTTCACTTGCATGCTGTGAAGTCTGGTTTGCAGATTCTTAGTAATGCCTATCTTCACCGTCGTCGTCTCATCGCTTTCGACGGCGCAATAAACCCACACTTTGCAGGAGGCATCACACCCCCTCAAACCCTTTGTCATACGTGATACTGATTGGCCCGCCGTCTGGACCGGTCAACTCGAGTGCCGCCCGGTCGCCGTACTTCTTGGGGGATATCCTCGCCAACGCCCACTTGCGCGTGTCAATCTGTAGCTTCACCACCTGGACGTCTTGCGGTGTTGCACTATCAGCCAATTCAAATAACCCGTCGAATACAGCATCGGCGTATTGTTCTCTTGCGCGCGCGTAGATGTCAACGAACTCTTTATGCTTCTCAAGCCAGAGATAGATGCCTTGCCGTGTTGGCATTTTGGAGTCTTTGCAGATATTGAGTAGTGATTCGCCCGAAGCGAGTCGTCGGCATAGCGCCTTTGCTCGTTCGGCGTTGTACTGTGTCGGTCTACCCATCGTCGCTGCCCCCGCGCCGGCCTGAACCTCGTTCTTACAGAGTAGCGCCGCAGGTTGTGTCTGTCAACGGTCATGTCTGCCGCCCGACGCAGTGAACGCACCATATGCCGTGCGGACCCAGGTCCATCAGCGACCCGCCGTCCAGCGGACTTTTGCAGTGTGGGCATAGATTGTGATGCCGCGCCATCCGCCCACGTTGCAACAGCGCCGCAGCGAACAGGCCGATTACATTACCACCAGACAAGGCACTTATATCATGCGTGTTGAAGGTGTGGCTGGTCATACCTGTACCCCTGTCAATCATGCGTGTTGTCGCCGGATGCGCATCCCCCGGTTTTGCTCATAGTTCGGAAGAACCGTCACTGTGCATCACCTCCTCTACTTCTCGCTACCGTTCATCACCGCGCCCCGCGTGATACTCATCATAGGATGACTCGACCCCGATGGCGTGAGCAACGTGATCGGCCGGTCCTTGATGAGACGTTCGATGCGCTTCAAATTCTTCGCTTCGTCGATGTCGTTAATTCTGAACAGCCGCCCATTCGGACACGCCTTGCAGTTCTCCGCATCGTGGCCTGCGTCATCGTTTGATATCCCTTGCGCCCCGCACTTCTCGCAGACGTAGGTGCGCCGCATCTGCTTCATGAATGCCGGGATGTCGTTCAGCGGCACCTCAGTCTCGATAAACGTATGCCCCTTCGGCCCGTTCAGCACGAAGCAACCGATGCCCGCTAGGTAGGGCTCGGTGCGTTTGGCGATCTCGCGCTTCCTCTGATGCTTGTACCCGGCCCCTTGCGTCGCTATCACCTCTGCCCCGTTGGCGTGCAAAACCTCGTCTGTAAGGATAGTCTCACCACATGCCCACACCGATTGGTTACTGAGTCGGATAGCCGTGACGAGATTCTTTTTGTAGTACACCATGGTCCGTTCTGTCTGGATACTGTTGTCACTGACAATCGGTTCATCGCGTTCACCGGACTTGATGTTGTACTGTTCTATCTCTTCTGGTTTCGTCCAGGGCCGGGGGTCATCATGCCATTCGCCGGCCTCGTCCTTTTTCCACTCAGTGAACCGTGCCTTCCCGTAGGTGTATCCGAAGTCGCAACCGGCGAGGAATATGTTCCCGTATCCCACCGCCCCTGCAATGAACAGTTGCGTCGGTGGACTACACGCAAACATCGTGACGTGCGTCGGAATCAGGAATGTGAATTTCGCATCCCGCTTGATGGCTGTCATTGTCCCTTTGCCGAAGCATTCTCGGCTGGTATACATCCTCTTCTGTCCCTGGGCGTAGTAACTCTGATCGCTGCCCAACCACTCGCGGTACAACAGCATCTCGTTCGGCCAGTTCTCGATGAGGTCCGGCCACACGCCGGGATGCGTCACGAGTTTGATATCCGGATACTCAGACCAGTCAACGCCGCTGAACTCATCCCAACAGGTGAACGGGTCCAGCGCTATGATATGCGTCGGTGCGGCCCCGTGATACACAAGCGTCCTTGCATGAGACGATGAACACACGATGCCGCCCTCCCAATCTTTCAGCAGCGGCACCACCTCATCAAGCGACGGCCCCGAGCCAATGACAAACGCCGGTGTGCCGGGCTTCTTCGTCTCCTGACTGATGTCTCGAGCGCGCCCCGCATCTATCGCAGCGACGATGTTATGGACGTTGCGCCCGCTGTTGTACTCTTCGTGGATCTGCTGGTTCGCCCGGGTGTGCGCGTTGTACGGTGCGCTGTCGGTGCGAGTCTCTTTTTCAGTCTTCATGATACCTTCTTCTCTTTGAATACGAGTTTTCGCATATCGTTCAGATGGTTTTCCATGCGCATTATCTCGCCGTCTTTGCTTACGGCTTTGTCTCGATACCCGGCCTCAATCAACGCCTCTGAAAGTGCAGCTAGAAAACCATCACCAACAGTGTCGGCAAATTGAAACGTTGGTTCTATGTGTTCATTTGGACTTGAGGCATAATGCTGAACCTCGAGAATCATGGGCAGCCAGATATCAAAGCTCCCATCCGGGTTTTCATCATACACCCAGATGTCAACACCAAATCTATCGGGCGTGTGTGCAATGCGCACTTTCATTTCTTCATCTCCTTGTAGTCGTCATACACTGCACGTCCCCTGCCTTGCAAAATGTAGTGTTCCATCAGCACCTCGGCCAACTCGAACTCAGGCAGCGTGTCCACCTCGACACATTGAAACTGCTCGCACTCAGTGTAGTATCCATCGGTGTCCGGATGATTCGCCGGGTTCTGCGCCATCTCGTCAAGTATCTCATCACTGTCGCCAACGTTCTTTGTCAGCAGCCCGGTGTACCAACGATAGAATGTCGTCGTCATGACGCTGAACAGCCCCGTGTTGCTCTGCATGTAGCCGTAATGCTTGTCCAAGATATGCAACCTGGCGACGATGCCGTGCACGTCTCGGTACAACACCGTCTCCCGGTTCTTGTGGACGGGCCAGACATGAACGGCCCCGGTGAGGAAGTGATGTGCCAGGCCCTTGTCCACGTCATCCGGCAACCGCAACGGGCTGGTTGGGAACAGACTCACGAACCGGTCCGGCAACCTGCCCCAATCATCCAGCGTATCAAGCGCGTGAGCGATTGGACGACTGGCAGCTACCTCATTTGCGTCCGGCCAGTCCGGGCGCCGGATAATCTCAGCCCCGTGATTCTCACCAATCCATGCTATCTCGTCATCATCGGTCGACAGCCACACGTCATCAATCCCGTGTGTCGCCTTCGCGTGAATGATCGACCACGCCACCAACGGCAAGCCGCAGAACATCCGAACGTTCTTCCGTGGAAGCCGGATGCTACCGCCCCGGGCTATGATTATCGCTGCTGTTCTCATGTTGTACTCCTCTCATGATGGTGTCGAGATTCTTGATCAGTTTGATGGATGGTTCTGATGAACTGAATGCATCAATCACTGCATCCAGTCGTGCTTCCGCTGCCGCGAGCCTATCCCACAGTCTGCGGTGCTCAATGCAATCCGCGTGACCTGAGTCTGTCGCCTTTGCGTCCTGCACTTCGCCGGTGACCGGATCGTGTTTGGTCAGCAGGATGTGTACTGTAGGGTCAATCTTTTGTCCGTTGTCCCAATATGTCTCAACCTCTTCGCCACAGACGGTGCAGATACTCATCCTTTCAACGCCCCTTCCCGTGCTGCCATCTTCTTTGCCTGACGCCGACCATTAAGCGTGCCCCGCATGTTCCATATATTGAACATTGCCCCCGCTGCTACTATTGCCGCAAACCAGAGGGGCCCAGATAGAACCGTCCATGCGACACAGCCGATGAGATATATTTCAAGGCTAATTGATATCCAAACCAGCCTCGTCCAACTCTTACCAGACTTTACCCAATAGTCATCCATAGCTACTCCTTGAGCGCGCCGCCAAGCGCACTCGTGAAATACCGACTTGCCCCAAAGAATATCACCACCAACGGCGCAAGCAGTATCATCGATACTGCGAACTTGTTACCCAACGGGTTGACCTGCATATCACCGCCGCTACCCATTGCCATCACCGCGCGCATCAACCCCACTATCATCGTCTGCCGGCCGGTGCGCTGTAGCTGTAGCATCTGCCACATGAAATCTTGCAGCGCTCCGACGCCAGCGAACAGCGCCAGGCACGTCACGATAGGCCGACTGATAGGCGCGACGATACGTGTCAACACCTGGGCATCGTTCGCCCCGTCCAACCGCGCGCTTTCCATGACACTCTTCGGGACAGTCTCAAAGTAAGTGCGGGCCAGATATAGACCTACCGGTGACAACGTGGTTGACAGTATCACCCCGAGCCGTGTACCGGTGAGGCCTAGCTTGTGGATGGTGACGAACAACGGAATGATGAGGCTGATACGCGGCACCATGATACCGGCAAGTAGCAGTAGCCACAGCACCCGCTTACCGCGGAACTCGTAGAACGCGAACGCATACCCCGCGCTGCAGGACACGGCAACAGACAGCACGGCAACCGAGGCGGCCACGACCACCGTGTTCAGCGCCCACACCCCGACGGGCTTGCTGAATGCCCACTGGTAGTTATCCAGTGTCGCGTTCATCGGCCAGAGCCGGGGCGGCATGAGGAGCACGCCGTGGATATCTTGCAGGCTACCAATGGCGAGAAACCACAGAGGCGCGAGTAGGATGATGGCCGCAAGGATGACGACGGTTCTATTCATCACGCGCCTTTTCAAATTCGCCGAACATTTTTTCACACATGCGGGATAATGAACCGCGAACACCATGAAGCACCCCTGCGGGCGAACCTATCCAGTTGTGCCAGATCACTTCATCGCCTTTTGCAGATTTGGCATAGACACATATCTCGCTATTCTTTCCAAGCGCTTCGTCAACTTCTTCACCAATCGCGTATTTCATGAACAGGTAAATCATATTTGCGATCAGTGCCATTCTGCTTTTCATATCCGCCGCTTCTGTCGGAGCTTTGGATCTGATCCCCTGTGCAATGAGGAATTCACGCACCGCAGCTTTGCCTCGTTCGGTGCCTTCTATTCGGTCGGGTTCTGTTTGACTCGTTGCGTATTCTTCATGTGTCATCTCGTCAACCTCCCCTTCCCCCACGCCATGCCAATCATCAACACCAACAGTATCATCGCCTGTGCTGATGCCAGCCCATAACGCCCCATCTGAAACGCTGTTGACCAGATACGGTATGCCATCGTTGCGCTGTACTCGTAGGGAGCCAATGCGTAGACCGTCTCGAATACTTGCGGTGCTGAGATAGCCGCCAGCAACGCAAGCAGCCAGATGGTCGGTGCAATGATCGGCACCACGATACGCCAATTGATCTGCCGCGGACTCGCGCCGTCGATCTTCGCTGCGTCGTAGAGCTCACTATCGATAGACAGCACAGAGGCCAGCAGAATGATGACCGCCCCGCCGAGTGATGACGAAACCACCACCAACGATATCGCCGGTATTGCTGTCGCTCCGGTTGCCCACCATGCAACGGTTGAACCGATAGCCCAGTTCAGTGGACCGTGTAGATGGAACACCCACCGCCAGATCGAGGCGATGATGATGCCGGCCGCCAACGATGGGATGTACAAGAAAAACCGCGCTCCGTCATGCCACCGTTTCGGGAGGTCCCGGACCGAGAGGACAATCAGAAGCGCGGCCACCATCTGACCTGGTACGATCAGACAGATATAGATCGCGCTGTTGAACACACTGCGCAGGAACGCGGGGCTACTGAAAGCCTTCGTGTAGTTCTGCATTCCGACAAATTTGGTCACGATGAAGTTGGTTTGTGTCAACGACAGCCGCACAACCTCGACCATTGGCCAGAGCAGAAACAACCCGCACAGGACTAGAGCCGGTGCCAACAGCGCGTATCTCATTTGAAGTTCCGGAGGACGGTAGGCTGGCACCGTTGTACACCGTTACCATTGAGCCCCCGCCGTATCGACCCCTCCGGCGCGGCCGTTTTCTCTATCATTCTGCCAGCGCCTCATTCTCAGGCAATACCAACCAATCTGCATAGTCGTCTCTCGGTGGTACCAATTCGTTCACCTCACAGAACTCTGTAATCAACGGTGGTATCGCTGCTGCGTCATCGGTTGCGCTCATGAGCGTCTGTTCATTACGAGTTGTCAGCCATGCGCAGAACCCGAAAATTGCCTCGCTTCCGCTTAGACTTGGCATCAGTCTGCCAATGCGGCATTCACCCGCGCTGCGTATTCTGCGATGGCATCGTCCGGGGTGATGGCAAGGTTCAACACCTTCTGCAGCACCGGGTAGTGTTGTGGCCTGACTGCTGCAAAGTGTGGCCCAGTCAACCCCACGTCCATGATGCCGTTTGCTTCAACGATTGCCACGGTCTCTGCAACACGTGCGTTGGTGGGCAGGAACCCGTAGGCGCTTGACCGGTTCGGGATCTGTAGCCGTGCGGTCATCATGGTCTGCGCTACGTCGCCGTTCCAGATGTCGGCGAACCTTGCCGCAATCGCATCTGCGTCGGTCCCTGTGTTTGCCACCACGACCGCTGCACTTGATACATAGGTAGGTGTGCCGTGATCGGTCGCGGAAGGGAATGGCATGAACACGAAGTCAAACGCCTCGTATCCCTGAGCCGCAACAACGCCTTGGTAGTACCCAACCCATCCAGGGAAGAATGCGCTCGCCGCGAGCTCGCCGCGTGCCCAGTACAGCACGTAATCGTCATCGGTCAGCATCGCCGCGCCCTCGGGCACATATCCGTCACGCACCATGCCTTGAAAGAACTCGTAGACCACGGCCCCACCTGACTCAACGATGGTGGTCTGCGTGTAGTCCCCATCCTGGTACAGGTCAGCACCGAACGCCGCGAACCAGTTGTTGATCAGGTAGTCGCCCGATTGGTTTGCCGCGAACATCCCCGTGGCCCACTTCTCCCCGTCGTATTCTGCCTTCACCAGCGCTGCCATCTCCAGGAAGTCGTCAACGGTCCAGTCGGCGGTAACCTCGTAACCGATGTCGGCCATAATCTCCAGGTTGATCGCCATGCCCTGCGCCCCGGCCGGTTGCGGTATTCCAAGCAGATCGCCGTCACGAGTGTACGGGTCCAGCACGCCAGGGAAATACCCTTCGGTGTCAATCAGGTCCTGAAGTGGTAGCGCATATTCTGGGACGAGGAATTTGGACACCCTGCCCACCCAATCGATGTAGACATTCGGCGGTGTCTTGGCAGCGTTCAACGCGTCCATGCTCATCGTTGAACCGTCCGACAGGTCCAGCCCGAGAAGCACCACGTCAATGCCCGGATAGTCGTCGGCGAATGCGTCAAGGGTGTATGCCATGATCGGGTCATCGGCCGGCGCGGTCGTCAGCACGGTGATCTCAGTTACCTCGCCGGTGCCCTCTGCGAAGCCGATAGCTGCGGTCAGCAGTATCAGCACAAAGAAAAAGACTCGTTTCATAGTGTCCTCCTCAGAACAGTTTGTAACAAGTCTACGACAGAATGTGTGGCAAGATTAAGGTGAAGTTTGCCTCAGTTTACGGGGTGACGATACTCTCACGGTTGGGCCTTCTCAGCAAGATGAGTGATCCAGAAGAAGGGGCCGAATAGATGAATGGCAGCCCATCTGTTAGAGCTGGTGCGCAGAACGTCAAGTTTCAGACGGAGACCAATTATGAAAAGCACGCGACCAATCCGAAACTCCTTAACGTTACGCCGAATGATTCGCCTTGTGTCCATATGAGCCTCCCAAGCATCCCATACGGAAGCAACATATTTCCTCCCTGTTCTTTTCACTTCATCGCCTCCCGTTTGCGTACAGATTCACGTCTTGGCCACTCACTTTTTACTCCTTTGTGGCGTCTGCACCCTTAGTAGGCGCATCTTAGTTCCCACAGATGATGCTGCGTATTGTCCGCGGCGCGAGGCCTTCCATCTCGCCCACCTGAACATAGGCGCTGCCGACGCTGGTCGCTGAGTGTATCACCTCGTTGAACTCCAGCCACACCCGGTGGTCACGCGCGAAGTCCGGCACCCTCTGCGGGATGTAGATGGACTGCCCGCCGAATGCGTCACAGATACGCTGCATGGTCGCGTCGCCGACTATCAACAGCAGTTCGCTTGCTGCGCTGGTTGCGTTCATTCCGCTGCCTCCACGCACGCATTCTCTATCACATCAGCTAACTCGCGCAACCGTCTGCACACGGTGACCATTGACGTGTCTCCATGTTCGCCCGGCGCAAGAATGTCAACGGCGGCATACCGCTCGATGCCGTCATCCCTGACCATCAATATTTTCAAACCTGTAGAAAACCTATACTCAAGATCCTGAGTCTCAAATTTCATCGGTGTCCATCGGCCAAGCTCGCTGGTCGCGTTCATAGTTTCAACTCTCCTATCTCTTTGTTCATCTCATCCTCCTCCTAGTTCTGTGGCAAGGGTTTCGATGGCCGGCGCCCATTCCCATGAGGTCCAAGCCCCCACCACCGATGGCAACGCCACAAGTAGCAGATACAATGGGCCATACTCCCGTTCTTGAATCAGGTGCCCATACTCATGCTTCAGCAACTCAGTGTACCCTGGATAAGATGGCGGGACAGACGTTACTATCATCCCACCAACCGCAAATGCAGATTGAATAGTAGGTTGGACCACCAGTGCATCCCGGTACGTTGTCACCGACTCAATGCGGCCGGTCACACCCAAAGCGCATAGGCCGATGAGCATCAGGGTTGTGTAGGTGAACTGAATAATGCTGGTCATCTACTCATCCTCCTCTACTCGGTGGTCTTTAGTGCGGCGTCAGCGCGAAGTAACAGGTTGGCGTCAAACTCGTTGCTGTCTCGCGTACACTGAAACTCATCTATCATCCCAAGCAGCGCCTTGATGTCTCGGTCGTAGTCGGCGGCGAGAACAACTTCCACTTCGCTTGGCAACATACGGTTAGTCATGAATGACATGGTATCAACCACGTGCCGCGTCACTGGTTCGTGGGGGTTAGGCATCGGGTGCCTCCAATTCGCGCGTGGCTTTGTACAATTCCCACAACGGTTCTTCGATCGGCGTTGTGTGGTCGTACCCATCGGCCCATTGTTTCAGTAGCTCATGCAGTTGCTTGTTGTCGGCCTCCAGCACCTTGATGTCTCGGTCGTAGTCGTCGTATCTCATCCAATAGCCGGTCTTGGATTCTCGCTGCCCGAGGACCGGCATCGCATACCGCTTCACGTCTTGGTGGTCACTCATGGCTTTTCGACCACTCAGCGAGTCGGGCGATTTCCTGACGCGACAAGTAGATTTCGCTCACGGGAATTACGTGGCCCACCTCGGTTTGGTCAGATGGTGTGAACAACAGTATTCTCCCATTGTTCATTTCTCTCGCTGTCACCAGCGCGCTCACGGCGATTGCCTGATATTCTCGTTCACTCATGGTCTCTCATCCTCCTCTACTCGCCATGACCGGCGCCTCCATTAGGCGCAAGGTCAACTGCTTCTCTCAGTTTGTCGAATACCGTATCATCAGCGGTTTCGTCTTGTCTAGTATTGTCTAGTCTAGTGCGACGCGCTATCAATAGCCTATCAATAGGACATACCGGGTTGTACCCTAAGCCCTCTGCCCAAGATAAAATCTCATCGGGGACTTCTTTGTATAGGTTCTTCGCGTGGGTCATTAATGTCTTGTTTTTAACCGGGAAGCGCCTTGGTGATTGAGTGACGCATACCCACCCTTTCATCCATCCAGCATATCCGTCAGACTCAAGCCGTGACAGGACTTTGCGCACACGTTTCTTGTCGTGTGTGGTTTCATCGGTGATACGCTTTAACGATGCCTTGTAGAGCCCTTCCATATTGGACTTCGGGCAGGTGATGAGATAGACATACACGAGCCTGCCATCTGAATCCAATTCCTCCTGGACATAATCGCTCTCCCAGAAACCGCGGTGGAGCTGTCGATACTCGCTCATGACTCCCACGCCTTGTTTGCCGTGGTACACAAATCACAGTCGTCTCCGTTCCCATCGAAGTATCGACCACACCCGCCGCACTTCTTCGCCCGATAGCGTTTCTGCATGACACCGTTCTTGTCAAACTCAGGGCTGAGCGCGAGCTCATATATTTCTTCCCTGGTTTTCCCAAAGCAACGGTTTAGAAACTCCTGCGTGAGCATGTAGCCCTTGCCGTCTGGGTACTTGATATCTTCAGCTTTGCCAATGCCGGAAATAATCGACCCAACCTCCCAAAGACGCGGACGCCAGACAATCCCATTTTCAAAACGGACTTCAACCCACACCTTGCCATTACGCTTCAGTTCAATATTTACAATCGGCGGGTCAAATTTCATTCCCCATTGCCTCCCATCCTTCCCGTCGTTGTCGAGCGAACATCTCAAGCCGGTTGCCGTCTGGATACATTGCGTCAATCATGCCATAGACGACATCTGGTTTCTTGGAATGCACATCATTTGCCCCTGTTATGACACTCTTCGGTTTTGCTCCTTCAACTGGAAGCATCCCTTCGCCACGGATACCGATCATTAGTAGTTCGTGCTGTCCATAAACGTAGAAGCCGGCGGTATGGTTGTCTTTGACCCAGACAAGATTTGTCTTGTATTCAAAGCCCCAGGCGTCCACGACCTTCAGGCCGTCGGGCAGTAGAGGATTCGTCACCCACATGAAACACACCGCGTTGTCTGCTGCAGGAACCTTGAGAGCACAGATTTGCTCAGTTGTCATCGTCGGAAAATGCTGTGCCGCGGACATTTCAAATCCACTATTCCGATATTCCCACGGGGGATCTGCATAGATGATCCGGTACACACCATCGGGAAGAACCGGTTCTTCATACGCATCAGCTTTGATGGCACGGCGCAGTTGCGCAACGCTCAGCCCCTCATCCACCGCCTTCTGTAACCATCGTTCCTGGTCTTCTAATTGCAGGGGGGCGATGGCAGCATGATGCTCGAAGCTCAAGCTTTCCTGCCGACAGGAAAGCTCTACGTTCTCTGCAACGTACTTATTGTTCTGAACAGTCTTTCGCTTCAGCCCCGTTTCTTGTTCCAGCAGACTGTAGGCTTCCGACTTCACGCCGTTGATTACCCGGCCCTCTGCTGTTGCCCAGTCTCCGATCCACCACTGGATAGCGCCGCCCATCTTCGCAAGACCGTGACCGAAGTCGTACCACTCCTCATAACTCGGCTCGCCGATGACTCGTAGCCCGGTAGCCGTCGCATGAAACTTGTCTGTTGATATGCCCATGCGAGACCGTTGTAATTCTGTCGTTTCACTCATCCACTACTCCAATAAAAAAGCCGCTATGGCGGCGGGCTCTCACACGGCCCCCGAAGGAACCAGCCCACCACCGAAGCGGCTACCAATGATGACGTTGCGGTGTGAGACGCAATCTCTGTAGACTTCAAAGTAACACATCCAAGCAACATGCGCAACTACCCCGCCCTGTGATATCGTGCTTGCGGCACCAGGCGCAGAAACGTAGGTAGCGCGGTGATGGGTAGTTGACCTTGTCACTCATCTGATTCTCCATTTGAGCCAATTGCAAAATCCAAGGTGCTCGCCATATCCACGGGGCGATAGCACCCAAAGACAAAATAGGTGCAATCCAGCCCACCGTAAATGTAGGTTGTTGTGCGTCTGCATCCAATCAGCGATCTGCAAAGCCCACCGTCGCTTCACGTCACTCATGGGTAGCCTCTACAGCGATGGCAAGCGACATGCACGCATCAGCACGGTTACTCTCCTCCGCATGACGCCAATACGGATAGGGGGTCTGATTCGTGAACCACGACAACTCCCGCACGGCGGCGGCGAGGGTTTCCCATTTCACAATCAAGTCATTTTCGCTCATGTCCGGCGGATACCGCATAGCCTCCGTCACCTTGTCGGGCATCGTGGGCTTCTCTTCGGTCTCCGGCACTTCGCCCGTCCCGTCGCAATACGGGCACTGTGGGCCGCCTCCGCCATCACCGTGGCAGTGTGGGCAGATGCGCGACACCGAGTCAGGATTGTGGTCTGAAGTAAAGGGACTCGTGATCGGGCCTTCTCCGACCGGCACCAGCTTCTCGTCAGTCGGCGTCCGTGTGCCGTCAGGGTTGGTGGTGCGGGTGTGGTCTACCGGGTCATCGACAGGCACCTCGCCTGAGCCACCACACTGCATGCACGGCGGGATGCTATCGTGACCGCCTCCGTCGCCACCACACACTGGACAAACACGCAGCGGGTCATCGTCAGGGATGTAGTCTTCTGCCGGATTCACGCCACAGTCGTACTCTCCCGGTGTGCCGTCGTCGTAGTAGTCGGGCTTTGGCTCATCGGCAAGGAAGGCCTCGATGAGTTGGTCAAGCACATTCAGGACACACCGAACAATAAACGCTCCCGGCTCGTCGTCCCGAATGCCCGTGTTAATCGTTTCTCCCCACGCACGCGCTTTCTCCACCTTTTCTCGGTTCATTGCTTGTTCTCCTTTGGTAGGTTGAGGTGGCAGAATTGGTAAAGTTCTCCGGTAACAACTCGCCCGGCCTCAAACTCACTGAAGGGGATTCTGAGCGTAACCAGTCGAGTATCTACGTCGCCAGCAATCAAGGTTGCAACGCAACAAGTGTCTCGCAGCCTCGTGTTCTCCGCTTGCAGGGTGTCTCGCTCTGCCTCAAGATGGGCCACTCGTTCGCGCATCGTTTCCGGATACGTCGGTTGATCATATGTGGTGGTGTTCGGGTTCTTCATCTACTCACCCTCCTTGAATGTAGCGTCAAACTCATCACGAAGTATCGCCAACCAACCCGGCTTGCTGTATCCGATCGCGTCCTCTTCGGCCTGCTCCAAGAGCTTCACGGTGAACTCCCGCAGTCGCTTGTTCTCCGCCGTCGCCGCTCGCAGCTTTGGGATCAACACGGTTGCGTTGTAGCTCCTGTACATCTCATCACGCTCGTCAATGGCTGTGTCCAGGGCAGTAGACAGGGCCTTGGCCACTCGGTCTTGCTGGTCCATGTAGGCTTTAGTTGGACCGAACTCAAACATCTGGTAGGTGTTCTCTTCATCATGAACTTTTTGTGGTTCCGGTCGCTTCACGGGTTCCTCACTTGGCATGACATATCCCTCCCCTTCCGCGTGTTGGTGCTCTATCTCGTCGAGTTGTTTCTGGAATTGCTCGTTACTCATTGGTCGCTCGCCTCCTTCAGTGCGGTTTCTGCGATATTCAGTATCTCGGTTTCTGCTTTCGTCAGCGTCCGTATACTTTGCACCAGTTTCTCCACGCCTCTGATGCTACTCAACGCTTCCCGCAGCCGCTTGTTCTCAGAGACGAGACAATAAATACCGTCGGGCATTTCCTCGATGTGCGACCCGATACGAACCGTGCAATCATCGTTCCATGTGGTGACGACACCGTAGCGTTTACGTGCTTCCATATTCGTACCCATGCAGTTCTCGCTCCAGCCGAGTGATGGTGGCGGCTTGCTTGGCGACCTTCAGCCGCAGGCCGCGCACTTCCATCACGTCTTCGTCGGGAAATACGCTCAGCCGCAACTCGTCCTCCAACGCCTTGATGTCTCGGTCGTAGTCGTCGGCGAGAACCCACTTATCCCTGACTGTTGGATGTACCGTCAGGCCGTTCGGCAACTCTCTCATCCCGTGATTGCCTTCCCATGCGTATCGCTTCACGGGTTCACTCATTGGTCTCTCGCCTCCTTCAGCTCCCCGTGGTACCAGTGCGACGGATGTTCCCGGTGCAACTTAGTCAACTCTTCCACGGTCATTTCCACGGTTCCCGCGTTCTGGGCTTCCTCGCACATTAATTCGCCCCACCAACAACTCGCCGTCAGGCATTTGTCACATACGGTCACGGTATCGGCGCTCAGTTCGGCGAGGGTGTTGAAGTGCTTAGCTAAAACCACTTGCGATTCCTCGTGGAACGCCTCCGCTTCGTCCACACATGCAGCATGCGCCGCTGCTACCGTCTCTTTCGTGATGTCACTCATCGTCGGCCTCGTCGCTGTACAGCACCCTGGACACCACCTCGTTGTTGGCTGGCCACAACCGGACATCGCCGTCTGAATCGAGAACAAGCTGAACGCTCTCGATCAATCGCGTGTCCTCAAGACAAATCAACGCATCACCTCTGATACCTTCCAGTGCCGTTCTTAATTGCTTTACCGTCATTCACTCCCCCTTAAAACCGACTGGCCCCACTGATGCATGAGACCAGCCGGTGACCCAAGGACGCGCTTCATGGCGTCCCGTGTTCGGCCCGGTTGCCTACACCGGGCGCTATGCCCACGACACCGCACAAGCGGGAGGTCGGGGGTCTGGTGGCGAAGGGAATCGAACCCTCACGGCTAAAGGCCGCCCATACCGGGCGCCACTCACCCCGCAGATACCGTGCTGCGGGCCACACCGTTCAATCGCCACGACTTCAAAAGGAGGTAAACAAAGCCGCGACGCTATTCATTCTCTGTTTCCTTCGTGTGGGTGCGGAGCCATGCGGTTAAGCGTTCCCGTCCAAAATCCCCATACTCACACAGCACGCTGCCCACGCGCAAATCATCATCCCACACCTCCGCTACTGTCTTGGCGGGAATGAGGATGGGGTAGTCGTAGGCGTTGTCACCAATATCCCAAGCTCGTTCATCACTTTGCCACCCGTCCGAAAAGACCGCCTCAAGTGTAAGATCACTGCTTGGAGCGCATTTCACCGAACGCCCAAGAAAGCACGCCGCCGCCACCGGCTCATCGGTCTCCAGGCATCCATCGTCACGCAGCTTCGTCATCCATTGTCTCCTTTGCTTTCATTCAACAACCTATCCCACAAGGCCTCGCGGATCTCTCGGTCAATCGTTACGAGAAACAAGCGCAGCCCGTCTATGTCATCGCGCCGGTGGTAACACCGCTTGATGATGATGTCCCGGATCTGTCGATCGTTCTCGATTACGCCCGCGTCTTTCAAGGCGTCCATGATGGCCTTGATCGGCGCATCCGTGTCGGTCTGTTTCCACAACGTGACCTCGACAATCAAATCGACTTGATCGGCAATCGGAGAGGCCGGACCAATCAGTGAGATAGCGAGGGCTTCCTTTTTGTTCTTGTACTCCGGCGACGCATAGGTCTGCGCCTTCCCCCCGATAGACCGCGCTTTCTGCCACTCATTCACCCTCGCCAACTTCCCGGTGTACCGACCTCTCCAGACTATCACGGTTGGGCCTTCTTGCTATTCACTCTTCACTCCTTTGTGGTGGTTTGGGTCGGTGCCTCCGGGAGGGGACCACAGTCCACCATGAAGAATCTGCCCACGTTACTTCTGTAGGCTTCACGATGTCTTGGGGTTCATCCCCCTTGGAATTATCAGCATCCGGCGGCCGCCTTTTCACGCCTCTCCATTTCATCACTCACTCCTTTGTATGGACCGCACCCTGCAACTGCAGCGCTGCGTGGTTCATACTCGCGGTACTCGCCCGAATGATCGCCAGCCTGTCACCGGCCAGAGTCTCCGCCTCCGTTGCGCGGCGCTTCCAATAGTCCCGGTCACCCTTCAGGTCCTCGATGATCTTGCGCTCCTTCTCGCCAACGTTCCGCTTCTCGTCACGGTCCCGGAACCAATTGACGATAACGATCGTCCACAAGATCGATATAGCAAACCCGATCACGCGGGCAATAGCGAACAACAACTGCACGCCGTACTGCCGGATCATCGCGTCAAGCCACATCCAACCGGTCATCCTGCCACCGCCCTGAGTAGCAACTGCGCGGCAACCAGCACGACACACCCGCCCAGTATGTACAGACACCACTCGGCTAAGGTACGGGGGCGTCTCATGCGTTCCTCGCTTCAATCATGGCGTCGGCCACCTTATACGCCGCTGCTGCCATCGCTTTCTCAGGCTCGCCATCGCCACCACCCGCTATCGACGACAGCATCTTGACGACATCAAAACCTTGGTTGGTCAACGCCGCCGCTGCGAAGTAGTCGCGTAGGGATACCGTTGGCGGTTTGACATTCTTAAATACCCGTTGTCGTTTAATGTTCATTTGCCCTCCGTATTTTCTCTACCAGCGCGGCCTCGGCTATCCGTGCCATCAACGCCTCTCGCTCCACAGGCCTGAACGTGATCAGCACGGCGCTGTTGTGCCCGGCACACGTCCACTCCAAGTTGTCAAGGTGGTCTATCGCTTCCTCGCCATAGCGCCGCAGCGTCCATGTTGTCTTGGCGACTTTGTGGGCAGCCTCTCCGTGACCAATCCCGTCAAGCGGTAACTGCCGGTGGCATATCACGCACTCGCCGTTGCTGCGTTGCCTCACCGCCTGACGTTTCTCTTGGTTGATCACGTGGTGTCCTGTGTGTGGGTGCGGAGCCAGTCGGTCAAATTCATGCGTCCGTAATCCTCCCCATACTCACACAGCACGCTGCCCACGCGCAAATCATCATCCCACACCTCCGCTACTGTCTTGGCGGGAATGAGGATGGGGTAGGGTCCAGCTTCTCGCGCTTGTTCTTCTCCGCTCCATGAACCCCATCCATTGTTGCGTATCACACAAAGCACATACCCACTGTCTATTCGTTGCCCCAAGAAGCACGCCGCTACCACGGGGTCATCAGTCTCGAGCAGTCCATCGTCTCTCAAAGTCGTCATGTCCTACACCTCCTGCGCACCCGCCCCACACGTACCCGGTTGGCCCTCCGTAGCGCCCGCCGCTCAATACGGCGCTCTCGGCGCATCTGTCGGTCTATCTTGGCAAACGCCTCGGGAGTCATGGTTTGAACTCTCCCGGCCCGTGCCACCAACGACTAGCACAACGGGTTTTGTGTTCTGATATGAATATCTCTGCGGTCTTCATGTCGCCGCACAAGACAGACCACGTATCCATATCGCTGTCTATGATTGGCCACCACACAAAGAAAACTCTGCGGATAGCAATGTACCAGCCAAAAAACCGGACCACTCGATACTTCATGGCTTGAACACTCCCATTACCTCGGTCCTTGCTTTGAGCATTTCGTCCGCGGTTTCATACGCCCATCGCGGAGCGCCAATTTGCATTATTGACTCGGCGTTTTCGTATCCCTGGTGATACGTTTCAATCATGATGCGTAGTGCTTCTGGGTTCGCAAGCAGCCCCGTCAATGCCGCCATAGCAAACCGGTCACGCATGGTATCTTCACGCATGGTTCGAACACTCCTATTACCTTGCTGTAGTCGGCGCGGCTTGCTCTTTCGGCTTGTTCACGCTCATAGTCAGCTCTTCGCGCCGCCTGTTCACGCTCCCGGGCATCCTTTCGTGCGGCTTGTTCGCGCTCCTCATCTACGATAGCGTTTGCCTTCTCTTGTGCTTCTTCCGGGGTAGCGGCTATAAGAGACGTAAATTGGTTTTTGTGCATACGACACCAATGAAAACCGCTTGCATCCCGCAGCCGCTCCCAACGTTCCGCTGTGTAGTACACCTCCCCGTGCTGGTCCATCTTCTCTACTATCTGGATGGTACCGGGTTCGGGGCCTTTCTCTTTGGGCTTCTTCTCATGCGTTCGCGCGAAGGTTTGCCACGGCCACTCCTCATCCCATATGTCAAGCAAATGCACCGACAAAATCCGGTAAAACAAGCAACCGAACAGCACCATAATTGCGCTTGCACCAATTATCCATATCATCTACCAACCCTCCTTGAGTATCCGGCGCACCTCGTCGGCGGCGCCTTGCGACATCGTCTCTATCTCCCCGATGTAGTACTCGCGGTCCTCATCAGTCGTGGCCGCCATCGCCCCGGCTTCACACTCAGTCACCCAACTACGCCCGGGATAGAACGGCGGGGCATCACGGGCCCGGTCGTTCGCTACCGCCTGCGCTTTATCCCACTGCATCGGTGTCGGCTTATGTGCTGCCGGTGCGTATTTGTCAGAGTCGCCGAGTGTCATCGGACGCCTCCGGCGTGGCCAAAAGAAATTTACGCACAGCCATCGCGTTTTCATCGTCCTTCACGTCGTGCCCGTTATCCTCTATCCACGCCTCGGCATCATGTTGTTGGTTCGCTAGTAGTTCAGCCGCAACAAGCAAATCGGTTTCGGCATCAACAAGGCTCGCCCGCAGCCGCTTGTTTTCGGCGCGCAGTAGCTGGTTCAGATTCCATATATCGTTCGCCTCGGCACGCAACTGATCTTCCAGTTTGCGTGCCGATAGCTTCATGTCACTCATCAGAATATCTCCAAGCCGTCGTCTGCCCTCTCAGCAGTGCGGTTGATACCGTCAAGCATCTCTTCCTTGCCCTTGGCGTCGGTGATTGCTTCATCGTATTCCGTGGTTTCCCTTAGAGACACATCTTCTGGTTGGACCGGTTTATCAGTCACTTTCCCAGACGTTGTCTGGGAGGTAGTAGGGTCCAGTTCGGCCGGGCCCCCGTTTGGTTCGCGCTTCTTCTTCAGCTTTGACTCAACGTTGCGGTTGTAGTCGGACACGTTCTCGCCCGGATGCTTCTCGAGATACGAGTCAAGACCAAGCGCGGTTTCGGCGAACTGTTTCTGCGTCAGTGTCTTGTCTCGCAACGCATCGGTAGTCATAGTGAACAGCTTCGCTAGGTATGCCGCGCCTTCGTTGGCGGCCGGCGTGGTGTCTTCCATATCTTGCGTCAAGATGTCCGACGTTGCTGTCGCGGTGAGGGTGCAATCGATATAGGATCGTTTTTTACCAATCTTATATGCTGTATTCCAGACGTCGGCAATGTCCGGGTTCTCAATGCGCCCGACTTCCTGACTCTCGATTGTCTCGTCGCCGGTCTCGAACTTCGCACCGCAGCCGCCCTTCGTTTTCCAACACAGCCAGCCGCCGCCATATTCTTTCTTGCCCTTGATGATGGCGTCCTTGCCACACAACGGGCATACTCGCTTCTGCTGGCGCCACCGGTACTTGCTTTCCATCGTGGAACAACTACCAACGCCCTCACCAAGAATTGCACCGGTAATGATATTTCGTAGCCGGCATTTGAATCGGTACTCTCGGTGGCTGTTGCCGAGATCAATAACCTGTTCATCATATTCCGGTGCAAGACGAAATGTAACGCCCAATTTTTCCGCACCGGCCTTGTAAAGCGTGGGCTTTTCTGTCCCTGGAATAATCCCATAGTGCTTATCGCGCTTCAACACGCGGTCCATCACGTCTTCAATAAGCGCAACGTGCCTGAGCACTTCATCAACCGACAACTCCGTGCTTGTTTCTCGTACTTCAATATCGGTGCTCATACATCCTCCGTGCTGAATTGTTTCCCGCAATGCGGGCAAGTAACCATTGATGCAAGTCGCATCTCCTCAGCGTGCTTCTTGGCGAGCTCTTCCCGCTCAAGCTCCGCCTTGCGTTCTGTTTCCTTACGGACCCGCTCTGCATCAACGGCAGCTTTTCGACGCTCTTCAGCGACCCGGGCCTCTGCCGTTTCGCGGTCCTTACGGGCGGCCTCTTCGGCTATTTTCCGCTCAGCCGCGCGCTTGTCTTGTTCCGCAGCAAGTTTCCGAGCCGCGGCCTTCCGTTCCTTTTCCGCTGCAGCCTCACGTTCGTCGGCCTCTTTCTTCAGCCGGATGTTCTCAGCTGCCTGTTCCTTGATCTCTTTTTCACGAGCAACCCGGTCGGCCTCTTCCTTCTCAGTAAGCAACCGGTCCGCTTCGATCCTGCGAGCCTCTTCCTCGGCCGCCCGCTTGTGCTCCACAAAATGCTCTTTGTTGTACAGGTCCTCCTCGATCGGAACGATGACAGCCTTGAGAGCGTTGGCTATTCCGTCAATCGCCTTGCCCTCGCGGAGCGCCTGCTCCTTCAGGCTCTTGCGGGTCTTCTCCAATTCAACCCGCTTCTCCTTGAGCATCAGCCGCCCAACCCGCGCCATCTTCATTTCCGTTACTTGCGATTCGTCGGTAACGACAATGGCCTTGGCCTTCTGCTCCCACTCCGCGGCGAGTTTGAAATACTCACTGAACTTGTCCAGCATCACCTGAGCCTTGCTTGGCTCAAGACCGCTCTCGGCCACGATCACCTGCAATTCGTTCTTGTTGCTCATACAGCCTCCTTTGCTGCGGCCACATTCCGCGTGCCGACCCACTCGTTCCACGCCACGTCAATCGCCCGGTCAAATTCCGGCCACTCCGGCGCGTGCCGGAACCAGTACAGAAAGTCGGCGGCGTCACCATCGGGCTTGATCGATACATGCCGGTAATCCTGCTCCGTTCCCTCGTCGTGCTCGATCTCCACGGCATACGTGATGCCCCGGAATTGCATCGTGATCGTTTCCTGTTCCATACAGCCCTCCTTGGGTTGTTTGCTACTCAATGGTAGCGTCCTAATCGCCGTCAGCCCGTAAGACTTGCGCT
>SDBT01002308.1_pt1 | contig 33883 bp, 30 predicted proteins | sample 2277101 | NCBI WGS metagenome assembly SDBT01 (sample SAMN10404973, study PRJNA504765) | marine sediment metagenome | isolation source: marine sediment core GS10_PC15, 103 cmbsf | place: Arctic Ocean: Southern Knipovich Ridge | collected 2010
TCGTAGTCTGGCTCGTAGTCCGGCTCCAAATCCTGAATCCAGACCCGGTCAGTTTTGCCGAATGCGAAGGCATCAATTTGGTCGCTCGCCTTCTTCACATCGGCGGTAACACGAGAGTCCGCTTTCACCTGATTTGCTAAATGCAGGCCGAGGCTCGCCAAAACAGCGCCTGCCTTAAGCGTTGCGAGGTCGGTTTCGGCGCTGACGTCAACGTATATGGGTACGGTATTATCTCTCTTCGACAACCATCGTTCAGCAAGCATGAGTTGGGTGGTTTTGCCCGAGCCAATACCACCAACAATCAGCTGCTGGCTACCTGTGTCGAGGTCGGCACGCGCAGCAAAGCGGGCAAATTTTTCTGAAGGCTCCTCGACGATGAGATCTTCCTCAATGCATCGTCGAGGGGGCGCCGTCGGGTTGAAGCGCCTCATAAAAGCCCGATATCTTTCCTGGCGCGTGGCGGTTCGTGAAACCGTGGACATTCCATGCCTCCAACATTAAGTATATAACCACGTTATGTCTCAAGACACTCTGGTAAATAGTCAACGCCACAGGGCGGGTTCAGGCGACGGACTTGCGTGCATCACCGGAACGGTGAGTAGGTTAACGAGCCCTTGTCTTTGAAGCTAAATGGCCCGGAGGCAACGTTTTCATTGCGGTAGGGGGTAGCCGCGCGTGTGGCCAGGATTGGATGCTCTTTGGGTTTAGACAGACGGGATTAGATCATTCTATAAGCTAGTTGGGTCGCATGGACCGTCCGATACGCTGAGGGGAAGTGCGCTAGCGTGGTAATAGTCGAGGACACTCAGATTCGAACTTGAATGACCTTCACCACCCCGGGAATGAAGCTAACCTCGTTTAGCTCCTCCGGCTCGAGACCTCGATCAATGCTCAAGACCATGATCGACTCGTTGGGATCACGCCTTCCCACCGCCATGTGAGAAATATTGATGTCCATCCCTCCCAGCGCCGTGCCCACCGCCCCGATGCGGCCGGGCCGATCCTCGTTCTCCACGATGAGGATGTGGCCGCGACCTTTCCCCAAAGTTCCACAGGAAACATCGACCTCGAAGCCGTTGATTCTCACCAGGTGAGGCGTGCCATGGATCAAAGTAGCGGCCACCGTCACCTCTCGCTGCGCGCAATGAAGGCGAATCGACAGCAGGTTGGTATAGGGCCCGGCATCCGACTCCTTGCGCTCCCTCACCTGCCAGCCGCGGCGGGCAAGGACGTGCGGCATCGAGACCAGGTTCACAGCCTCCTCGCTGATGAAAGATAGAAGCCCTTTGACCGCTGCCGCTTTGAGCGGAGTGACATCGTAGTTGGCAAGCTCGCCAAGGTAGTCGATGCAGACCTCGCGCCATCCGCCTTCGGCGAGTTGAGTGGCCACCACACCACACATTTCCGCCACCTCCAGGTAAGGGCTGATGGCAGCCACCGTCTCCGGATCCACGAAAGGCGCGTTGACGGCGGTGGTGGCTGGTCTTCCCTCCAGAACATCCAGCACTTGCCGGGCTATGCTCACCGCCACCTTTCCCTGCGCTTCGACCGTTGACGCACCCAGATGTGGTGTGGCGACGATTTTTGGGTGTTGCAGCAGAGGGTTTCCGATCGCCGGCTCTTGCTCGAAAACATCCAGAGCCGCTCCGGCAATCCGATCCGAGTCCAGTGCTTCTCGAAGGGCAGACTCATCCACCAAGCCGCCACGCGCCGTGTTGATGAGACGCGAGCCGGGCTTCATGAGCGCCAGCTCATCCCTCCCAATCAGGTGTTTCGTCTCTGGAGTCAGGGCACAGTGGAGGCTCACGTAATCGGACCGGCGTAGAAGATGGGAGAGATCGACGATCTCGACGTCCAGCATCTCCGCCCGCTCCGCGGGAACGAAAGGATCGGACGCCAAAACACGCATCTCCATTGCCCTCAGTCTGCGAGCCACCGTCGAGCCCACTTGTCCGAGCCCGATCAACCCGGCGGTCTTGCCCCGGATTTCCGAACCCATGAAAGCTTGCCGGTTCCACTCCCCACGGCGAAGGCTGGCGTCGGCGGAAGCAATGTGACGGGACACCGCCAGCAAGAGCGCCACCGCCAGTTCGGCGGCGGAGACGGTGTTACCTTCCGGGGCATTGATCACCACGATCCCACGCTCGGTCGCTGCTTCCACGTCGATATTGTCCACCCCGACGCCGGCGCGCCCCACCACCTTCAGATTCGGCCCCGCCTCGAGCACCTCACGGGTGACTTTCGACTCACTGCGAACGATCAATGCATCGTAGGGAGCAACCGCCTCGACGAGCTCGGCAGGGGTCAAGCCGGTGCGGAGAGCGACTTCTTCGGCACTTTCCTCCAGGACTGCCATTCCATCAGGAGCTATGGAGTCGGAAACGAGAATGCGAAAAGACATGACGGATTACCTGCGGCGAAGATCGGAAAGCGCGCGCTCCAAAGCAGCGAGCGCCTGATTCACGTCGTCTTCACTCACCCAGCCCATATGTCCAATACGGAATATGCGGCCGGCGAAGTGCGCCTGGCCGGCACCGATTACGGTGTCGTAGTCCTCGCGAAGAACTCGAGCCAACTCTTTGCCGTCGAGGTCTTCGGGGACGTTAACGGCGGTGACGGTGTTCGAAGCGAAACGCGGATCGGCAAAAAGCGATAACCCGAGTGATTGGATACCCTCGCGAACCCGCGAACCAATGCGCGCGTGACGGGCGTATACTGCATCGGGTCCCTCCTCGACCATCAGCGCCAGAGCCGTGTCGAGACCGTAAAATACCGAAACCGCCGGAGTGAATGGGAATCCTTTACGTGCTGCATCCCGGTACCGAGCCAGATCGAAATAAAAGCGCGGCAGGGTGCTCCGCTGGTGAGCTTCCCAGGCACGAGCCCCGACACCCATCATGGCCAGCCCGGGCGGAGTCCCCCAAGCCTTTTGCGACCCGGTCACGACGAGATCGATTCCCCAGGCATCCACCGGCAGCGGAAGTGCACCCAGACTGGAAACCGCGTCCACCAGAATGAGAGCGTCGCTCTCGGCCCGGATGGTGTTACAGATCTTCTCGAGCGGATGGGTAACTCCGGTTGACGTTTCGTTGTGCGTCAGGAGCACCGCTCGGATCTCCGGTTCCTCTCGGAGTGCTTGACGGATCTGCTCCGGTTGGACCGCCTGCCCCCACTCCAACTCGAGCCGGATGAGGTCGGCGCCGTAGGTTTCGGCAATGGAACAGAACCGCTTTCCAAAAGCGCCCGCATCGACTCCCAACACCCGGTCACCGGCTGAAAGTGTGTTGACCACCGCCGCCTCGAGCCCGCCGGAGCCGCTCGTCGTCACAAGAAGAAAATCTCTTTCGGTTGCCAGGAACGACTGAAGGTTCTCCGTTATCCTTTGGACGATTTCTCCCATCTCGGGGCTGCGGTGATTGATCATTTGGCGGCCCACCGCCGCCAAGACCTCGGGACTGCAGGGCGTAGGCCCCGGAACACGCAAATTCACGAATGAACCTCCTGGTTTTATGGATCGCTGGCCAACCGACCGCCAGGGTCTGGCGCTGGTGGCTTCAAGCCTAGTCTAACCAGAAAGTAGTCATTGACAAACGACCTCTATGAAGAATAGGCTAATGCCAGCGCTTAGTCCCACCCCCAACCGGAACGGCGTCAGGAAGCAGAAAGGTTCGAAGAGGAAGTTCTGCGTCGTTATCATTTCGCTTTAGTATAGGCTGCCTCGCGCAGCGTGCATTTCTGACGTTTAGAGACCTTCCTTCAAGTTCCAGCTTATCTGCCTCCAAATAAAAGAGTAGCGATCTGCTCGGACTGTATCCAGCAGGTGGGATTCGAGCTCCCGCTTCGGGGGAGGAGCCCTTTCGGAAGATTTCGGCTGCCTAAAGGAGGTCATTTATGCGCATCGTTTTATTTCTGGTCGTCGTCACTGCGTTGATGTTTATTCACATTGCTCGCTGGGTCACCCCGCCTTCTTCACAGAATGCGGGTCACTGGACGGAATCGGCTGATCCCCCAGCCACTGAGCAAACGGGCACTTATGAGAATCCGGCACTAACGGATTGACTCGCTGATGCCCAGGGGGGCCCGGGAGCTTCTCGGTTACTTCTGTGCCTTCACTCCCGGGCGCCCTGCTTGTGTCCTTACCGGGGATGTCTTAAATAAGGTGCCCCGACTATCGTCGGGGGTTCAGGAGTTTAATTAATGCGGGCGCATCGAGTTGACTTCCGTGAGATGCGCCCGCGTAACGCCGGGGGATTAGCGTTGTCTCCAACCCTTCACCGGACCCGGGTGGAAGAACGCCTCGGGCACCATCACCCCGTTTTTCTTGAAGACCTGGCCATTCTTCATCACAAATTGAACATCGCGTAGCGCGTCGGCGTCCTCCAGCGGATCGCCGGGCACGGCGATGATGTCGGCGTACAAGCCCGGCTTGATGGGTCCACGCTCCTCGATCAAGTCGGACGCCTTATAACCGGTGATGGTGATGGCCTTTAGAATGTCGGCAGCGGGAATTCCCGCCGCCTTCCAGGTCTGCAGGAAGTCGATGGTGAGCTCCCCTCGGGTCATCCACTCGCCCGTTTTCAAGTTGCGCATCCTGTCGTTCCAGTAGTCCATGTCGGTCGAGAAAGTGAGGGGTACTCCGTGCTCATGGGCGCTCTTCAGCTTGGCCACGGTGGACTCGAAGCCTTCCGCGCTACCACGATAGATCGTGTAAGGCGTGTCGGTGCTGGCCAGGAAAATACCTTTCTCGGCCATCTGTTGGTGATGCTCGGAGCTCAAGGCCTCACCGTGAGCAATGATGTGGATACCGGCATCGATGGCCCGCTGGGCACCCTCCGGCGTCTGGACGTGACCTTCGACGAGACACCCACCCTTGGCCGCTTCCTGGATGACGAGCTCGATATCCTCGACCGAATACCCCCACGGCTTGCAGTCGATGCAGAGTTTGATGGTCTTCGCCCCGAACAGCATGTTCTCGCGCACCGCCTTGACGATCTCGGCCGGGCTGTCGGCGTCGATGTACTCGGGATACATGATGTTGTGATATTTGTACATCTCCGGCGTAGGCCAGAACTGCCCGCCGGTACTTCCGATCATCGGGCCCGAAGGGATGATGGTCGGCCCCGGCAGCCACCCTTGCTCGATCGCCTGGCGTAGCGCACAGTCGACGTAAAGCGCATTGTTGCCAACATCGCGAACGACGGTGAATCCCGAATTGAGCAACTGCATGGCGTTCGAAGCCATCTGGATAGCGCGGATGGCGGTCGAGTCCATGATGTAGGTGAGGTAGTAGTAGTTGTTCTCCGGGACTTCCTTGTAGGTGAATCCCATATGGGTGTGTGCGTCGACCAGCCCCGGCAGTACGCTCATCTTCGACAGATCGATGACCTCGGCTCCGCTGGGTATGGTGACGTTCGGGCCCACTTCTTCGATCCGCTCACCCCGGACCAAGATGATCTGGTTATCGGCTGCGGATGCGGTTTCCGGATCGATCAACCTTCCCGCCTTGATGGCGGTAACTTTGGCACCCGGAAGAGGTGGGGGCTCCGGGGGAGCTTGTGCCCAGACGGTGGCAGGCACGAAACACAACATACAGATTAAGACGCTCAAACGTTGGATCATGGCATCGCCTCCTTTGCTCCGGGAGAAGTTACCGGAAGCTTCGCTCTACTTCAAATAGAGCGCAGTAAGTTCAACGAGTTCCGACTGTCTAGCTCGAATATTGAGAAAGGATCATATTTCTAATATAATAGGCAATATGAAGACAATAGCAATAACCGTCGATGAAGAGACCCTGGCCTTGATAGACGAACTGCATAGCTCGTCCGACGAGTTCCGCAGCCGTTCCGCGCTCGTACGGGCCGCGATTCGAGAGTACGCCGCGCTAGAGCAAAGGCGGTCCGAGGAGGAGCGTGAGCGTGAGATTATCCGCAAGAACAAGGACCTCTTGGACCGTCAATTGAAGGCTCTTATTGCAGATCAGGCACGACAGTGAAACGGGGAGAGATCTATCGTACCAAGGAACGGCCACCCGAACGGGGCAGTAAGCCTGGATTTTATGTGGTCGTATCGCGATCCTTCATCGCGGAGAATGACGAGGTCTCGACGGTAGTTTGTGCTCCAGTCTATAGCAAGCTGTTGGGCCTCTCGACCGAGGTCGAGGTTGGACCCGACGACGGACTTCCAAAGATGTGCTCGATACGCTGCGACTTTCTCACTTTGATGTTCAAATCCAGGCTCACCGGCTACATCTCAAGCCTCCGAGGCACCAAGTTGAGCGAGCTCGACCGAGCTTTGGCACATGCTCTTGAGCTCACACTTTCGCACCGATAGACCAAGCCAGCGATCTCAACCCTACTTCAAATAAATCCCTTCCGGGTCCAGATCTTCCCGCAAAAGCCTCAAGTCGTCTTCGGAAGGAAGCTCGGTGGTACCAAGAGGGTCCGCCACGCGTAAGGGCCAGCTCACCTTGGCGCGCAGGTCCTCCAAATCGACTCGCGGGTGGAGCTTTGCGAGCACCATCTCCCGCGTCTCGTCATCGAAACCGTAAACACCGAGGTCGGTGATGACCCGTTCCGGCCCTGCCCCAGGAGCGCCCAGCCGGGCTCGCGAATCGCCTCCCCGATGGTGGCCGACACTGGTCACGAAGTCGAGCTTGCCGGGAAAGCTGTTCTTCTTTTGCCCGAGGATGATCACCGTCTTTTTGGCCAGCCAAGCGATTTCCGCGGCGCCGCCCGCCCCGGGAAGCCTCACCCGCGGATGGGAGTAGTCGGAGCCAATTACGGTGGTGTTCAAGTTACCGAAACGATCGACTTGCGCCGCCCCGAGGAATCCAACGTCGACGAGACCGCGCTGAAGGTAATAGAGAAAGGTTTCCGGCACCGACATGACCTGAAGCGAACCGGTCACCAGACAGGGATCGCCAATCGATATGGGAAGCCGCGACGGCTTCGCCCCATAGACACCCGCCTCGTACACCAGCTGGAGGTTGGGCGCGTGAGTGCGCAGGGCCAGGTTGACCGCAAGGTTGGGAAGACCGATGCCCACAAAGACCACATCGCCATCCTTTATCTCGCGAGCCGCCGCAACCGTCATGATTTCGGAAAGTCGAACCGGGTTCATTTTTTGTTTCCGTTCATCGGTTTTTTACCGATAGAGGCCGTAGTTCACCGGCGGAGTGGCCAGCGGCTCTGGGCGAAGCTTCTCCTGTCGCTCTCTGCCCATCTTTTCCATGTACTCCGCCCGACCCGAAACGCCGTCGACCCAATCTTCCAAATAGCGACGCATGCCCTCTTCCGATCGAGCGATTCCATCCCACTCGACATAGAATCCGTTGTCCCGGTCATAGTAGCCCTGAACATAGCTCGGGTGAGCGCCCCAAGGCTCGTGCACCACCGCGCTCACGATGAGGCCGGGAATCAGGGTTCGGTTGGGATCGGATCGAATGGTCCCTTCGTCGACCACTTCCTCCACCACCACGATGACCTTTGCCGCTGCGAAGGCGGCTTCCTTTTGAACTCCCATCAAACCCCAGATTTGGGTGTTGCCGTGAGGATCGGAGCGTTGAGCGTGAACGAGGGTCACATCGGGCTTCAATGCGGGAACCGCGTAGAGATCCTCTCCGGTGAACGGGCAGGATACCGGCCGGATTCGAGAGTTCACTCGGGGCAAGTCGGTGCCGTGGTAGTTCCGAAGGGGCATGAAAGGAAGCCCCGAGGCCCCGGCCGTCAAGCGCGAAACCATGCCGAAGTGAGAGTACTCCTCGAGCTCGATGGGATGAGGAACTCCTTTTTCCACCGCACGGCGCAAACCGTGCAGTGAGCCCACACCGGGATTTCCCGCCCAACTGAAGACCAGCTTGCGTGCTACTCCGGCGGCGATCATCTGGTCATAGATGAGATCGGGCGTGAGGCGGCAGAGGGTAAGGTTCCTTTTTCGCTGCCGAATGATCTCGTGGCCGGCGGCAAAGGGGATGAGATGGGTGAATCCTTCCGCCATGACCGTGTCGCCGTCGGAAACGAACCGCTCGACCGCCTCGGACATGGTGAGAAGTTTTTCGCTTTTCAAGGCCGTATCTCCGTGAAAGTTTCGATCAGGATGGATAGGATTTGATCGATCTGGTGCTCCTCGATGATGAAAGGAGGCGCAAGGGTTATGAGATCCCCATCCACACCGTTCGCACAACCTGTGGAGGGGTATAGGAGAAGTCCTTTCTCGAACGCCCGGGCGCAAACCTCCTCGACGAGCTTGCGGTTTCTCGGAAAAGGCTTCTTGCTCTCGCGATCCAAGACCAGCTCGATGCCGGCTAAAAGGCCTTTTCCGCGAACGTCACCCACGGCTGCAACCCGATAAAGCTCTTCGAGTCTTTCGAGGAAGTAACGCCCGCGCTCTGCGGCTTTCTCGACCAGCCCTTCTCGCTTCAGGATGGAAAGTGTCTCCCGGCAGGCGGCCGCCACTACCGGATGGTGAGAGAAGGTGTAGCCATGAATGAAGTTTCCAAATTGGTCGCGGATGCATTGAATGACGGAGCGGTTGACGGCCACCGCTCCTGCCGGTACGAAGCCCCCGCCCAGCCCCTTACCCATCAAGAGGATGTCGGGCGCCACCGCGAAGTGCTCCACCGCAAAGTACTTCCCGGTGCGGCCGAGGCCGGTTAGCACTTCATCGGCTATGAACAAAATATCGTTTCGATCGCAGATCTCCCGTATCCGGGGGAAATAGCCGGCAGGAGGAACGGCGGCGCCGGCCGAAGATCCGGCGATGGGCTCGGCAATGAAAGCGGAAAACGACTCCGGCCCTTCGCGCTCCAAGACACCTTCCAACTCATTTGCACACCGCAGGCCACATTCGGGAGGGCGAGCCTTCCACGGGCAACGGTAGCAGTAGGGTGCAGGAATGTGGGGAAAATCGGAGAGCAACGATTGATAGGGTCTGCGGAGAGGCTCCCGTCCGGAAGCTGCGAGCGCCCCGAGGGTATTGCCGTGATAGCTCGGAGTGAGACCGATCAAGCGGTATTTCGATTCCTTCCCCCGAGCCCGATGGTACTGGTGAGCCAGCTTGATGGCTGTCTCGGTCGCTTCGGTACCTCCGTGAACCCAATACACCTTGTCCAGGTTGGCCGGCAAAATCTCGACGAGAGCAGCGCTCGCTTCCTCGAGCGCTCGGGTGGTGAACATGGAGCCGTGGGCATAGGCCACCTGTGCCGCTTGCTCGGCCATCGCCGCGGCAACCTCTCGGCGTCCGTGTCCGATGTTGACCACCAACGCGCCCCCGCAAGCATCTAAATATTTTTTCTCCGCGGTGTCGTAGAGATAGACTCCCTCGCCTCGCACCACTTCCGGAAGGCTGCGGTTCAAGACGCGATAGAAGACCGGACTGTCGGGAAACCGGAACTCACCCATCTTGCCCGCAGCTTAACCAGTTCGGGCGTACCGGATCAACCATCCCAGGGGGGGGACACGAAACCTAGTGCCACCTTCCATAGATCCGGGTTAATTTCTTCTGATTGCGGCCCAGAGCTTATTGTCTAGAGCACTCGAGTTCACTTTTTTTTTGGATCGGGGTTATAGTGAGGAAAGGAGGATAGATTGGCGTGAGCAGGGCTTTCGACCGAGCCGAAATCAAAAAAATTCTTCCCCACCGCGAACCTTTCCTGTTTGTGGAAGAAGTGCTCGAGGTTGTTCCTGGAGAAAAGATCACCGGCCTGATCCGAGACGGTTCGGGGACTTATCTGATTCAAGACGAATCGGGAGAGTCCTACTTTCCGCCCACCCTCCTCGCCGAAGCGATGGCTCAAGTGGGTGCGGTGCTCGTCTTACTCGCCGAAGAGAATCGGGGCCGCACCATTTTTTTTCGCTCCATCGAAGAAGCTCACTTCCATGCCAGAGTGCCCGCCGGTTCAACGGTGAGAGTCGTCGCAGAAGTTCACCGTATGCGTGCCCGCCTGGGCAGATTGAAAGTCAGAGCTTTTATAGGAGACGATCTCGTCGCCGAAGGCCTGATGGGGTTCGCTCTCTGAAGTATCGTTCACTCGTCTACCCACCACCCTTATCGGCCACGCCGTTTCCATCGAACAGCGGCTCGAGTCCTTTTATTAATTCGATATCCCGGATCACTCCGCGGAAGGTATCCACTCCAATCGTTTGCTGTGCATCGGAGTAGGCCGTCTCCGGGTGAGTGTGTACTTCGATCAGCAGGCCTTGGGCACCGGCCGCCATGGCGGCACGGGCCAGGGGACGCACTCGGTCGCGCTTTCCGACGCCGTGTGAAGGATCGACCAGGATAGGGAGATGCGAGATCTGGCGGACCAGAGGAACCACGTTCAAGTCCAGGGTATTGCGCGAGTGGTTGTTGAACGTTCGCACGCCCCGCTCGCAGAGGATGACCTGATGGTTTCCTCCCGCCAGCAGGTACTCGGCCGCCATCAGCCACTCATCCAGGGTGGCGGCCAGGCCCCGCTTGAGAAGCACCGGCTTGTCGATGTTCGCCAGCTTCCTCAGCAACGAGAAGTTCTGCATGTTGCGGGCCCCAACCTGAACCACGTCGACGAAGTCGACCACTTTTTCCACCGTTTCGGTGTCCAGCGCTTCGCTGATCACCGGAAGGCCCAACTCCGTCTTGACTCTTTTCAGAGTAACCAGACCTTCTTCACCCAATCCCTGGAACGCATAAGGACTGGTGCGCGGCTTGAACGCTCCCGCCCGGAACATATGGGCGCCGGCCTCTTTGACCCGCCGGGCCACTTCCAGGGTGCGTGACTCGGTCTCTACGCTGCAGGGACCGGCAATCAGGACCGGATCGGGACCTCCCAGCTTCACCCCTTCCACTTCGATCACCGTATCTTCCGGATGCACTTCACGACTCACCAATTTGTAAGGCTTGGTGACCGGGATGCACTCGAGTACGCCGGGAAGCTGTGACAGGTAAGACGACTCCACCGGTCCACGATTTCCGGTGATGCAAATGGCGGTGCGATTCTCTCCCGGTACCGGCAGCGGTTCGTAGCCCATGCGCCGGATCGTTTCTTCCACTTGATCGCACTGCTCGGACGTGCTGTTCCTCTTCATGATGACAAGCATGTTTTCACCTCTGTGCGGCGACGAGAGGTCGCAACGCTTCCACAAAGCTCTCCACAACCCGTTGCTCTCGATCGGGCAAGGGTTCGTCCCACGCTTTTCCAATGGCCCTTGCCAGATGGCTTCCCACTACCGCAACGCGCGCTCCGGACCCAAAGGCGGCCCGTATGTGCTCGGGCCGGGAAAGACCAAAACCGAGACACAGGGGATTGCTCATTCGCTCGCTGGTCCGCCGCACCAGCTGCGCAACCGCATCGAAAGCCTCGTTCCGCACTCCCGTCACACCCTGATGGGCCACGAGATAAACAAACGCATCGGCGGCACGATCGATGCGCTGCAGCCGTTCGTCTCCGGTTAAAGGCCCAATCAACTCCACATGCCCGAGGCCGGCTCGGCGTGAAGCCTTGGTGAGAGCCGCTCCTTCCTCCAGTGGGATATCCGGCACCAGGAGGGAGGAAGCTCCTGCTTCAGCAACGTCATGGCAAAACCGCTCGTATCCCCGGGCATGGACGAGGTTGCCATAAACAAGAAGGTTCAACGGGATTTTCGGGGCTGCCTCCCGAATGCGCGCCAGGATGCCGATGGCCTTCTCGGTGGAGGTTCCTCCTTGGAGCGCCCGCAAGTCGGCGGCTTGTATCGCGGGGCCGTCGGCCACCGGATCCCCGTATGGAAATCCAATCTCGAGCATGCTCGCCCCTTCGCGCGTTGCCGCCTCTGCCAGCTCGACCGATACCTCCGGGGTCGGGTCTCCCAGGACGAGAAAGGGACTCACATGAAAACGCGTCTCGGCGAACGCCGACTTCAGCAATGGGTAGCTCAACGGTCTTCTCCGTTTGAAAGTTGTTCGAAATAGCTATCCAGATCTTTGTCTCCGCGACCGGAGAGATTGACCAGAACTCGGGCTCCTTCATCGAGCTCGCCGGTTTCTACCGCTTTCAAGAGAAACGCCAAAGCATGAGCCGGTTCGAAAGCGGGAATGATTCCTTCGGTTCGGGATAGCTCTTCGAATGCCGCCAAGGCCTCCTCGTCGGTGACCGCCACATAACGGGCTCGACCCGAGTCGCGCAGGTAAGCGTGCTCCGGCCCCACTCCCGGATAGTCGAGTCCCGCGGCTACGCTGTGGGGCTCGAGAATTTGTCCTTCCGGATCTTGGAGCACACTGGTGCGGGCCCCATGAAGGAGACCGGTGGTGCCGCGCAAGAGGGTGGCGCCATGCAGGCCCGATTGGAGTCCATGGCCGCCCGGTTCCACCCCAATCAACTCCACCGACTCATCACGCAAGAAACCATGAAAAATGCCGAGGGCGTTGCTGCCTCCGCCGACACAGGCCACCACCGCGTCGGGAAGTCCTCCCCTTTGCTTCTTCCATTGTGATTTGGACTCTCTCCCGATGACGGTTTGAAAATCGCGAACCAGTCGAGGAAAAGGATGGGGACCACAGACCGTTCCCAGAAGGTAATGGGTGGTCTCCAGGTTGGCGGTCCAGTCGCGCAGCGCTTCATTGATGGCGTCTTTCAAAGTTTGTCCGCCGCTGATGACCGGAACCACCCGAGCACCGCAAAGCTCCATCCGCTGGACATTGGCAGCTTGTCGCTCCATGTCCTTCTTGCCCATATAAACCACTGTCTCCAGGCCCAGCCGCGCCCCCGCCATGGCGGTGGCGGCCCCGTGCTGGCCGGCCCCGGTCTCGGCAATGATTCGCTTCTTGCCCATGAACTGAGCCAGCAAGCTTTGACCGACCACGTTGTTGGTTTTGTGAGCCCCGCCATGAAGAAGGTCCTCACGCTTCAGGATCACCTCCAGCCCGGCCAAGCTCGAAAAAGCGGGGATCTCGGTGAGTGGCGTTGGGCGACCCGCCCACTGGCGGAGTGCTTCGGTAATAGCCTGCTTGAAAGCGGCGCTGGGCACGATATGCTTCCGGGCTTGCTCCAGCTCTTCAAGCGCCGGAGTCAAGAGCTCGGGAACAAAACGGCCCCCGTACTCTCCAAAGGCCCCGACCTTCGCACGACTTACAGTTTCGTAGCTGCTCAAAGTGATTTCTCCAAAGTCTCGAAAAAAAGCGCCAATCGCCGAGGGTCCTTGATGCCCGGCTCGCTTTCCACCCCACTCGACAGGTCGACGCCGTAGGGCTGGTAACTCAATAGTGAAGCCAGGTTCTCCGGTCGCACACCGCCTGCAATAAAAGTGGCGTGAGGAGCTTGGGGACCCAGAAGGCTCCAGGAAAACGCTTTCCCTGCCCCTCCTCCTTTGTAATCCAACATCGCAGGACGTTGCTCGGTCGGCTCCGGCAAAAGCGGTGGCAAGACTTGGCTTTCGGCATCCAGCTCGTGAACCCGATAAACCCTCAGCCCGTCGTTCTCCAGAAACAGTGCTTGTTTCTCGGACATACCGAAGAGTTGAACTCGAGAGATGCCCACTTCCCGTGCCACCTCAGCAACCGTCTCCGGTTGTTCGCCCTTGAAGATCAAAACGTGCTGGACCCCGTCTCCCGCCGCCTCGAAAACACTCCGGGCCTGTCCCGATGTCACCCAACGAGACGACTCCCGTGCCATGACACAACCCACATGGGAGGCTCCCAGCTCCGTTGCCAAACGCGCGTCTTGCGGCCGGGTGAAACCGCAGATCTTGACCAGCGGCTTCATCGCGTCACCTCGCGGATAAACTCCTCCGGACTATCAAGCTTCATGAGTGTCGAGCCCACCAATATGGCGTCTACCAGACCCCGAACCTCTGCCGCCTCCGCGGGGCTCTGGTAGCCGCTCTCGGCAACGACGACACGATCCGCTGGAATCTCCCGACAAAGCCGGAGTGCAAGGCCGCGGTTGATCTCGAGGGTGTCGAGGTTCCGGTTGTTGACTCCGACGACGGCGTGGGGCAGCTCGAGGGCTCGCGCGATTTCAGCTTCGTCATGGCATTCGACCAAAGGCACCAGGCCATAGCGATCGCACCAGGACGCCAGATCCCGAAGCTCGGAAGACGAAAGGCACCTGACGATGAGAAGAACCGCAGCGGCTCCCAGGCGGGCGGCGGCGCGGATTTGAGCCGGATCGACCACGAAGTCTTTCATGATCACCGGCACATCCACGGCTTGCACGGCCTGGCTCAAATGATCCAGCGATCCGTGAAAGCGGGTCGGCTCGGTCAAAACGCTCACCGCCCGGGCACCGGCGCGCACGTAGCGCTCGACCTGCCTCGCAACATGCCGTTCGGCGATGGGCCCCAGGCTGGGGCTCGCTCGTTTGAACTCCGCAATGACATCGAGTCGCTCCTTGCCCCTCAACACATCATCGAAACGCAATCCCTGCCGGATTCCGATTGGCTCTTCCGCGGGCATTTCTTTAACCCGCTCGCGCGCCGCGGCAACCAGATCTTCCAGAATACTCAATGGCATTCTCCGTTTGCCGCCACCCGCTGAGAGGACTCCGCGTAGCGCTCCAGCACCCTGAGCGCCGCTCCGTTCTTCAGAACTGCGCGCGCCGTCTCGAGACCTTCCGGGAGGCCCTTGGCCAGTCCTGAAACGTGCAGCGCCGCCGCCGCGTTCAAGGCAACGACTTCGCTCCGGGGTCCGGGTTCTCCACTCAAAACCGACCGCAGGATGGTGTGGTTCTCCTTGGCGTCACCGCCGCGAAGCGCCTCGATGGGCGCAGGCTGGAGTCCAAGAGAGGCCGGATCCAGCAGAAACGGCTCGACCCGATCTTCTGTCACCCGATGGCCTCGGGTGACGGCGTGAAGGCCAATCTCGTCGAGCCCATCGCAGTGGATGACCAGAGCGCCTTCGGTGCCCAGCTCTTTGAGCGCCTGCGCCATGATTTCGGTCAAGGACGCGTCATAAACACCGATGAGCTGGCATTGTGCCAGAGCCGGATTGGTCAGCGGGCCGAGCAAGTTGAAAAGCGTTGGTATGCCGAGCGCCCGGCGAACCGGGGCCACATTGGCCATGGCGGGATGGAAAACCGGAGCGAAAAGAAACGCAAAACCAGCGGCATCGAGCAGAGTCCGGGCGCCCTGGGGGCCGACTTGTAATGCGCATCCGGCGGCTTCCACCACGTCGGCGCTTCCTGCCTGTGAGGAAACGCTGCGGTTGCCGTGCTTGGCTACCGCGCCACCCGCTGCCGCAACCACCAAAGCCGCTGCGGTGGAGATATTGAACGTGCCGGCGCGATCGCCTCCCGTGCCGCAGGTGTCGATCAGAGGTCGAACCTCGGCATGAACGGCAACACGATGGGCCCTCATGGCACGGGCGCAGGCGGCCAACGTCGCCCCGTCCGGCTCGCGGGATCGAAGGGCGACCAGAAGGCCCGCGGTTTGCACTTCCGGAACCTCTCCCTGCATGATGCGATGAAGCGCATCCTCCAAACGCTTGGGCTCCACTTCGTCTGCCAGCAGCAAGTCTTCAATCAGTTGCGTGATCATTTTTCAACAGCCTCGATCCGGTCTTGAGAATTTTGGGCCAAAGCCTCTGCGACGAACTTCCAAAGGATCTGTCCTCCTTGAGGCGTCAGGATGGATTCCGGGTGAAACTGGACTCCCACTTGTGGGCGAAACCGATGACGGAGCCCCATCACCACATCGTTGCCGTTATCTCTGGCTGAAGCGATGACTGCCATGGTCTCGGGAACTTCCGTAACCACCAAGCTGTGGTAGCGGCCGGCCACCAGAGGGGAGGGGAGCCCATCGAACAGAGGATCGGCCCGCAGGTGAATGCGGCTCGACCGCCCATGGAGCAGCTTGGGAGCCGACGCCACGCGACCTCCCGCGGCCACTGCCAGCGCTTGGTGGCCAAGGCAAACCCCCAGCACCGGAATCCGAGGCTCGGTCCGAAGCCACGGCACCATGACGCCGGCTTCTTCGGGGTGTCCCGGCCCGGGAGAAAGCACTACCCCGTGAGGACGGAATCGCCCGAGGTGCTCAGCCAATTTTTCCAGGGTGATGTTGCTGCGAAGCGTCAACACCTGCGCTCCCTGCCGGCGAAACTCATCCACGAGGTTGAAAACGAAGCTGTCTCGGTTGTCGAGGACCAGCAAGCGCGCGCCACTCATGACCCTTTCCTCTCCGCCAACGCCACTGCCAAACGACAGGCGCGGGCTTTGTGCGAGGTCTCTTCGAGCTCGCGCTCGGGTATGCTGTCGGCAACGATTCCGGCGCCGGCACGGGTGATATAGACACCCTCCTTGTAGCGAAGCGAACGAATGACGATGCAGCTATCGAACGTCCCGTCTTGAAGAAGGTAGCCGACCGCGCCGCCGTAGAAGCCTCTGCCGTGAGGCTCGGTCTCGCGAATCAACTCCATGGCCCGGAGCTTGGGCGCTCCGCTCAAAGTTCCCATGTTGGCCGAGGCACGGTAGGCGTGAAGCGCATCGAGTCCGGGAAGAAGATCGCCTCGCACCCGGCTGACCAGGTGCTGCACATGAGAGTACTTCTCGATGCAGAACGGATCGATCACCCGACGGGTACCGGGGAGCGAGACACGGGCGACATCATTTCTGGCCAGGTCCAGCAGCATGACGTGCTCGGCCTGCTCTTTGCGGTCGAGCAACAAACCCACCGCCAGCCGGGCGTCCAGCTCTTCGTCGATGCCGCCGTCTTGCTCGAGCCCCCGCGGAGCGGTGCCGGCAATGGGCCGAATTTCCACCTGACCGTTCTCCACTTTGATGCAGGTCTCCGGCGACGCTCCCAGGAGTGCGCCGTCCCCGAGGTCGACATAGAACATGTAGGGCGACGGATTTCGTTGCCGAAGCAGGCCGTAGACGCCGAGCGGCGTAGCGCTGCTCTCCATCGTCAAACCGCGGGAGAGCACTCCTTGAAAGATGTCGCCGGCTTGAATATGGGCGAGAAACTTCCGCACCGAGGCAATGAAGGTCTCATCGGCAACGTCCGGCTCGGCGTCCTTCTCGCCAATATCCGATGCAACCCCGCTCTCGTCGAGGAGGGATGGGGTAACGGTGGCGTCGGCTCGGCTCGGCTCCTCGGTGAGGGCGTCGATGTAACCCTGATGGCGCGCCCCTGCATCGGCTTCGTCGGATGCGGTGAGCGCGCGGGTGATGACTCGCACTTCGCTCCGGATGTGATCGAACAAGACCCCGTCCAGAGCAAAAACGAAGTTGGCGTCGGGCTCGTCGAAAGCGCAGCTCCGCCTCGGAGGGAGCTCCTCCCACCGGTCTACCATCTCGTAAGAGAAGGCTCCATAGACTCCCGGCGGCGGCCCTTGGCCGGGCTCGTCGTCTTCCACCAAACCGGCAAGCATCCGGATGGCGTCGAGCGAGGAAGGAGATCGGAGACGATCTTCGTCAGCGATCCCCGCTTCCGGCGGCTCGGCGGGAAAAGGCGTCTGGAACCTCCCGTTCTGAAGAGAGACATGGCCGAGGCGGGAACCGAGCGCCTTTAAAAGAGGGCTGCCTCTGGGTGAAAGGGATTGGAAAGTGGCATTTTGACCTCGGAGGGTCAAGCGCACCACGCCTTCGGGAATCACCAAGCTGCGAATCCCTGCCGGCTCTCCTCGTGCCGCGCTTTCCATGAGAACCGCGCCTGTGACCTGGTGGCGAGAGTGGAGCCTCCGAAAGAACTCCAGAGGATTGGAACAGGACTCGGCCGCCAAAACCGTGACCCGCGGACGGGCCTTAAAGACTGCGGGACCGAAAGGGCGGTTTGTTCGCGATAAGCTCATTTTTGCGTCCCGGGCTCCCTGGGAGGGCCTCCCAAAACGCAAAAGAGGCAACCTCCCGCGGGTTGCCTCTCCTCAATCTAAATGACAGGATGGGCTTCCCGCTCAGGACCACCACCACCAATAGCCGGTGGTTCTCGTCACTGAGCGGATTCCTGTCATGATTTTCTTATCCGTCTACACTCGCCCTTATACCTCGATAAGAGGTTGGGGTCAAGATAGAATAACAATCCCCCGACGACAGTCGGGGCCCATCTTTCCAATCGTGTGAGGGTCATGAGAAAGAACCTATGTTACGGACTGACGGCGCTTGTTTTGCTTTTGTGGACGAGCCGGACCGCGGCCGGCCAGAATTTCCACCTCATTCATACCGAGGAAGCCACGATTGCCGACATCCACAGGGCACTGGATACAGGCAGGCTCACTTGCCGAGACCTGGTGCAGAGCTATCTGGATCGCATCGAGGCCTACAACAAGAAAGGTCCGGCTCTGAATGCCATCGTCCGAGTGAATCCCAACGCGTTGAAGCGTGCCGAGGAAATCGACGCCCGGATTGCACAGGAGGGTATTACCCAGCCTCTCCAGTGCGTCCCCTTCATCGTGAAAGACAACTACGACACCGCCGACTTGCCCACCACGGCCGGGTCGCTCTCTCTCAAAGACTCGCTTCCTCCGGATGATGCGTTTCAGGTGCGAAAGATTCGTGAGGCAGGCGCCATCGTCCTCGCCAAGTCCAACTTGGCGGAGTTTGCGTTTACTCCCTATGAGACGCTGAGCTCCATCGTACCCGGACACACCAGGAACCCCTACGCCCTCGATCGGGTGCCGGCGGGCTCCAGTGGTGGCACCGCCGCCTCGGTGGCCGCCAGCTTCGGTGCCGTCGGTCTGGGTACCGATACCGGCAACTCCATACGCGGCCCTTCGTCACACACCTGTCTGGTGGGAATCCGGTCGACCATGGGACTGACGAGTCGAGACGGGATCGTTCCCCTCAACCTCTACCGCGACGTGGGAGGTCCCATGGCGCGCACCGTGGCGGACGCGGTCCAAGTTTTTGAGGTCCTCGCCGGATACGACCCCGCCGATCCGGTGACCGCGGAGAGCCGGGGGAGAAAGCCCGACAGCTACGTACAGTTCTTGACCCGAGACGGCTTGCGCGGGGCCCGTATCGGCGTGGCACGCCAGATTTCCAACATCGAAACCGCCGACCCGGATATCCTTCGACTCTTCGAACGAGCCCTCGAGGATATGGAACAAGTAGGTGCCGAGATCGTCGATCCGATCGCCATCCCTGCTCTGGAGGAGATCCCCCCTTCCGACCTGTGGTGCAACCGGTTCAAGTTCGACATCAACGACTATCTCGCCAGTTTGGGACCGAACGCACCGGTCGCAAACCTCGAGCAGATCATCGAATCGAGGAAGTTCCATCCCTCCATTCACAAGCGGTTGGTCGACGCTCAAGCCGTCGAGGGAACCTTGGAGGAGGTTTGTGCCAGGGCGGTGGAATCCGCCGGATTATTACGGGAAGGGGTGAAAGAAGCCTTGCAGGCCAACCGGCTGGACGCCATCGTTTACCCAACCTGGAGCAACCCTCCTCGACTCCTCGGGGATCTGAACACCCCCCATGGAGACAACTCCCAGCGCCCTGCACCTCAGGCCGGCTTTCCCGCCATCACCGTACCCATGGGATTCAGCTATGGGAAGTACCCGGCCGGAATCCAGTTTCTGGGGGACGCCTGGAGCGAGCCGACCTTGATCCGTCTGGCTTATGCTTATGAGCAACATACCCGACACCGGCGGCCACCGGCGAGCACGCCCCCACTGAAATGACGAGGAGCCATTATGAATCAAGACAAAGCCTTACGGGAACACCTCATCAAGCTATTGGATGGGAAGCAAGCCCATGTGGACTTCGATTCCACCGTCGACGAGCTTCCCAATGAGCTTCGGGGCAAGAAACCGGAAGGCGCCCCCTACACCCCATGGCAGCTACTCGAGCACATGCGTATTGCTCAGCAGGACATACTGGAGTTCAGCCGCAATGCCGAGCATGTTTCGCCCGAGTGGCCGGAGGGCTACTGGCCCCCCAGCGAAGCTCCCGCAGACGAGGCGGCCTGGGATAAGAGCGTTAACGACTTCCGGGCGGACCTTCAGGCCATGAAAGACCTGGTGACAAACCCAGCAACAGATCTCTACGCAGGAATACCGCAGGGCACCGGACAAACCATTCTAAGAGAAGCACTTCTGGTCGTAGACCACAACGCTTACCACCTCGGACAGATCGTTTTGCTCAAGCGACTTCTCGCACAAGATGGCACCAAGTGATTGGAAACAAAGGGCCGGCCGCGTTTTTGGGATTTGCGAATCTTGACGGGAAGGTCATTTCATGCTATACAAGTTTTGTGCCTATTTACGAATATGAATGTACCGAATGCGGCCATCGTGTAGAGATGCTCCAGAAGGTGGACGACTCCCCCCTCAAGAAGTGCGTGAAATGTGAGGGGAAAGTGGAGCGTCTCGTATCCTCTCCAGCCATCCAGTTCAAGGGCACCGGCTGGTACGTCACTGATTATGCTCGGAAGGGCCAACGCCCCCCCGAAACCGAAAAGAGTTCCGATAGTTCTTCTTCTAAAGACGCCACGTCTAAGAAGAGCCGCTCAAAAGAAAGCGGCCCCGCAACGACTGCTTCAAGCACGTCCAAAGCGTAAACCAACCTAAAATCCAGGGTCCTCATCCCCAAGAGGACCCTCCTCGTTTTGCGCCCGGTTTCATCGCCCGCGCTTGGGCGAGGACTTTTCCGTCTTGCTGACGCTGTCGCTGCTCGCCCAACCGGGGTAGGTAGGTACCCGCCTCGTGCCGCTTCCGTCAGGATATACTTCAGCTCGTCCGGCTCGTTCCCGTTGCTCGAGGCTCGCCTAACCAGATATCATTCATCGTCGGCACTCATTTTGCTGCCGCAACGGACCGTCCCAGTGGTCATTGACATCTGCGACTAGAGGAACCATGACGACCCCAACGCTTTCGATCATCTTGCCCGCTTACAACGAGGAAGCCAATATCGAGCGGGCCGTCCGGGATGCAGCCGCGGCCGCGAAACCGCTAGTAGAGAGCTACGAGCTCGTCGTGGTGGATGATGGAAGCAGGGACGGCACGTGGGGAGTCTTGAGCCGGCTGGAGCAGGAGCTGAATCCCTGTGTGAGAGGGGTGCGACACGAGGCAAATCGAGGCTACGGCAGCGCCTTGAGGCGGGGTTTTTCGGAAGCTCGAGGCGCCCTCATTTTCTATACGGATTCAGATAACCAATTCGATCTGACCGAGCTCGAGGATTTCATCCCCTTGATGGCGGAGTGGGACGCTGTTTTAGGATACCGGATGGACCGGCAGGACCCTTTCTCTCGCCGCTTCATCTCCAACTGTTACAACTTCCTCGCTTCAACTGCCTTCGGCATGTCGGTGCGTGATCTCAACTGCTCCTTCAAGTTGTTCCGGCGCGACGCGCTGCGGAGTCTCGAGCTGGAATGTGACAACTTCTTCATCGACACCGAGCTGGTGGTTCGACTGCACCTCGCCGGCTGGCGTTACATGGAAAAGGGCGTCCGACACTTCCCTCGCACCGCGGGTCGCTCTACCGTCCGCCCTTCGGATGTGCCGCGGACCTTTCTGGCGCTCGCCCGCATCTGGTTCAAGCTCCGATTGCATCCCTCCAAGAGCAAATGAAGGACGAGGCCCGCTGGTCGTGGCTTGGTGAAGCCGGCCTGCTGGTTCTCATCTCCCTGCTCCTGATCAGTGCCGGTTATCTCGTGCGTTTGCCGATGGAGATTCCCTTGGGTCGAGGGGTGCTGGGCGCCTTGACCACGGAGAACTTCCACCAAGCGGAAGGCGAATATCGATGGACCCGGGGGCGCAGCTCGGTCGTATTCCCGGATCCGGGTCCGGGGCTTACGGTGAGAATCGACTCGCTCGTTTCCGGGGTCCGGCGGCGCGGTCAGCCCCCCCCTTTGGTCGTCATGGAGGCGGGGGGAGAGACCCTGCGGATCCGGCCTACTCGAGGCGACACCCTGTCGTTGGTTACCGCCACACGAGGATGGTGGAGCTCCGATCTCGAAGTCCTCTTTCGTTCGGAAACCTATAGGCCCAGCGAGTTGGACCAACGGGCGTTGGGGGTGCGGGTCCACCAGGTCCGTCTCGTACCCGAAGGTCCTCCAATCGGGCTCGGACGAGCGCCCCTCCGACAGCTGGTGACGACGACTCTGGGTTTGCTGTTCCTCCTGGCCTTGCTTCTACGCCACCGCTGTCCGCGCCGAAGGGCACGATGGATAGGGCTGGCATGCGCCCTCGCATGGGGGCTCGGTTTTGCCTTCGCCAGAGCCTACACGGCGCTCGCTTCGACACCTTTTCTCGTGTCCACTGGCGTAGTCCTGGGATTGGACTCGGCCTTTCCACCATTGGCCGCCACGCTTGCCGAAATCACCCAGGAGTCTGTTTGGGCAGCCCGCCGAGGTCTCAACCGTTTGGCCGGCTGGCCCAGCCTATGCCTTGTCGCCGCCGGAACTCTGGGCGTTGCCGCCACCTACATCGCGCACACTTCACTCGAGATCGACCTTGGCTCTGGACGGGAGACGACTCTGGTCGAAGGTTTTGCCGGTTTCGACCAGGCCGAGGGAGTTTCGTTTCGGCGGGCATTGCAAGGAGCCCGAATCGACTTGAGCGATTTTGGCGGAGGCACGACTTGGAAGATCACGGTAACGGCCTCCCTCTCCGGACGCCCGAGGACTCTCGTGCTGGCACGAGCCGGAGGTCAGGAGATCGAAGCAAATCTGGACTCGGCTTGGGCGGACTATGAGCTCCAAGCAAAGAGTCCGATGGGGTGGCGTTGTGGACTGATAGTGGATTTGTCCACCGCATCCGATTCCGTCGACTTACGGGTCGATCGGGTGCGGATCGAGCGAGGGTCGAGCTTGCCGTCGCTTCGCATCATCGCCTTCGTGGTAGGTGCCGCTTTCATGACAGCCGCCGCGTTCGGCGCTTGTGGGCTCCCTGGGGCATCGATCTGGGTTGCGGCGGCAGCGCTTCTCGTCGGGGCCATCACCGCCTTAGGGATCGATCCGGTGCTGACGCTGCCTTTCATCCCCACGTTTTTCGCCTCGGTGGCCGGCGGAGCGATTCTCTCCACGGTGGCATTTGGCTTGCTCACCGTACTCTCCCGCCGTGGACTATCCCCAGGACCTGTGCCGGTGGCCGTCGCCGCCGCCGGGCTGGGTTTCGCCGCCTGGATGTCTGCAACGGCTTTTCCTCTTTACGACGGTGGACACTTCGTTTTCCACTCCTCGATCGCGGAGGAGATCTGGCAGGGGAAGTTCTTGACCTACTTCCTTCCGTACCCCGGCAGCATGCTGAGCCGTCAGGCGCAGTGGGGTAACCTCATCATTCCCCACCCGTGCCTTTATCAAACCCTGGTGGCGCCCCTGGCTGCCTTGCCTCGCGAGTGGTTCTACGGGTTGGAAAAGGCGGCGCTGGCGTTGATGTTCTCCGTGGTCGCCATCATCGCTTCACTTCTCGCCAGCCGGGTTGGAAGTCCGCGGGCGGGAGCCTACGCCGGAGTTATTGCCGTCGGTCTACCGCCGACCTTTCAGCTCCTCGGTCTCGGCCATTTGATGACCCTGTTCGGGGTTTTTACCGCCACAATGGCTCTCGGTTTCATTATTCTCCGCTTCGATCATCTCGAGCGCCGATCCACCTGGTGGTGGACCATCGTCTTGTTGACTCTCTGCTTCCTCTCCTACACGGCTTCACTCCTGATGACCGCCGTCGCGCTCGCACTGGCGCTGCCTTTCTTGTGGCGGAAGGCTCCGGAAAACGCGCGGGCCCTTTTCGGGGCCGCCTTGTGCGCCGCCACGGCTGCTTTCTTCCTGTATTACGTCAACTGGATTGGGCCTTTTCTAAAGGAATCCCTGCCTTTGCTCGCTTCCGGGGTGAGCTCCGAAGGTGCCGACCTCGCTTTCTGGGACCGCCTGGCGGCGCTGCCCCGCAAGCTCACTTACACCTACGGAAGTGTCATTTTGCCACTCGCCGGCCTGTTTGGGTTGGCACTAACCCGGGCGTCTTGCGAGAGAGTCTTGCTGATGAGCTGGGCGGGAATGCTGGTAGTTTTCAGCGGGGCCGATCTTTTCTTCAACTTCCTCTTGAAACATCACTATTTCGTCATTCCGGTCATCGCGGTAGGTTGCGGCCTCCTGGCTGCCCGGCTCAGCGAAAAAAAACGCTGGGGCTGGGTGCTGGCGGTGGTTTTTGTCGTCACTATCCTGGTGATGGGAGCCCGCGTTGCCCTTTTGGTGGCCCTGGGTGAGCCCCCCGGCGCCTGAGCCGCAAAAAACTCATGCCCATAAAGATCAGACGAGGTTTTGGGTTCGGGGGCCGATGTTGCCTTTTTAGAACTATTTACACCGAATCGTGGGAGTTATACCACGTCGAGAACGATGCGCATTTTTAGCAAATTTATCGTGGACTCCGAATCCATTAGCTGCTATACTCCGCGCCAAATTCAACATCTTGGGGGTAGTTTAATATCGGCCACAGCATATTGTGTAGCCCAGAAAAAATATTTGACTGGGCTCGCTCTGTAAGCTAAGGAAGAAGGGGCACCGGGAAGCCTCCTGGCAGTCTATGTGAGAAGCCTTGAGAACGCCTCGAGGAATTCTGCAGTCATGATTCTTAATGATTTCATACAACCGTCGATCGGCGACTACAGGCTTCATTTTGACCGCCCACTGGGGGCGTGCGGGCTGGAGTGTAGCTATTAAGGGGGGCTGGCCCGTCGGCGTGGCTCATAAGATAGCATCTAGGAAGAGACTGAGCCACGCCAATTGACGGCCGTCCATTCCAGGGGGTCCGGAATGGCCACAAAAACGAGGCAAAGCAACATCGTGGATATAGCAGAAAAAGTATCTGTCGAGTATATAACTGAGGCTTCGAAGGCACCTGAGCTTACAGAAGCAACTCCGATAATCATCAGGCAAGGCCTGGGGTGGCAGACGACGGCAGTGATCTGTCTGTCCTTTCTTCTTGCCACCACCACTGGAATCGCTTTTTACGCATTTCATCAGGTCGGCGAGATCAACAGCGCGTTGGAGATGACCATGGGCCGGGTCGAGCAGAAGATCCAACAGCTCGACGCGGGAATCAGTTTCGACTCCAAACGCCAGCAAATGCTTCTAGGCATACGCGATGAGATCATGAGAACCAATCCGAAGATAAGCCTCAACGAAGCTTACGACTATGCACAGCTCGTCATGGGGGCGTCGGAAAAGTACCCTTCCGTCGATCCGCTCATGTTCCTGGCCATCGGGATCGTGGAGAGTGCTTACCACACCGGGGCAACCAGCCACGCTAACGCGAAAGGCCTGTACCAAATCTGGCCTTCCACCGGGCGAATGCTGGCGCGAACCCTCAACTGGGAGTACACCGACGACTTGTTGTATGACCCCGAGGCGAACACCGAGATGGCGGCTTTGTACCTGGACATCCTCTTCTCGACATACAACGACGTGAATATGGTTTTGGCGGAGTACAACGGTGGGCCGCTCAACGCCGGCTACCTGAGGGCGGGGAGCAACCGGGCCGCTGCCGAGACCCGAGATTACGTCGACAAAGTCGGGGACGTCCACGAACGTCTGAAGAACAAGTTCGAGCGGGGAATCGACATCCGCTTGGATGCCATGCATCGGGACGGCGCGCGGGACGGCAAGCTGCTGGGTGTGAAAACAAAGACCCGCAAGGCGACGGGCGTCACCGAAACCGCAGCCCTGGATTTACAGTAGAAAAGAGCCCCAAAAGCGGCCCCCCATAAGGGTGGGCCGCTTTTCATTGTCCGGCGATCACTTATCCCTCGAGAGGGTTTTGCTTACATAGTAGAGACCGAAGCCGGCCGCTGTGAGAAAACCCACCAGGGCAAACAGCGGGTAGCCCCCGACCTTCCACGTCGCGTCCACGTTGAGCATCAAGGCGGAGCCGATAATGAGAGCGGCAGTGATGAGTCCAATCGTCACCCGGTTGGCAACTTTTTGAGCGACCGACTGCATCTGCTCGTCCGGCTCCAAGCGGATCCCGAGACGGAGCTCATTGCTCGAAGCGAGACCGATGATTCGCCGCAAATTGGACGGAACCTCATCGAGAAAAGATCGCAGGCCCACCGCCGTCGCCAGCATTCGCTGAGTGCTGAGCTCTCGACTGACCTCCCCTCCCAAAAGAGAGGAGACGACCTCCCGCATCGTGGCCGCCTGCTCCATTTCCGGCTCCAGCCGGAGGCAAAGGGACTCCAATCCGGATAGGGTTTTGCCCAGAAGCATCACTTCCGCCGGAATCTGAACGTCGTGCCGGAAGGCGGTCGCAACCAGCTCCAGAGCAAGCTCCCCCATTGCCGAGCCGGAGTATCGGGCAACCACCCTTCCAACCTCGCCCGCGAAATCACGCTCTTTGAACTTCGATCCCGGGTAGCCTATCTCCAGGCAGGCTGCGGCGGCCCGTTCGCCGTCTCGTTCCAAAAGAGCTAGAAGCAGCACCATGAGTCGGAGCCGGGTCTCCCGCGACAGGTATGCCACTGCCCCAGGCTCCTGGATTACCACCCGATCCTGTTCGTCGAGCACGATGTTATCCGGCTGCAGGTGATGGTGGACGATCCCGTCAACCAAGATCTGTTTCAGATACGCCCTCCATAGCTCGTCGGCCAGTCGCCGCCGTCGCTCCTTACCCAAAGAATCAGAAAGACTTACGCCTTGAATATGCTCAGCGACGAAAACCCGATGACCGCTGAGCTCCGGAAGCGGCCTCGGGACACGAAGGTATTCGAAGCCGGACAGGGATTCTCGAAGCCTTGCGCAGTCTCCAGACTCCCTAGACAAGTCGAGCTCCGCCCGCATTGCAGCTCGTAGCTCAGATACCAACCTGGTCAATGGGTGGCGTTGCCCCAGTGACGTTTCTTGAAGCGATCCGGCCAGCTCTTCGAACAGGGCAAGGTCGATCTCGACACTCTCTTCTACCCCGGGCCGGATTGCTTTGACGGTGACATCCTGAACGCCCGGCAGGGAGTCGTTGGTACGGAGCCGAGCTCGGTGTATCTGGGTGAGCGAAGTTGAAACGATGGGCTCGCCATCGAAATGCTCGAACAGCTCGTCGAGTGGCCTCCCGAGCTCGCGCTCCACTTGCCCTTTCAGCCGGGCGGGCTCCACCGCTTCACCCCGGTCGCGAATCCGAGCCAGCTCTTCGATGAAAGAGATGGGCGTGACATCGGGGCGGGTGGCCAGGTACTGCCCCAGTTTGATGTAAGTGGGGCCCAGCTCTTCAAACGCCTGGCGAAGGTGCTCGGCGCGCAACCCTTCCTCCGTCGACTTTTCAGAAGGTCGGGCTCCCGGAGGAAGGAACCTCTTGAGACCCATCGTCACCAGGAGGTCTTCGAAGCCGTGGCGGACGAAAACTTCCATCACCTTTCGCGAGCGATCGCGATATGCAGGTCTTGCAAACATCGAGCTCATTCCGATTCCACCACCATGCTGAAGCCAAGCCCACCGGCGGCGCAGAGCGCAGCCAGCCCGAAGCGCCCCCCTCGCCGCCGCAGCTCATTGAGAAGACTCAGTGTGATACGGGCACCGGTGGCGCCGAACGGATGCCCAAGAGCTACGGAGCCCCCCATCACGTTGACGCGCTCCATGTCTACCTTGCCAATCGGGCGAGACCGCCCCAGCTTTTCCCGCGCGAACGTCTCGGACTCGAACGCCTGAAGCACCGATAGCGCTTGGGCCGCAAAGGCTTCATGGAGATCGATGAGATCCATATCCTCCAAGGTGAGTCCTGCTCTTTCCAGAGCGATCGGAGTGCTGTAGGCCGGACCGATGAGAAGCTGTGCAAAGGGATCGACAGCGCAGAATGCGTACGACCGGATGTAGCCAAGAGGCCGGTAGCCGAGCGCGGAAGCCTTCTCCTCGGACATGAGCAAGAGAGCGGCGGCGCCGTCGGTAAGCGGAGAGGAGTTGCCGGCGGTGATCGTTCCGTAGCGCCTGTCGAAAGCCGGACGAAGACAAGCCAGGGAGTCCATGGAAGCATCCCGACGTATGCCGTCGTCTTCGCTCATCGGCTGCTCGAAGTTGGGAGGAATGTAGGCGGGGACGATCTCCGCGGTGAGGCGCCCGTCGTCGGTGGCCTGAGCGGCGAGCTGATGGCTGCGCAAGGCGAAAGCGTCCTGATCTTCGCGGGAAATGCGGTTCTCCTTGGCCATCTTTTCCGCCGATTGCCCCATGGTCAAGCCGGTGGAGAGCTCTGCGATGGCGGGCGGGACCGGCGCCAAATCCTTTAAACGCAGAGAGGAAAAGGCTTTAAGGCGCGCGCCGAGAGTCTTGGCTTTTCTCGCCGCCAGCAGGGCTCGGGTGAGAGGCTTCGAGACCAAGATGGGAACATTCGACAGAGACTCGGCTCCCCCGGCAATACCCACATCGATTTGCCCCGAAGCGATCGACTCCGCCACGCCGGCAATGGCCTGGTTCGCCGAAGCACATGCACGCGACACCGTATAGGCTTCGATGGTCGGAGGAAAGCCCGCCCCCAGAACGACTTCGCGCGCCAGGTTGAGAACCTTGATGTCGGGCACTACGATCCCGAAAACCACCTGCTCCACTTCATTGACGTCGAGCTCGGCCCTTTGAACCAGTTCTCTGGCCACCAAACGTCCCATGTCCAGGACCGACAGGTCCGCCAAGCGTCCCCCGGCGCGGGCAAATGGCGTACGACACCCGGCGACCAACGCGACTCGCCGACCCGCTGTTACCGGAGCACTTCCGGGCTCGCTCATTTTTTCCACACCCTCCCCATCATACTCACCGCCTTGTCGGTATGAATCTATGACGGCTCGGTGGGTCATCGCAACCGGTTCAGCGACTTGCCGGAGCGGACTCTCGCATATATATTCTATGCTCCCCTGCTTTGAGAGCCGCGAATTTGACAGAATTTTTAAAATCTTGTTAATATTCCTTCGCTTTCAGGGCGTTGTGATAAAGTACTTTCATTGAGTTTTTTGCCTGACAACGTCTTGTTAGGCCAAAGGAGGACGCGAAAATGAAGAGGTCATTGCTCGTGGCGCTCCTCGTGCTGTTCGCAGGGGCTGTAGAAGCGCAAAACGAGATATGGACAGAGCCGAGGCCGACAATCCCGCCTGGCGCCGAGGAGTACAAACAGGGTGAAGCGGCATTCAAGAACAAGGACTGGAGTGGGGCGATCACTGCTTTTGAAGCAGCAGTGAGCCAGAACGAGGACCTGTTCGCAAGCTACTACTACTTGGGCTGGGCTTACAAAAGCGTATCGAATCACAACAAGGCGGCGGGCAGTTTTGCGAAGTTTATCGACAAAGCGCCGAACGATAATAGCGCTGCCGAGATGGTCACCGCAGCTACCCGTGAGGCCGGTACCGGCTACGCCCGAGCGAAAAAGTATCGGGAAGCGATTCCTTTCCTGGGCAAATCGGCGGCAGCCAAGCCCAATGATACGGAAGTGCAGTTCTTTCTGGCTTTTGCTCAAATGCAAACCGGAGATGAAGTGGCCGCCGAGCGAACTTTTTCTGCAGTCATCCAGTTACAGCCAAACCTCGACCGATCTTACTACTACGCGGGCCTCATCGATTTCAAAGCAGAGCGCTGGGAACCCGCAAAGGAGCGCCTCGCGAAATACATCGAGTTGAAGCCGGCCGGGCCTTTTGCCGCCGATGCTCAGGCCATGCTGGACGACATCACGGCTAGGGAGGAGCAGCCGGAGGAGGCAGAGCAGCCGCCGCAGCCACCGCAGCCGCAGCCGCCGCAATAGGCAGCGGAGGCCGCAACGTCGGCCGCTTCGTCGGTGACACCAAATGAGTCGGTTGTCCGCGTCTTGCAGCGCGTTGAGAAATGCCGCTTTTGCCAACGGCGCGGGGCCACAATAGGCCCAGAGTTTGCCGTTTCCCGGCACCTTGTGGTAGGCTCTTTCCGCAGGGTCAAAGGCCCGAGAAGTTTGCGGTAAAGGTATAAGGAGAGGCGAAATGAAAAAGTGGCTGGTCGTGGCCGTCCTGGTTCTATTCGCGGAGGTTGTATCGGCTCAGAAACAGCTTCCGCCCGGTGGCCAAGAGTACAAAGACGGTGAGACGGCATTCAAAAAGAAAGACTGGGATACGGCTATCACTGCCTTTGAAGTAGCAGTGAAGGCGAACAAGACCCTGTACGCGGGCCACTACTTCCTGGGCTGGGCTTACAAAAACACTTCGAAACCTGACAAGGCGGGGGAGAGTTTTGAGAATTTTCTGAACCAAGTGCCGAACGATCCAAAGGCCGCCGATATGATTGATACCGCTACCCGTGAGGCCGGAATCAGCTACGCCCGAGCGAAAGAGTATGGAAAGGCTATTCCTTTCCTGACAGAAGCGGCGGCGGACAAGCCTAATAATACAGAAGTTCAGTTCTTTCTGGGTTTTGCTCAAATGCAAAACGGCGATGAGGAGGCTGCGACGCAAACTTTCGCCAAAGTCATCCAGCTGCAGCCGAAACTCGATCGGGCCCACTACTATGCGGGACGGATTGCGTTTAAAAACAAGAACTGGGCAGAAGCACAGGAGAAGCTCACCACGTACATCGAGTTGCAGCCTGACGGGCCCTTCGCGGGCCAAGCCAACTACATGCTAGGATTTGTCTCGGCACAGAACGGGCGGAAGCAAACGGCAAGGAGCCAACTCGCTAAGGGCATTCAGCTCGAGCCAAAAGCGCCTCAAGCCGCAGAGGCTCACTACATCCTCGGACGTTATGCTGCCGAGGCGGAGAACTTTGATGCGGCGGCAGCCCACTTCCAGAGATTCCTCCAGCTTCGGCCTTCGGGTCCCCAAGCGGAGGAGGCCAGGAAGTTCCTCGCGGATCTGAAATAGGGCTCTAACGAGCGACTTCGAACCTTCGGAAAATACAGAGGCCTGACGGAGTAAAGCCCGTCGGGCCCTTTTCTTTTTCTGGCGGTTTTAGAAGGCCCTAGAGGCCGGCGATGAGCCGCTCTGCGGCTTCGGCTCTAATTCGCTTTTTCTCGCGAAGGACCCGTGGCGCGAGAGGTGGCTCTTCCAACTCCAGCCGCTCTCTCTCGACGACCCAGAGGCGCCCTAAGAGGTCATGGAGCCAATCAAGCTCCTCGAGCGAGTAGCGTACATCGGTGGACTCGTAACGTTGGATCCAGTGGCTCTCGTCGTCGAGCACCACCGTGTACCATAACCAGTCGAGCCTCTCATGACACAATCGAGCCACTTCGAACTCTTCTACAACAGTGTCCAGCACACTCCCGCTGCCAAGGAGGCCGTTTCGAGCCGCGAGATATCCAATGCCTCGAACCAGGTAAAGGACACACCAGCGGATTTCGGGAGTCAGTGACTCGGGGTCGGCAAGCATGCGGGGGACGAGGTTGCAGGCCACGCCCGCCTCCTCGTCGAGGAGCAGGCGATAAAGCTCAGTCCGGGTGTTAGATTTCCGATCGTGCATCGATTCGTCCGGTCTATCAAGACTACGAACCCAAGAGAGCGATTTCAGATCGTCGGTGACCTTTCCAAACTCTCTACATAAGGATACCAGAGAAGAAGGTATCGGTGGAGCCCTTTTATCAGCGGACGTAGCCCAACGCGCGCAGTTTGTCAAGTTGCTCGGTGGTCAACTCGACCGGCAGGGCGTGCGTCGCTTCGCGCAGTTCGGAGGCGTCGCTCAAGAAATCTTGCAAGCGTCCTTGCTCCGCTTCTATCGAAAACGGCGAAGAAGCGATGAGGTTGCTACCTTCCTGCGCGTCCCGATCCAGATCGTATAGCTCCACCAACGCGTCCTCATCGCGCTCATGAAGACTGAAGATCAGTTTCCGACCGTCAGCACCCGTTCGCAATGACACTTTGTGGGATCCGTCCACCGTATGCTCGGTTTCCGACCAGGCTTCCGAAGAGGCCAGACCGCCCGGAGCCCCGGCGAGAAAGCGAAGAAGATTTCGTCCCTGGAAGGAGCTCGGAACCGGTAGTCCGATGACTTCGCTGATGGTCGGGGCCACATCGACCAGACTGACCTGTTCATGAATCCTGCGCCCTCGGTGCTTGCTTTCGGGAAGCTTGATGAGAAGCGGAACTCTTATCTGCTCCTCATACAGTGTCTTCTGATGCTCCCAGTGGCCATGATCGAGAAACTCCTCTCCATGGTCGGAGGTGACGACCACCACGGCCTTGTCGAAGACTCCGATCTGTTTCATCGCGCGAAAAAGACGCGCGAGGTGGCGATCGGTGTAGAGGATCTCGCCGTCATAGAGCGCTTTGATATGCTGGAGGTCCCGGGGATCGATGGTCTCCGCTGTTTGGTTCTTGAAGTCCCACCAGACGCCGCTGGCCGATCCTTCATAGGTAGGGTCGAAAGTGCGGTCGTAGGGCGGCGGCGGATCGTAGTGCCAGTGAGGATCATAGTAGTGTAAGAAGAGGAAAAAATCCTCGTCCCCTTTGGCCTTCAAGAATTCAATGGCGCGGTCGGTGACTTGCTTCGCCCGCGTCTCCGGAAGGTATCTGTGCCGGTCGAAGCCGTGGCCGAATCCATACTGGCGGGACAGGTAGAGGTGAGTCACCATGGCCTGGGTAAAAAATCCGTTCCTGTTCAAAAGATCCGGCAACCCCAGAAGATTATCGGAAAGGCCTCGATGAAGATTAACCGCTCCGTGGAACGAAGGATAAAGCGATGTAAAAAGAGATGCATGAGCGGGTAAAGTCCAGGATGATGTGCTGACCGCGTCATCGAACACGATGGCCTCGGATGCCAGATTTTCAAGTCCAGGAGTGGTCTTTCTCCGACTGCCGTACACACTCACGTGGTCCCGGCGCAGGGTATCGATGGATATGAGGACGACGGCTCGCCCAAGCCGATAGCGGGCCCTATCATGAAGAACGGGTTCGGCAAAGAGACCGACGAAACCGAGGTGGTCGGATTCCTGACCGTCGTTTCCAACCGCCGTGCTTTCAAAGGAAAGCCAAACTTCTCTTGCCGCGAAACGATGAAGCTCTACCGCCTGCTCGAGCCACTCGCCGCTACGAGCAGGGTGGATCTCTCGTTGAAATACGACCTGGCTCGGCTCATTCTCCCCGATCCGCACTCGAAAGCCGAGCTTGGTTGCGCTCGTCCTTGAAGGCGGGTTCGACCCCGGAGGCGCGAGCTCGGCAAGGGGTTTGATGCCAATGGCAAATGTCAGTAAAGCTCTAGGCGGGAGCTTCACCCGGAACCTCATTTCAGACGGTGTGGAGGCTGTCAGACAGGCTCTCGACTCTCCGCCCAAAGCCACCGGTGAATCCAGCTCCCGTTCCGCGGTGGAGAAGGTGACGTAAGGAATGCTGATTAGGGAAAGAGGTGTCTCGGCGGGCGGGCTCGTCAAACAGCCCGTGAGGCCCGCCAGGATGATCAGCGGAGCAACTCGCCCGCGGATGTCAAACATGAAAAACCAGCTCGACCTGCCGGCTCTTCTCCTCCTCTTCCTGCGTCTCGCCGGGACGGAGGAAGGAAAATCCACAGCTATCCCATGGATCGACGATATCCCGATCGCGTAAATCCCTCTCGTCAATCGGAAATATCGTGCAGCTCCGCGGGCGGTGTTTGTAGGCGTGACAAAGCGGCAACTGATCCAGCCAGCTCAGCAAGGGACAAGAGAACATCAACTTGCAGCAGGCACCGGTACGATCGCAGCTTCCCACCCGCCGCTTCAGGCTCTCCTCCACGTATCCGGGCCGATACCTGAGCAGGTAGTATCGGCGGAGCTTGCCCCAGGCCAGGATCGCCCTTTCGCTCCAGCTATAGGATCGGCGGCGCACCAGCCACCGCTCCCCGAACATCACGCGCATCCGGCGCATCATAGGTCAGTGGCCCGCGGGTCGTCAAGAGTCACTGGAATTTCGAGCTCCATGGCCCCGTGTTCCTGGCATGAAGACTCTACTTATGATCATGGTCGTATGGTGATCAGATGAAGGAAGAGGAAATTTCGGGAGTTCTGGCAGGGTCAGGTGTTGAAAAGTTGAAATCAGCAGTCATCCAGCAACTGGATGCCGTAGGAGTACCCCTGCTCGGTGAGGAATAGCTTGCGGCGATGGGCGAACTCCTCTTCGCGT
>SDBT01002309.1_pt1 | contig 33868 bp, 59 predicted proteins | sample 2277101 | NCBI WGS metagenome assembly SDBT01 (sample SAMN10404973, study PRJNA504765) | marine sediment metagenome | isolation source: marine sediment core GS10_PC15, 103 cmbsf | place: Arctic Ocean: Southern Knipovich Ridge | collected 2010
TTGACAGAAGGAGCATAATGGATAAGAAAAATGAAGAAAATACGCGCAATGAACAACTATTAGAGGGCCTACGAATGAAGGACGAGTACCTAGATAAAGCGTTAGAGCATTATAGGCCTATGTCCACACGTGAAATTAATATATGGATGGACGGTTGGGCAGCTTGTGAAACTGTTAAGGGGCTCATGGATTTAAAGCATTCCAAAGATTAACCAAGGAAATATATGAAGCGTGGTGATTTAGAAAGATTTTACATAGGCTATAGAGAGCTTTTTGAGAAACCAGATCATGAAGGCTATACGAAAAACATAATGAAAGCTGGTAAATTTACTTATAATGAAGCAAAAGCACAAACCAAGTATACTTGTGCCAACGGTTGGGCGCGATGGTATATAGCGTGCAGCGCCCTTGATTCATTCGATAATGGTAGGTTAAAACCGACTTCTATGTATTGACAATTTCAGCATAACACAGGACGTAATTACATGACTCAAATACTTACTAGGTCAGAGAGACGACAGCTTGAAAGAGCAAAATTTAAGCATATCAAAAGCCTTAAAAAGTCTGGATATACTAAGTTTAAAGATATTACAGATGATGAGCACACTCAAAATATCATTAGAAAATTAGGCTCTCCACCATATAAAGTTTGGATGAATGGTCACATCATAGTCCAGGCTTATAAATATCCATGCGATTGGGGTGAGTGTGATCGTTTAATGATTAGAATTGGTGACGGTGAGCCTCTACACGATTGGGGTTTGTTACAAAGAATTAAAAATGATTTGTATGGAGAACATCGAGTTGGCTTAGAAGTCTACCCTTCGGAAACACATAAACAAGATGTGGCTAACATGTATTGGATATTTATATTGCCTGAAGGTTTTAATTGTCCCATTGAACACAAATCCAGAGGGAAATAATGAAAACATTAGTGTGTAAAACATACGAGAAAGAACGCGAAGTTAAAGCTAGGAAAATCAGAAGTGGTTGGATATTCCCTGATTGGCCTGTTAACAAGAGTAGCACAAATGAATGAAGAAATTATTAAAAAACTGACAGAAATCGAAACTAAACTGGCCCTCATTCAAATTGATTATATGACTTACACTATGTCAAAAGACTTGAATGAGCCCATTTTAATGATTCGTAAATTGAAAGAGACTGTTGACAATTTCAGCATAAAAACGGAGTAAAATAATGAAAAATAAACCCGATTGGTTAAAAAAAGCAGAGGCTGAAATATCAGCAAAACGCCAGATTGAAGAAATATTAATTGGCTTTGGTTTTGAACAAATTTACAAAATATTAGATTTAACAAAATTAAGTTATCAAGTTGATGAAAAACTAGAGTTGGAAGCTGTTGACAAAAAAACGGAAGTAAAGAATGAAGAAAAGTGATTCGATGAAATTGGGCTTTGCTAAAGGTTTTGTTGAAGGCTTATTGATACAAGAAAGTTTAACCAAAAAAGAGTTGAGACGTTTTCTTAAAATATTGTTGAAAGAATTACAAGAGGATGATGTAGACAAGAACGGAGATAAATAATGTCAGAAACTAAAGAAGAAACATATGAAGAAATTATGAACAAAGCGGTGGCTTTATCTATAGAAATAAATGCCTTTATTGCTAGTAAGGACGTGTCTGTGTCAGTAGGCTTTATTGCTATAAAGGTTGTAGATAACATCCACAGAGAGCGCCGCCCGGACTTACATAAAGAAGTAGAGGCGTCTGTTTCTATAACCAAGAAGAAAGCACCCAGTAAACAAATTAAGGAAATGACAGATGAAAGGAACACCATATAATGGACGTAGAAATTAAAGAAATGACCACAGAAGATTTAGATCGTATGTGTATAAAACATAAAGAGTTAAATCCAGATAGACCGATCAGAGAAGACATCAAGCAAAGCCTTATTGATTATGTCGAAAAAGGATGGGTTCCCGGTGGATTTCTGATGTCTGTTCTTGCTAATGATTTAGTGGGAGCACTAGGCAGAGCTGACTCATATAATAGAGCTACTATCTTTCAAATCACCCAGTATCTTTATAACGACATGCCAGCTAATTCATGGGGTAGTCCAGAAATAGTTGACAAATATTTAAAAGAGTTAAGCTTGGCCCCTGACAAATAATGGTGATACAATTACTCTATGGATGAGCCCAATTGGTATCAATGTCTAGCTAAAGGTATCCAGGAAATAAAAGAGGATGCGCGCGAAAGCAGGCGTCTTATTAATGCTCAGCTTCTAAAGCTACATATCGAAGTAGCTGGACTTAAGGTCAAGTCAGGCATCTGGGGTCTCATTGGCGGGCTTATACCAGTTATGATAATGATCACGTTTTTCATTCTTAAAAATTGACAAAATAGGTAAAATGGTTAATATGACATCTCTGGATGCGCGTCTTCTAATTCTACTACCGATCCCAATCTGTAAAAGAATTCACCACACAGTTGACGCGCGTCTTCTTTCGTTGACTTATTAATATATTCAAATAGATTGACCACATCATTCAAACAAAGGGGATCGGTAATGCCACTGCCTAGTGTACGCACCAAGAAAGAACCTAATTATCTTAAGAAAACATATCTACTTTATGGCGACCCAAAGGTTGGTAAAACTACAACCGCTGCTGGATTCGGCGATGACGATGACAATAAGGTATTGTTTTTCGCAACCGAACCGGGCCATAAATTCCAAGAGATATATAAATGGAAGACCGCCAAGGGGATTGATCCAACGGGATGGGGAGACTTCTTAAATTGTTCTAGGGAGTTATTATCAGAAGATCATCAATACAAATGTATTGTAATTGATGTTGTAGACAATCTTTATAAATGGTGTTCGGAATATGTATGTCTTCAAAATAGAATCAAACATGAATCAGATTTAGGATTCGGCAAAGGTTATGCTTTAGTAAAGACAGAGTTTTCAAAACCCATCCAGTATCTAACCCAGCATGGTTATGGTGTTATATTCTTATCTCACGCGCAGTGTAGAGATAAAGAAATAGGACCTAGAAAGATAAGCTACACTGATTCAACTCTTCCGGGGAGTGCTCAAAAGATAATCCACGGGCTGTGTGATTATATCCTTTACTTTCATTCTGATTCTGAAGGTCAAAGGCTTATTAGAACCAAAGGCACTGAGAATGTAAATGCTGGTGATAGGTCGGGATATTTGCCTGAATTAATCCCAATGAATAGCGAACAATTAATTAATTATTTAAAAGGAGATACACTATGAAATATGGCGAGGATGATGCGGCTTTCGATAATGTTCCAGAAGGGATATATCCAGCAATGTTAACCAATGCAACACTTGATGAGACTGGTGACGTTGCGATTCTTACCTGTTGTTATGCGGTTGCAAACGGCGCTCAAGAGGGCCGGGCCTTGTGGCAGCGGTTTAGATTTAATGATAAATCAATGAAGTTTCTTCGTTGGCAATTAGGTATACTTCATGTTTGGCGTGAACTTAGTACATCTGATTCAGATGAAGTAGCCGCAAGAAAAGCTGCTGATTTAATGTTTGCTAAAGTTGATAAGTTAAAAGTTTCTTTAAAAGTTAGTCATAGAGAATATAACGGTAAGACTTATGAAGATGTTATCATTGATGATGTTTTAAAAGATGAAACATATATTCCTAATGAAGTCCCGGTGATTACTAATGCACCTATTATGGATACTAAAGAAGAAATACCATTCTAAAATAAATCATGTGGCTGGTGCTTGGTCTTGGGTGTTTTCGGAAGGGCTAGCCGAAGCATATTCTGGGCATCAGCCGCCTTTTTACTAAACCTTAATCTAAGCCATCTTTTATATAAAAACTCTAATCCATCGGCGGAATCTATGACACACGCGAATGCATTATGTGAAATCTTATCCAGCAAAAACTCTCTTTGCTTATGTCGTAATGTCGTTAGTTTACCAGGAGCTTTAAGTTCTATGAACACCCCAAGTCCGTTAGGATCACAGCCGCATACGTCTGGGAAGCCTTCTATAGCTTGGCCAGAGATATATCTACCGGCCTTAGGATTATATACAGCTTTTGATTCAACTACGTTGCACGAGAAGTTATTGGCCCTTAGCCAGTTCATAACTAAGTCTTGCACACCTCTCTCGGGACATTTATTCTTTCGACCAGTGGGCCTTTTAAGGGATTTAGTTAAGAAGTTCTCAACCGCTCTAGTGACGGGGCACTTTGATTTATCAGTCATGGTAAGATTGTAGGATAGTATGAAATATTTACAAGGAGAAATAGAATGGATTTATCACATAAATATGTTATTGATATAAAAAATTTAATCAAAGATGATATTAAAAATATGTCTATGTCACATGATGCTGCTATACGGGAAAAAATGCAAAATCTTTTAGGTATTGTTTGTGCAGGAATGATTTCTAATAAAGAGATATCTAAAAATGAAATTATTAAATGGGTTAACCTTGTTGGGTTAGATATAGATAAGTTGGGGCTATAATGGGATGGCTACAGCTAAAAGACTTAAACGGTAGGATCGTCTATACAAATAAAGAAGTCTTAAGAACTGTATCACCGGCTGAGTATAAAGACGGATGTATTGTGCAGCATGCGTTTGAAGAAGAAGTTGTGGTGGAGCATCCGTTTGATCCAGAAGCTTTCGCAGAAGCTGAGAAAAAACTAAAGGAGAAGATATGACAAAACAAGAAAAAATATTAAAACAACAAATTAAAGAATTAGAGCGGTTAATAGAAATTAAAGATGCAGTTATTATAGAACTTAAATCATTAATAAGACCTAATTATTATTGGCCGGTCTCCACTACGTCGTCAGGTACTATCTCCATATCCGCGGTTGGAGCCGGTGATACTGTAGACGTGACATCTGGAACGACAGCGATAGATCATACTAAATGACATTCCTAATTGATATCCTAACGACCTATCCGATCTTATTCGTTGCAGCAATAGCCATTACAATTCTATATCTAATGTAACTAAAAGACTAAAGCCTAGTTTCTTAAATTGTCTTACATTTAACACTGCTTAATGCGCTTAATCATTAGGTATAATCGGCTGTGTCTATTGAAAGATGTCTATTTCTATCAGATATTCATTGGCCAAAGGAGAGCAAAGCTTATGACCTTGCATTACATGTCGGTGAGTCTATTCCTAATCTTAAGCATATTATTCTTAATGGTGATGTTGGTGAATTCGAATCGATCTCAAGCTATGTTAAAGGCGCGAATACGCCGAAGCTACTTAAAGAAGAGATAGATTACTGCAACACAAGACTTGATGAATTAGAGGGAACCTTTAGCGGCCTTGATGTTACATGGCTACTCGGCAATCATGAGCACCGAATCGCTAGGTTTATCGGTAAGAATGCTATTGAATTATCTTTCTTGGGCATCACGCCTGAAACTCTATTCCATATCAATGAACGGCCTAGTTTTAAAATCATCCCCTACACATCAAGACAGCTTTATAAAATAGCTGAGTCAAATCTTTATTGCAGACATGAGCCCCTATCAGGCTCTGCGAACCATGCCAAACAAACTGCAGAGGGATGTTCGGTCGATGTTATCTATGGTCACACGCATACACATCAAAAATATACACATAAAAGATTAGGCCCTGGGAACCCTACTACAACAGCGACTGCAATCCCTTGGCTAGGAGATGAGACGCAAGCTTGCTTTGAATACCGAGGGCCAAAAGATAAATGGCAAACAGGATTTACAGTTATTACTTATGATACGAAAAGCGGTAAGTATCAAATAGATGTAATCATAATAAAAGACAGCGAGTGTTTTTATAATGGCAAAATATATAAAGTCTAAAGTAATAAGTGGACAGAGATACACGTATAAGTATGTTCACAAGAATCAACTCGATGGCGATGAAGGTCTGGTTGATTTTAAGAATAAGATTATTTACATATCTAAAGATTGCGAAGATATGAAGATAGCTATTTATCATGAAGACTTGCACGCCTTGCTGCAAGAACGCGGTGTGTGTGATTTAGACTTACATTTCGAGCATGTAATAATTGAAGCGGTATGTTCTTACATTAAGGATCATTGTAAATGACCGATAAAGATAATTGTAAATGAAGAAGGTCAAATCAGACTTCTCATTCCACCTTAATAACGATGAAGAGTACACGCGCATTACTTTAGTTATTATGCATGACGATCCAATGTCACCCGAGGATTATGTAGGTGCATTAAAACAATTCGTCGCAAAGATTGAATCGCCCGCTGCGAACGATATATTTTATTTAGATGGCCCTAAAGCAATCCATTAGTCGCCTAAGAATATAGCTGAAACGATAATCTTTCCAGACCCGCCCGCGGCACCACTAAATCCCGATGCAGACCCTCCGCCGCCCGCTCCTGTATTAACGGCCCCGGCTGTTCCACCAGCTCCACCTGTTCCACCAGCTCCAAAAGGCCCGGCTCCACCTCCACCAGCTCCGCCTTGACCGCCCGGTCCGCCTGGACTTCCACCGGCAAATGCTGCAGATGATTCAGCAATAGCTCCACCGGTTGCGCCGCCTGGAGAGCCGGTACCATCTCCACCAGCCCCGCCTTGTGCACCAGTTGAACTATTAACTGCAGACACTCCGCCAAGATCGATAGTAGCAACCCCACCACCGCCACCGCCTCCGCCACCGAGAAAAGATAATGATCCAAAGGCAGAAGTACCACCGCCTCCGCCGCCCGCATTGGTCCCGCCGCCTGCTCCGCCGCCCGCAACCGTAACTGTCACAACAGCTGTTGGGGTTACTGGCACCAATCTTATCCCATAAGCTGCGCCATTTCCGCCAGCCCCTCCAGGAGCACCGCCGCCTGATGCTGGTCCGCCTCCGCCACCACCACCGCCACAACCCTCAACTGCAACCCATGTAACACCATCGGGTACTGTATAAGTTGAACTTGTATTAAAGATTGTTTGTTGAATAGCTGAATCAATGAAAGCATTCGTAATTGATGCATATTTATTCATTAATACTTCTGAGTGAGGAGCTTGTGATGCAACCTCAACATCATTCACCTTTACCTTAGCACTTGTAATGTCTGCCATTATCTCCCCCTAAATCATTTGATATTGTATCTGTCCATCTGCAAAGGTCACATCACTCATAAACGTAAACAAAGCCTTTACAGTGTCTGGTTGGTTATCATACTTGTCAAACTCCATAACCATCCCTGCAGTTGGTGTGAAAGCAAGTGACGCTTCTAATGTAAATTCATTTCCATCATTAGATAATAAAATACCCGTATCAGATGTAACAAAATCCACACTTCTTATAACAACACTTGCTCCGAGAAAGTTTTCCCATTTACGAAACTCATTATTTCCAAAACGATCTGTGTTAAAGCTAGGCTCAATTAAAAACACAATGTCACTCGTAGCTGACTTAATAAAACTAGCAGGACTTATTAATCCGAACCTAGCGTCCTTATCAAAGTTAGTATCAACTATGTTAAGCGTTACTCTCCCCGTTCTTAAATCAAGCTGCTTATTATCCACTTCAAATAAACGAGACTCACCAACGCGAGTTCCTGTATTAATGTCGCTAATTTTAAGCGAGGTCATATCAAATAGTAATGCGTCTGCGATTTCAATATCAAAGCCTGTTTTAAAATTAGGTATAACTGATTTAATAAACTCTGCACCGAATTGATATTTCTTAAGTCTTCTATTAGAAACAGTCGTTGCTAAGCTCACTCCCCCCAATGATTCTCTTAATCCAGTTGATTCTATATTTAAAGGTTTATTCCCTACAGGAATTCTCTCAAAAGAATCAGTACTTGGAACAATTGTTCCTCTTATGAATTTATCCTCTAATGCTAACTCTTCAAATTTAAACACAACAGAGTTAAAAAAGTTCTTAGAAGTTGATCTCTTAATCACAAGATTGGCGGCATTTGAAACATTAGTAGATGATAACGTCTTAATTAATGTGCCCGGTATTACGCCTGGCAAATGGAAGCCCAGCGAGGCTCTAGCTTTTCTCGGTATACTAAAAGCCCCGGCTGGTAAGTAGACTTCATCTGATAAGAAGTCTTTTCCATTAATAGTGTCTTTTAAAAAGAAATCCATAGGAAAGCTTGCTAGAAAGGTTCTAAATATTCGTATGTGTTCCGCAATGTCTACCTCGTCGGGCACCATACTTAAGCCTTCACCTAAGGTATCGAATTGCGACCTAATATCTATTACAGCTGCAGTTCCTATTTCCTCTATAAAACTCTCACTCCCTATTACGATATAACTTCCGTTATCAGTTTTAACAATTTCAGTAATAGGACTTAAGGTTACATTGTTAGCACCATTCGAAGCGCCCGTTGTAGTAACGAAGTCACCAACTGTGACGTTATGTTCAAACACAACATCTAAGTCTTGAAAGAATATAGAGTTAGCAACAAGCTCTGATGGTATAACTCGAACAAAGTTTTCTATTTCTTGTGCTTCTAGGTAGGGGCCATTTAGGCCAGACAGCATCACCTTAAGAGCTATATCGGTGATAACATTCCCAGTAAGACGATAGAAGCTTTCAACAGTAGCACCAATATCATGAACAGCTGCCACAGTCCCCAGCTCACCACGAGTAGCAGTATTAAACTCAGTACCTGTACCACCTTCATACCTTATAATCTCATCATCTATACGAACATAAAACTTTACTGTCTCATCTATGGTTAAATCTGGACCTGTAACCGGGAAAAAGAAATCACCCGTTGCCGTCACCGGTAACACCGTGGCTCCAGAGGTAATACCAGCCGTGAGATCAGTCTCAGCTTTAGTAAATATCTCAGACCTTTTCTTGTTGTCAGGGGAGATTACATTAAAAGTCACAATCCCTGCGCCTGATGAAATATCATCAATATTGCCGCGAAAGATAACTATAAAATCCTCTTTAAACGCTGTGCCTTGAAACCCAAACCAAACCTTACATTTTCTTCCCATCAAATCAAATGTTGGTGATACGCTGTCATCAGGCTTTAATAGCTCTGTGATATCACCATCTTTATCAATAAGAGCTATCTGCATAGATGTGATACTCTCGCCACTTCCCTTATCAATATTTAAAGTCTGTCTAATCTGAGTCGTAGTTCCTGCATCAAATGATATATATTCTTTTTGATCTGGAAACGGAACAAGACCTCCATAGGTCAACCCCGCGTCGCCATAAAAGATTTCATCCCCGTATAATGCAACCCTTCCAACTGTAGTCGTTGTAAAAATTGTAGATATACCATCGATTTCAAATACTATTTGAGGCTCTATGTTTAGGTTTAACGATGCATTAAGCGCATCTTCCGTGATGTTAATCGCCATTAGGGTTTAAAATATCTCCCATTTTCCGTTGGGTCTTTCATGTCTATATGTACCCAATTAGACCTTGGCTCATCTTCCATCCTTACTTGTAATTCTTCTAGATGTTCAACTAATTGTCGCCTGACATAATCACAACCGTTATCGCTATTGTAACCTTTGATTACAAAATCGCATGCCATTCCAAAGCGATGTGCTGAATGTGTGGCGCCTTCAATCGCCTTATTATATTCTATCGGTCTTAAACCGCTTATAACAATAATAGGTTTATTAAAATGTTCCCTAATAACCTTCATAATTTTAGCCATTCTAATTATGTTATCTTCTTGTCTCGGCGTGGGGAAGCAATGTATTTTCCATTCTTTTAACCATAAGAACTCTCGCCATTTAAAGTATAACGAGCCTGGTATTAATCGGTCTAATTCCATCCAGTACACCTCGATAATACTTCAAGCTCTAACTTATTTAAATCTTCATAAGACATGCATACATAGTCATCAAACATAGGGTCTCTACACTGAATGGTTTGATTGTTTTGCGATCTCGTGATCCCTTCTTCTATAAAATCACCGGCCCAAAACTTCGCTGTCCACTCGGGACGTTCACCGCAGCTACTCGTCCCCATTATCATCGGGACGAGAAGGATTGAAATGATCTTCAATCTTTGAAGTATCTTTTGTTTTTTTAGCATGCTCTACAGCTTCCTTTAATTTCTTCTGTCTTCGCTTATCTTTAAAACGTTTAATAAATCCTGTTATAGCTCCCCATATTAGCTTAATGCCGTCGAGGATTTTAGGAATAGAGAATATAAATGATAGTATCTTGCTAAACATATGAAAAAGGGTCCTAAGACCCCACCCCGATTAAGATAATGTAAGTCTATCTTTAGTGATAAATCTTAAACCTATATTAACAAACGCAAATATTGATGCGAGCATTTCTTCTGATACCATTTCTTTTAATGACGGGAAGATAATAATCGCAACGCCCATCACTAAATTCGTCCATAACATCTTAGACAAATACCATTTCTTTGATTGTTCCATGTGACTCTCCTATTTGTTTGATTCATTTAAAACGTCTATTATTTTAGTTAACACATCTCGAATGCCTACAATGTCTGTGACATCATTAACGCTTAGTTTTTTTAAGTCTTGTTTGATTTGTTTAATCCTATCTTTCTCTGTTTTTTCAGCAGCTTTTATTGTAGCTCTATCTAATAAGATTTGATCTTTCTTTGGCTGATCAACTGTGATTATTTCAACTCCTGCAGAGATTTCTTTTTGTAACCATTCTTGATCTTCCACATCGCCCGTTAATGAGTCAATGGGAGCCAAAGCTATTGCATTGTTAGGCTGAAAGCTTGCCCCAATTACTGCCAATTTTTTATCATCTGTTACATCGGGTACAACCCAGAATTTCATAGCCATTATCCTATCCTCTCTGCCCATAGTGCAGCAGACACACGCGCGTTTGCAGGAGTTGTCATTGCTGCAAAGGTTACAACAAATATTATAGTATTAATGCTTATTGTGATCCTTTCCCCGCCAATAGCAAGTCTCATATCTCCCATGTTTTCATCATTAGCTCTTAAATCTGCTCCTGGAGAATCAAAAGTTAATGCCGCTGGAACAACTCCGCTGTCTGCACCATTGCCAATAAAATATCCCGCTTCTATAAAAGCAAAAGTCGCGGCGCCCACTTGACCAAACTGCGCCCAACCATTTAGCTCCCAGGTTCCCGGAGTTAAGGGAATTGAATTGCCGGTTAATGCGTGCCAATGATTAGTGGCAACAGGTGTCTTTACCGCACTTGTCGCCGAAAAAAATGTTGGTCGAAAAACTACGTTGCTTACCGACCCTAACTGTCCTCGTCTTGCCATAATTAACTTACCCTGTTTACAAAGCCATGAATATTAATAACATTTGTCGTGCCCGCAAAGGCCCTAACAATTAATGCAACCGCATTTCCTTTAATTAATAATCCCGGTGTTATTTGAATTAGTCCGCCCTCTGCAGGAATAGTAAGCTCAATCAAATCATCTGAAACAGTTACTCCTCCCCACTCAAGAGTTAACTTTTCAGCCGTTGCCGAACTATTAACAGCCCATAACCATATCTCATCAAGATCGGTAGCTGTTGTTGATCCCGTATGAAGCAAAGTCCCCGCTGTTGCGGTTGCAGCAATCTCTATGCCCCGTCCATCTGTTGATCCGCTTAATATACTCTTTGTAAATGTCGCCATAATCCCCTCTTAACTAAATACTTGTACTGCTAATATGTTTTGGTCACTATCAACAACAGCGCCTCCGCCTGATCCTAAATCAATAAGCGTACTGCCATCATCACCTTTATATGTACCAGATGTATCATCAAAGTAAACTGCACCCTTTTTCCTAGCTAATGCTGTAAGATTAGCAGTGGTTTCGCTGGATACAACTACTCTATTGGCGGCTGATGCGGTGCCCGTAAGGTCAATGTCTTTAGATGTAATGGTCTGTGCAGCGGTAGATGTGATGATCTCTGATTCACTAGCTAGATCACCGACCTTCCATCTAGACGCTAGCGTTGAATCATAAATAATAGTTGTATCAGTAGCATCACTCATTTCATTTGTAAGACCGGCTACGCCATCAGCCGTTGCTTGATTGCCGCCCTTGTTAACAGTTATATTGGCGTCCGTTACGTCAAGTGTTGCAGTATTAATAGTGGTCGCTGTGCCGTTAACCGTAAAGTCACCATCAACAGTTAAATCATTAACGCCTGTTACATTATTAGAGTCATCAACGACAATTCCCGTTTCCTCTACCTCTATCCCTGTTGTACCACTTGTTTTTAATAACTTATTATCTACAACCGTCCCCGGTCCGTTAATCTTTTCGTTTTGTAGCGCTAAGATATCAGCATCATTTGCTACAACTGCAGTAGTGAGAGCATCAGCCCTTTCTTGTAAATCATCTCCTGATGTTCCAACTCCGTTATCTAACCATGTAGGTGTTTCGTTCTCTGCGCCGCCTTGAGTTCTTCCGCTAAAAGAAGCCGATCCATTATGCTCACGTTGTGCATTAAATACACTCGCACCACTCGCAGCATCTACATTTTCTAAGTCAACTTTACCCGTCGTATTAGTATCTGTAGTCCTGCTCATCCATGCGGGATTACTATTGGCCGCATCTACCTTCTGTCCGTCTGATATACTCATTCAATCACCCTCAATTTCAATCGACCTGTTTCAAAGATATTAGGAAGATTTTGATTCGTTAATTCTTTTAACAAATAACCTGTCCCATCTCTATTTGTCGGAGTGGTCTCTAATACAACAATTAAGAATGTATCCCTATCTCCAATGTCTTTCATAAACTCAAATGTTGCTTTGTTAGTTATGAATTGTAAGAATGCTCTTGCATCCTCTACGCCTGTAGGATTTGATTTAATTACTTTGCCGTCCATCTCAATGTTGGTGATAAACTTAGCGTTTAGTTCGATGAATCTATTAATGCCAAAAGATATAACCTCTAATAAGCCTTCTGCTGATTCGTTAACAGATGGATCTACCTTTTCTTGCTGATCATCTTCGCTAACAAAGTCTTGTAAGATAAATTGTGGCTCATATATACTACCCATTGGTGTATCACCTGTATAAGTAAGCAGTCCCGTTAGATCAACGCCTTGATTAAATCCTAATAGAGGAAAGATGCTAACGCCTAACTGACTACCTGTTGCAAGGAGCAAATCAAATGCGCTTGTGTCACCAGTTATAGTAACAAGCCTAGTATCTCTATCTAATGTAACCGTGAAAGTATTAGTAACAGATACTGCGTTTATTGCAGTTGTAACTTGAGTTATAATCTCACTTGGCGCAAAGGCTCCGATATCTATAGTAGCCGTTAGTTCCCCTGCGCTTTCATCAAAGTTTAATTTGTTATTAGCGTTTGTTACAGCTGGTAATGTGTAAAATGTTGAGAATGTTGATAGTGCCATTACGCCGTCCTCGTTATGATTTCACCAGCATTGGAATCTTGAAAGTCAGTTAATAGTTCAGCTATCTGTTGTGCAGCACCTCTTGGATCAGTAACAACGCCTTGAAAGTTAATAACAACTTCTGTTGTTGGCCTAGCAACCAGTTCGTCTGCGAATCCTGTGGATGGACCTTCTCCGCCGTCTTCTGCAGCAGCACCACCAACTCCACCACCGCCAACAGCTCCGAGATCAGCGCCGCCGCCGCCCGCTAATCCTTGTAATATTCCGCCGAGAATTGTTAGTCCAATTCCTGCAGCAATTGCTCCGCCTCCTGAGACGCCAAGCAAAACAGTTGTGGATGCCAGTCCTGCGCCAATAAGAATAAAAAACTGTCCTAATTGAATAGCTAAACTACCTAATGTTGAAAGTATTTGATTGCCAAAAGCTTTAAAAGCGTCTTTTCCTGTAGCCAAAGCCGATCCAAAAGCTGCAAATGATCTAGATAAGCCCTGTACAAATGCATTTTGAAAAATACCAATAAACTTTTTAGCTTCTGCCGCAACAGCAGCGAATTGTTTCTTAGCAGCTGGACTTAATGTACTTAACTGTTCTTTGGTTAATCCAACAGCTTCCGCCATGCTATCGCTTATCTCTAAACCATTTCTTGCTATATTATCTACTAAAAATCCAAAGCTTAACGATGTTGCGGGAAGTATAGTTTGATTTAATTCGTCTAATGGAATTTTTATTGCATTTTTTAATTCTTCAGCGCCCTGTCGTACCAGGTCAACACTCTCTGGCTTTATAAGGCGAGCAATTGCATCTTCAATGGCGCCGAGAGACTTTGTTCCATCTACCGCAAGGGTTTTCAAAATAAGGCCAATAGATAAAGTAAGAAGCCTCGTAATTCCGCCCATGCGTAATAGCGCATTTGCTACGTCATCTGATTTTTTGATTATCTCAATTAAAGATATTAAAATAATTGCTGTGAAACCATCGATGGCACTACCAAAAGTATTTACCGCATCCCTAACATTTTGAAATCCGAAATTAATAGCATCTATGGCTGTTGTTAATGGCCCTGATGTAATATTTGATATGTCTAAAAATAATGCTCTAAGATTTGAGAGTGCAACATTTAATTTTTGGCCTAATGTATTATTCATTACATTAAATGCTGCATCTGCGGCGCCTACAGAGTTTGTTAAAGCCTCAACATTTCTTCCTAATCCCTCAAAATCATCAGCTGCCAAAGTAATGATTGCTCTCGCTGCTTCTGCTCGTCCAGTTAATTTAACTAATTGCGCCTCGGAGCCGCCAATAGCTGCGTTTAAATCTTTTAAAAATTTAGTTAAGCCCTTTGTTTGTAATGCTTGAAGACTAAAAGCCTTACCAACTTTTTCAGATATACCAGCCGCTAATTCTTGTTTTTTAAGTACTGCTGTAAATACAGCATTTAATTGTGTTACAGCTTCACTTGTCGAAACACCACGAGTCGTTAATTGAGCAAGAGCAGCGCCAACATCTTCAAACGAAACACCTAATGCACTCGCCGTTGGTAACACTTGACCTAATGTAGATGCTAACTGATCAACTCTAGTTTTACCAAGCTTAACAGTCGCAAATAAAATATCTGCTGCTCTCTCGGCTGTTAGGTTTTGCTGTTGAAATGAATTCATCGCTGTTGTTAAAATATCAACAGCTTGTGCCGTAGAGGTTAATCCGCCAATAGCTAATTTATTAGATGCAATTAAAACTCTATTTGCTTTTACTGCATCTGTAATTCCTGCGGAAATAATTTGATAAAACGCTTTAGCTTGTTGCTGTGCAGATGTTCCAAACCGAACACTTGCCGCAATAAGCTCGTCGTTTAATCTAGATTGATCTATTGCAAGGCCCTGAGTAATTGTTCGTATCTCAGCCGTTGCCTTTTCAAATTCTAAAAGGTCTCTGGTAATTTGTCGAATCCCAACGAATGCAGTAAATTGAAATGCAATGTTTCTTAGCGATTGTGTAAGCCCGCCTGAAATATTTTTTTGTAATGTTTTGCCAAGCTTTTTTGATTGTGTATTAATTCTGGTAAAGCCTTTCTTAATGCTTCCATCATCTAATACAATCTCAATCTCAATTCTATCATCAGCCATTCATAGACCTCGCTAATCGTTCAGCCATATCTTTTGTTGATAATGTCACACCATTAATAGGTTCTATGAATTCTTTCGTTTGTCTTTCTAATTTTCGGACAGTGCTTTTTCTTGCTGATTCTTTGGTTGTAGGAAAACTCGCAATCTGTAATTGCAATAATGTTTCTTGAGCTTCAATAGGTGTAATTGCCATCCAATAGTCCTCAAATATGTCTATACCTAAATTGTCGATATAGTCATTGTTCCATCCATAAAACCGAGCAACCTTAGCTTTCTTATAAGCCGTTTGAGCTATTTTTTTTTACCCTTGCCGCCTATGTATTCTAACAATTTGACAAAATGATCTGCCTGCATCTCGTCAATTACTTCTTCAGGCATGCCTAGAGTTTTAACATAATCAATAATCAAAGGTAGCTGCTCTGTATCTTTACCTGAGTCAGCTAGACTTTTCTCGAATTTGATTTGTTGTTTAACCGTAGGTCTTGAGAGCCTATATGTTTCACCATATAAGCCCACTGATAAAGTATCTTTCTTTTCAATATTAAAATCTTCCATAATTCCCCTTACAACCCAGCTTGCGTTTCGTCTCCAAAGGCAAACAAGCTTATGTTAGAGTCACGTTGATCGTCGTTAAATACTCTCCATGTGACTTCTAATAGCTTTGGATTCTCTCCAGAGAATGTCAAGCTGCTCGGCAGCGGATAAGCTTTCCAAAAAGTAAGGTTACTAAGGTCATCTGTTGAGTTAACAGGCTTTAATACAAGGCGTCTTGCTTGAACTAAAACATTGTCTCCTTGTCTGCTTGATCCCTGGCCAAACACTTCAGTTCCACCGCCTGGCGTGAATGTTCCACCCGTAGCCTTGCCCCAAAACTCTTTAAGATTAGAAGTAATTGTTTCTTCTAACACCGTAGTAATCTCTGCACTGTTGCCTTGCCTTAAAGCTGCAATAACAGTTGTACCCTTTTGGTGACTTGTTACATCGAATAGACTTTCTTCAAAAGAGGGTGCAACATCACCATCTAATTGACCAAGATCGAAATCTCCACCATCTTGACACTTAGTTATTAATACAGAGCTATCGGTGTCTGCAGTATCTGTTACATCACCAACGGCCGCTCTAATAACCGTTACAACTGCGCCGCTTACTGTAGCCACGTATCCAGGTAATGCATCGATAACAACTTGAGTTTTAGAAGCTATAACTGTATCGGCATCACCGCCAACAATATCAACTTCAATAGCTACCCGGCCTGCGACCGCTGGATCAACAGAGCCTGCATCTTCATCCCACCAAAGGTAGTTGAGTATTGCATCCAATGCTGTTGACATATTCAGAGATGTGCCCTCAATGCCAGCTGATGTTAATCCCGTGAAATCTAATGTTTCTTGCTCCTCGATCCGCCAAAACACATTGACCGGTTCGATCTTAATATTTATTGCACTTGAAGCCATCCTTGTCTCCTTGTTAAAATTATATTACATTTAAAAATACTCTTGCTGTAAACTCCATTTCTAAAATCACTGCGTTATCATTGTTGTCGCTAAGAGGTAATATCGAAGTTGATCCAGGTGTTACGTTTTGAATCAATGTACCTAGCCTATTGGCTGGGTCTAACACTTCACATAGTATGCTTTCATAAAACACTATCGCATCATCTATCGCTTGAGCAGGATTGCGAAATCCCTTAACGAATAACCTTAATGTCACCGGTGATGAAAAGTCATAGGTTGTCATGTTAACTGCATCAGGCGTGATAGTATCACTTTGAATATGAAATGACTTATCAAGTATGTTTGATGGGATGTTCTCGAAGTTAAATCCATCAGGCCATTCTTTAAAGTTTAAAGCGTTCATTCTAGTTCTAAAATATGCTCGCACATCTGTTAATGCCATTTATATCCTTATTAGATCAAAGCTCTTAAAGTTTACCGCTTCATTATCATCGACAACGCCGTCATTGTTTAGATCAACCCGTAATATCGCACGCTTCCTATGAAAGACCTCTTGCCCCTCGTATGTTTTCGCCTTTTCAGCAAACACATCGTCAACAGAGTTCTTAATGCTCTGGAAGATAAGCTTAAGAGTTAAATTAGTTGACCACTTCCTTACTTCTTCTAGATCAACGATAGCGGCCTTTGTTAATGGATTTTTATCGACATCTACATAGCCCTGCTCATCAAGCCATGCGATTATTAGCTCTTGTGCTTCTCTGTGAACATTAAAGAAGCTGTTCCTACCATCTGGAACCCATCTTAATATGTCTGACTCCAGGGGGAGAAGATCATTGTCAGCTGAAAAGAGCTTATCATCTGCTGCTGTTACAACTTCAATTGTATTCGTAAAAGAAATTGGGGCACCATCCGTGGTAATCCTCGTGGTCGCCGTAACTGTCCTTGTGGCCCCCGTATATTGCCAATCTAAAAACCAGTCTGCACTTGTTGTACCCGTAACATCTACAAAGCCTGATGCCGCTTCCGGCTCTATCTCAACCAATGTAATGGTCGCTTCATCTTTACTAATAAAGCTCTTTGTGGCGTTAAGCCGTGTCTTATCGTTTATCTGTATAGTCTTTTCTAATTCAAGGTCTGCAAATATAGCCATTATTTCTTCCTTATCTCTTTAAGTTCTCTTAAGATTGCAATCAATAATAGTTCTATCCTAGTTTCGGTAGAATTCTTGGTTTCTAATTCTAAGCTTAAGTCTTCTGATAATTCTTCTTTAGTTTTCTTAGACCCCAAAATTCCACTCCTCTTTTGCCAACTCAACCAATATGTCTCGCTGGTTGTACCATTTGTAGCCATTAAACACGGTGCTTATAGGCTGTTTAACCTTAAACAAAGTTTTAGTGTCAGCAACATTTGTTCTTAATGCATGGTCTTTTAAATCGTAAGAATGTTTGACATTATTTTTCATTTCTTCTGTTACATCTTCGTTTGGTACAATTATAAAATGTCTGCCGTTAGTAAAATACATCATGACGGCGTATCCTGTACAAAGTTTGTTTCATCCATTAAAATAGTTGTGCCGTTATTACTTCCTATTTGATCTGGTATTGTTGAGCCGTTTCTCATCTCACCCATTCTCCACCAGCTAAGTAAATTTGCCACAGCCGAATGAGCGGCTAGGTCTGTAGCGGCACCTGAATTATAAAGCTCGTCAACCTCTGCTTGAGATAAAACTTTATCCCATGCACTAGGCTCATTCTGGTTGCCATTCATAAATAAGAATAGACCATCCCTTGAGCCCATTAGAAACGGCTGTGCAGCATTAGCAAAATCACCCGTTAAGTTATCTGTTACGACAACATTGGAGCCCAAAACAGAATCAATAAAGATTTGAACACCTGATGCTAAAGATGTTCCGTCATATGTTAAAATAACATTATGCCAATTACCATCAGTTATATTTGTAGCCACATGAACACTTATAAGCTTACTGCCCGTGCCTGTATTAACTAATAATACTTGCGGAAAGCCCGTGCTTGTTTGAATAAAAAACTCATAACCCTGAGCCGTACCGCCCTGTACTTTCTTTGAGAAAAACGCTTGATTGCTTGAACTAAATGAAGTCTTAGTCCACATGCTTAATGAGAATGTATCAGTCTCACCAAAGTTTAATGTACCCGCTGGATTATCCGCATCTATATACTCGTCAGTGCCATTCATTAATACACTAAACACATCACTAAAAGGAATAGGTGGGAACGTCGCGGGATCATTCCTATCATCCCATATCTGATCAAACACACCGTTATTAGCAAACTGAATATGTGTCTCGTTGCCAACTAAAATCTCTCTCTCTAATTGCCATACCGGTTGATCTGTGCCAACAAACGAATTAACAGTTCGACCGCGAAATGTAAGAATAGGTGATACGACTTCTTTAAAAACATGAAGCGTATCTAATATACCTACATCGCGAGTAACCCGAACCGCCCCACGGTCTTTAACAACCAATGGGCTGGTCTCAGTCTTGGGTTGCTCAAACTTGTTTAACTCTCTATCTAGTCCATTATCAGATAAAGCCATAATCCATCCATGAAAGACTAGGAGGGCCGCAGCCCTCCAAAGTCTCTTAAATTAACTAAAATCTTGGTATCCGTGAAGATAAAACTTAAAACTCCCGGCTGTAATAGCTGCCGTTCCAACTGTTAAAAGTAAATCTTGTGTGTTAGCAACAGAGCTGACTCGCGCATGTATTTCATGATCATTAGTATCATCCCATACAAGAGCACCGGCTACAGCGCCACGGTTAACCATTAAGTTATCCGTTCCAACTAACGCGAATACATCTGCTGCATAACCATCAACATCAGCCGTTGGGCCCAATGTCATAGTAGGTGTTCCACCAGATGTGATAGCTGCCTCTACATGAAGCGACCAATTTGTAATAACAAAGCCCTCTGCAAGGGCGCTTAGTTTACCTTCTGCTGTTGCAGGAGATAGTACGATTGTACTAACCAATCCACCATCTACAGCAAAGTCATATTGATAGACTAATGCTTGTAATTTACCTTTTTCCAAACCCATGTTTAATTCTCCTCTTTTATGATTTCATCATCTGTAATGTCTGCCATAAACCAGATGTACCATTCATTATCAACGAAGTTTATGCTTAAGGTCCTTAAGAAAGAACCTCGCTTTATACCCTCGCGCAAGTAAAGCTTTCTTGCAGCTTCAGGTGAAGCCGCCTTTACAAAGTTAGGAATAGTACTACTGGTAGGGTTAGCCATTAGTTATTATCTTTTTGTACTAATGCTGATTCACCAACTGCAACACCTTGTTCGCCCAACTGTAGACCTTTAAGACCAAAGAGTTGATCGATTACAAAGCGACGCGCGCCTGTACCGAATTTAATTGCTGATTCTGATTCCATTTTAGCTCGTCTTTGGAAACCAATCGCAATACCTTCTCTTTCGTACATGAAGTATTGTTGTGGCCCTAATTGGTTGTTCATGATGATTGGAACACCATAAACACGACCGATCATTCCATCAGGAATGTTAGAAGAACCATAAAGCTCTGCATTTGTAAACTCGGCAATAGCTAACATAATAGCTTCTTGAGTTGGATCAATCGCGAGAGTTAAGGCGTCTTTCTTAGCATTTCTTAAAAGAAGTGCTTCGCGCATTTCAAGCACAATGTTACGAGTGATATCACCCGCTGTAGTTGTAGCAACCCCAACATCTTCAAGCTCTAATATAATCCGTCCATCAACGAATCGACCTTGAGCTGCAGCTGCACGCTTAGCAAACTCTAGCTGGACTTGAATGTTAGATTGAATCTCATCGAAGTTATCGACAATCCAACTAACAAACGCATTCTGATCAAGATCAAGATCGTCTGTCGCAGATGTTAATGCTGATGCGTCTCCAGCTGCTCCACTCGCACGGTTTGTAACTGTGAAAGAACTTAGTTTAGGGAATCTTATTTGTTTAAATCCGGGTAGCGCAAGCGCGGATTGATCGGAAACGGTAGGAAGTAAAGTGACATTTGCTGCCAATTCCCTTTGTACTACTTCACTGATCTTATCCTGCTTGGTTGCGACTAACTCCGCATTGGCGGTTATTACGTCTGCCATTTAGAACCTCCGTTGTTCTATTTAAGCTAGAATAATGACTCCTCTTCTAAAAGAGATGCTTCTAAATCCTTTGTAGATGTTTGCTTAAGGTCCGTCTTGGGCCTTTCAAAACTATTACCCGTAAAAGGAATATGAGAGTTAAGCTTAGGACCCGCCTTTTGAAATAAAATCGGTTCTTCATTCTTAATCTTCTCTAGCATACGCTTAACCTGATCCTTATCAGGATTAAACTCATCGTCATAATCTAGGGTTTGTAATTCATCTTCGACTATCTTCTTAAGTAACTTTGGCGATACACAACCCATTTTAACAGCCTCGTCTACAATGAAGTCATGAGCCTTGCCACGAGCAAAATTCCCTACTGCACTGCTAAGCTTAGTAGTTAACTCATTCTTAGATTTTCTTAGCTGTTCAATCAATTCATCCTTCTTTCCGTCACGCTCTAACTCTCGTTGCTCTAAATCAGTGAACTTAGTCTCAAGCTCATCGAACTTGCCTTTCCACTTCTTTACATCACCGACTGTGCGACGGTATGTGTCGTATTGTACTGATTGTTTCCCGTCACTGACAGGAGTTTGGGTTTGACTTTCCTGAGTCGGGTCACTGACCACTTCTTCAGGCGCTCCACTGGAGCCTTTGTTATCGTCTGACATAGTATATCCTCCTTGATAATTTAATATCAATATTTATTTAAAAACCTGCTCTTTTTATTGTCTTCCTTAAATCTGTTAAAATAATAGCGGTAACTCGTTTGATACCTTTCTTATCTAATCCAATGAATGGCCTTCCGCCTTTAGCAACAAACTCAGAAACTGCCTTATTGTCTATTCTCCCGCTCCGCCTTACACCTTTTGCGAAGACATCAACTGTCCTATCTCTGACTCTAGATTTAAACTTTAAGCTTTTTAACAATTGCCCTGTTAAGGTTAAGTTCGATCTTTCAGGCGAGAAGAATTCCCTGTCTGGCCTTCTGGCTCGTTTACGCTGTTCTATTGTAGATGACTTTAATTGTTTAAGCGGCTTTATAGATGAGCCCGCAATGGATTGACCAGCACGAGTAAACGATCTGATACGATCACGAGTGAACTCCCCAATAGTATTAAGCAGTTTTTTATTAGAAAACTCTTTTAATACTAATTTTTGTAAGGACTTATTTAACTTCTTAAGCCCTCTAACTTTCGCTGTCGCCATCGCTTTTGATCTTGTTAATAAGCCCAGTAACGAACTTATTAAACTGATCGTTCCCCTTATCTCTCTGAAGCTTAACCGCTTCTTTAATATCTGTTCTAAATTCTTTCTTTATGTCTGCAATTTCGCCCTTGCTAACTCCAAAGAATGGTCGCTTTGGTACTGTGTCACCAGAAACATGATTAAACGCTTTGTTGTTTTCTTCCTTCTCATCCCATCCAATAGTTAATGTATTACCTGACTGTCTCTTGATTTCCATAAGACCTAGCATGTCACCAGTTAAGCTCATGTTAACCTTACCCTTGCGCTTACCAAAAGCCTTAAACTCTAATGTTTTGCTGTAAGCTTTTGAATAAGGGCTCTTAAGTTTTATTTGTGTACCACTTCCGCTGCGGCTGAATCTAACACCTTGACCTGCGTCAGTACGCTCTCTGATTCTATCTAAGATGGCTTGACCTATGAGTTCCCTTAAAGGTCTACGGCCTGCGAAGTCTATACCGAACTCTTCTTTTAGATTTATAGTCTGTTCGACATTGTTCTTTTTAACCTTTGGCGCTGCCATCATTTGCCTTTATTTTAGGTCCTAATTGATTGCCATCCTTGGCTGGGTCTTCCGTCCCTGGCTCCTCTGGTATCCGCATTAATTTATCTTCTGCATCAATCTTTTCTAGGATCTCTTTAGCTGCATCTTCATCAACCTTATCAAGCTTTTGTATAGCAGTGACCTTAGTCATTAGGCCCTTATCAAGCCTTGCAAATACACTCTCTTGAATATCCTTATCAGTCTGTAAAGCAACGGGCTCTTTAAACACAACGTCTAACTTAACCTTATCGCTTATGCTAGATATCCTTAGCTTCTCCTCTAATTGGGATTCATCCGTCACACCTTGCATAACATTCGACCATAATTGTATTATCTCAAATAGCTCTAGCTCTACACACTTATATAAATCAACATCTGCTCTTGATGCTTCAAACTTATCAAGCATTGAAAGTAGTCTGTCCATACCGCTGGCGAACTGTCTTGAATCACCCTTGCCCGTAATAAGAGATGAGTCTAATCCTTCAGCTGATAAGAAGAACTTAAGCTGTGTTTCTAATATCTCTAAGGCTCCTGTTAAATCAGGACTAGGACTAACGAACTCAAAGCTTGGCGCAAGTTCAGGTCTTGATGGGTCCATTTGTAAGAACATTACATGATTAGGCCCTACAACCATATTCTGAGGCTGTTTCTCTGCCGTAACAATAGCCTGTGCATATGACTGTAGTCTTGACGTATTAGCAAGATCAGATAACTGCACACCAAAGTCTAGTGTGAATTCAGTTACATTCTGTCCTCGTCTTACAAAGAACTGAAAGTCCTTCTCTGTAGCGATGTCAATAAACGGAAGCCGACCGATTGGATTGATCTGAGCACCATCGACTATGTTACCTTTTCCATCCATGATGAAATGAAAGTCAGCTGTCCATACCTTATATTTTTGAAGCAATGCTTTACGATCATTATCATCAGCTATTTGTTGATTCAAATGATCATTAACAAAGTATCTCTGTGATTCTTCATCAATGGTTTGTCTGATTGTTTTATGAGTATCGAAATCCCAAACGTTCATTATATAAGCAAACGCCTTTTCTGGGTTTCTCTCATCGGGGATAACGTCATACCACATAGGGCCTAGCGGCCTAACTGCAATCTTCCCCTCTTTAGGTATAACCATAATAGCTGCTTGCTTAAATAGCTTGAAGTATTTGTTAGACGTCGACAGAGATGCATTGATCTTATTGATACTGTAGATGTTTTCTAGCTGCTCTATCTCTTTTTCGCTAGCATCTGTGAATACACGCTCTGGTGCAGAGTTATAGATAGACGCCTGCTCATCGATTATCTTCTTAGATATGTTAATCGATAAGACCTTGCGCATCTCATCCACAGTCTTATTACTGAATTCATTACGAAGCTTCTCCGTGATGTATCCATCTTGACGATCCCTATACACATCGAAGCGTCTTTGCATCTCACGTTTACGAGACAGGTTATCTTCGTTGTTATTTATCTCTTCAATTATATCGCGTCTAACTGCCGGGTCTGTTAAGTCTACATTCGCCATATACCATCATCCTTGATGTTAATAGTGTACTATCGTTTAGCTTTCTTTTTCTTCTTTTTAAACTTAGCGAATGGATTCTTTGAATCCTTACCACTAGATTTATTATCATCCTTATTTTCTCTATTCTTTTTTCTTTCCGCTTCTGTATGCTTTGGCATTAGTTATCCCCTCTTGATTATAACGATTTGAATACTTTCATAAAACAATACACAACAACCAGTGCTCCGATTCCCGCAAAGACGCTGCCATAAAAAGGCTCGCCATGTGTAAAGAAATAATAACTTAGTATTGCTTCGCTCATAGATCCCCCAATTAAATAAGCCCAGTCATGCGTTGATGGATCACTAAGGAGGCGAAACTACACTACATGACCAGACCTAAGTTTGATTACTTACCTTTACCAGGACTTCTAGCTATGCTAGCTACATCTGGTACATCAGCAATACCTGCGGGAGGCTGACTTGTGCCAGGCTCTCTTAGGTTTACCATGCCAAGATTAGTAGATGGCTCTAGAGTTCCAGTAGGATAATAAGGAGCTTGTATGCGCTCGTCACCTGGAGCAATATAAATCTCCATAACTCTATCTACTTGTAAGATGGCTTTATCTATTCTTCCCTCGGCTCTATCGCCAATCCAGAATTGCATACGAGCTTCATCCGAACCCATAAGCACATAGATGAAATTAAGCAATGCATAATTAAATCTGCGAAAAGGGATATTAGAACACATAGCAACCTCGTTATCCGAAGGAACTACAATCCAATGTTGCCTTTCATGCTTACCTTTAGCCATGTCTTTAAATTCTTTACCTAATTCATATTCTTTTTTAACCATAGACCAACCGCCTACAGCTGAAGCGGCATCGTCATTAGATACTTCTCCATCTGAGTTAGAGCTATCAAACTCAAGACTTGCCTTGATGAGATCAGCAGCATGCATCGCTGGTATAACTAAGTTATAGTTTTGTATTCTTAATGCAAAACCTTTGATTTTATTTCCGCCCTCTACAACGGGATCAACTAATTCCTGTTCTGTTTTCATTACTCCCCCTACCTTGGTATCATCGTAATCGATGGCCCTGTTAAAATGTTCTTATCTAAGTAATTAACAAAGAAATATCTTATCATGTCAACTGCATCATCATCTTTCTTTATTGGATTCTCATTCTGCACTATGCCATCCTTGTCAGGATATCTATATTGCTTCATGCCGTCGATTGATTTCTTACAATTCCTTGAGATCAGGAATTTACGCCTACCCTTGCCATCTAACACATAGCTGCGAACAATGGGAATGCCGTAGTTAATAGCCGTACTTCTATATTTGAAGCGGATACCTTTATCGGAAAACCAGATAACATTAGAACGTCCAGTTTGTTCACGCTCTTGATTACCCGCTATGTCACAGCACCAATGCCTGATGTTGTAAGGCTTAGCAATTATAGCGTTATATAGTTTATCGATGGTCATTCTTGATCGAATGATCTCATCAAACTGATAAACCACATCGTTGATATGATCATACTGAAAGAAGCCAGCTGCCATTGGATGAGCATATCCCCAGTCAATTGAAACATAAGTGGTAAGTTTACTATTATAAGTGTAACTATCAATGATATTAGATTCATCAAAATCATGATACACCGCCATCTTTGGTGTGATATCCCAGTTAAGCTCAAACATAGCACGGAACGTTGTTGGATCAAGCGACTCTCTTAAATTCTCTATCTCGTCCGCAGGGAAATATGGATTGTCAGATGTTGACCATTCATAACATGATGTGTTCTTATCCGGTGAAGCTTTGAAGTATTGGTAAGCCCAATGTAACTTAGGATTGATATACTGTGTACCCAATGAGCCTGTACATATTATGTTCCCTTGTGTATCTGATGTCCTTGCTCTTGTTTCTAGAAATAATTGCTCCGTCATCTGAAACACTTCATCTAGCCATACCCAGTGTGCTTTTATTCCTTCTATGCGCTCTGGTCTATCGGCTGAAAGGCCATAGATAATTGAATCATCATTCCATGTTAACTCTTGATAAGTCTTATTGTAGTTCTTCTCAAATGGTCTCGCATATGCCCTTAACTTCCGCATTGATAATCGTCTAAGCATATCGTTAGTAGGGGAGATGACTAATCCAATGAACGGATCAATATCATTCTCTCTATAGTTAATCTTAGCATTTTGATACATGATAGCTTGTATGGCCCCGACTTCAGTCTTGCCCCCACGCTTACCAGCGAATGCACCTTTGATGCGATTCTTATCTAAGAGAAATTGTTGCTGTTGTTTAAATGGTTTGAAATGGATTGATGACAATTACTTATCGTCTTTATCGAATGTAATTATTAATTTGTCAGGCCCTGACTCTGGGTCTTTACTTGTCTCGACTTTATCTCGCCAACGAAAACGATTCTTCATGTTCATGTACCAACCAGTCCACGAGAAATCTTTATCTCTTAATGTTGCAATTGATCCCGCCTGTTCCCATACGTATTGACTTAATTGGAATCCTTTTCTTTTGGCGTCAAGAAATTCTGGATATTCTTTTTCCCAATCATAAAGCGTTTGCTTTGATACAATTACATCAGGATGACCGGCGAAAGCTTCATAGCTCATACCCTTAGCCATGTGTATTATTAATAGTTCACAGTATTCTGGTTTGTATTTAGTTGGGCGACCTGCGGTCATCACTATCCTTAGAAAAGATTACAGATAGTGTAAGGATAGTTGAATTTATTGCAAATGAATATTGCATAATGGAGTGTATGGACTAATGACTGGGCGCATTAACTGATCTCGGTCAAAGTGATTGATTCGACATATTTGCCATTAATCATAAAACATGGGTCTTTACTTAAATCTGTAGGCTCAATCAAAAACATCTTTTCAAAGTCAGGTTCACGCTTCTTATAGGCCTCACAGAGTTTATCTTTATCAACATGGGTTGTAAAACTTTGTCCTGATTGCATAACAATTTTTACTCGTATTCTTTTCATTCAAAAACTCCTTATGTCAAATTGTAGCTATCCTTGCTCTCTAATCCAATCTAAAACTTTCGGAATGAAAAAGACCCAGAAAACCAAACATGTAATTATTATAAATGTATCCATGTTAATTACTTCAACGTTTTAATATTCAAGGCCTTTTGCCCTCTAAAAACAGCCAGACCCAATGCGCGCATACTTCTAAACGGCCCGTTAAGTATGTGTTTGTTCCACAAAACATCGTATTCTTTACGGTCCATGTAAAAATGTAAATTCAATTCCATTTGTTTCTTAACACTCTTTTTTAGGTCGGCCTTTGGGTCTCGCTTTAGGGCGAGCGCATACTTATCAACTTGGTTCGGGTCAAAGTCTTCTTTTAGCGCATGGCTGTATATTCTTTTTGTATCTTTACTATTTAGCCTGTATTTGCTTACAACGGTATTGATCCTGTTTACGGTTGTTAAGGCAATTTCACCAGGCTTAACCTTGTTTCCCGGAAACTGTGATTTAACTTTAGGTCGAAATTCTGTGGGCACCTTTTGGAAAACGGACAAACAAGTTTTAATATAAGCCTTGGGTGTGCCGAGACGAATAGCAATTTCACCAAACGAAATGCCCTTCTCATGTAGCAAAGAAATATATCTTCCTATTTCAGTGATACTAAGGCTTCGTCTTTGGACATTTTCAGCTAAATTCATAATATCTATGTCTGATTGGGTACTTTTTTCATCTACTACATTCGCGGGGATTTTCTTTTTCCCTAGCTTGGACATCGCCAAAAAACGCCGGTTGCCGTAGGCTATTTGATAGCCTGACTTATCTTTCCGAAGACCAATGGCCTGTAAAAGACCGGACTCCTTAATGGACTCCATTAGTCCAACAAGCTCTTCATCTCTGATATTTAACCGTGAGTTTTTACCGAGTCTTATTTTGTTTATCGGGATTTGTTGCAAATTCATTTTTAGTGTCCTTTTGTAAAAAGATTAATAGGCGAGCCAAGTCATTAATTAATTCATTTTGATACGTCCGTGGTCTTTTCCGGTAGTTCATTAGGAAAAGCCGCCAATTTTTATACGGGGACAGTTCGAAGCTGATGCTCTTAAACACGCGGTCTTTATTTAGCAAGGAGCGTCTTCTGTCTTTTCTAGGTCCTCCTGCTCCCCGGCAACGATAAACAGCGTCATATACAAGTTCTGTTATTTGTCCACGGTCAGACTTCGCATAATTAATGTTACATTTCCGGTGAGCCTTTAACCTTTTAGCCTTCGCGTCCGGCGTTTCTTTTTTAATTTTCGCCGCTATCCATTTACGTTGGAATTCTCTTTGTTTATCTGCATCTTTATATCCCATGGAATCGAACCTATACGCCGGTAGGGTACAAGTCTAGTTGAATATTTGAGATTGTAATTAATACATGTCACGCAAGAACAAATTCCTCCATGCAATAATCATGCCCATTTAGGTGGCGCTTTAGCGTGGTTTGAGACCAGTTTCGTACTCTTTATATACTGTTCTTTTTTTTAATTCCTATCAATTTAAGAAATAACCTAGCTACCTCGCCACATGTGATACTTTATTTAATGATTTTAAGGGGTTAAGTGTGGCGCGCAAGGTGGCGTGAAGTGGCGCGGTGGCGCGATAAAAACACGATGACACTAGACCCCAGATCAACGTCACCATGCATTATGGCCCAAAGGACCCTTGACGCACCACGCACCGAACTTCCTCGCGCCACTTACCATGGTTCTGCCCGATGTATTTTTGTCAAATTTTACACCATTTTCTTCATACATCTGAAAATATTTCCTACCAATACGCCTTCTGAACTCATTTAACCCCACTGCTCTTTGCCGATATTCATCCATTTTGCGAATATAATGCTTATAAATCTCATCAGTAATGCAGAAATCATCCTTACTTCCCGTCCATTCCAGATGATCTTCAGCCCACTGATATACCGAATCCGATTCATTTATATACATACCAAGCATATCTTCCACGGCTTTAATGCGTTCAAATTTACATCCCCTTGCGACGAATCTCTCAAGCCCCGCTAAAGACATATTAATAATCCCTGGCATTTCCTTTGCGATCTTACTATATATTTTATAGTCACGCTCCTCGGCTGTTATATAACGGTTAAAGGGGATAATAAGTAAACGATCTTTAATACCTATAGATGTATCATTAAAGCGCGGGAGTCTATTCGTCGCAAAGAATAGTCGACTATCGATTTTAAGACTAAACTCTGGCTTTCCTTTATGAGCAGCTGTTACCCATCCGCCGCCCACAACATTTTTAAAATCTTCTGGGTCGATTTCTGCAGGAGACTCCTCTACTATATTAGCAAGCTTACCATCCATTTGAATCATTGAGAAAGGGCGTCCCAATAATTTCATTGACACTGCTGATGTGTTTGCCGTACCGAGCAAAGCCTTCAGAGCATATAACCATGTTGACTTTCCATTGCGACCATCTCCGTGCAAGATGAAAGCTTTATGAGCCATAGGATCACCTCCCATTAGGCAATAACCAAAGATTTCAAAGGTTAAATCGAATAGATCTTTATTGCCATTAAACACGAATTTAAGAAACTTCTTAAAGTTAGGGCAATCAGTTGACGCATCGTAATCATGCTCTAATACATAGCGGAAAAAATGAGCAGGATCATGCTCAAACAATGTCACTTTCTTAACATCTAATACGCCATTGGCTAAGTTGATCAATCCCTTTGGCGGTTGTAACTCAGTTACATCGGCATAGCTAAGGGCCATTAATTGTTTCTTAAAATTATCTAACTGTGCCGGTTCCGCTTTATGCATCGTTTCTTTTAAACAAATATTATGTAACATTATTTGCGTAGCATGTTTATAATGAGTCTTATCCCAATAATATGTATACGCATCATTTGATTTAATGTGCATGACATCTTTAATATAGCTAGCATATCCCATGTAATCGGGTATTTCTTTCACCTTTATCTCTTGACCATAGGCTGATTTAAAGATGGGTTTAAAAAATCCATCATCTTTATAAGGATATTTCACTTGACTTGTTAATTGTTTCTTAGCGTCTTCTAAACTCCACCCAAGTTCTCCGGTCATGAAATCTAATAACTGTTGTGTCGTTTGTTTCTCTTGATCTGATAGGTGATCACTCATTGTTGGCGCTCCCAATAAATGTGAAATTGTAGAATTTTCATCATTGACTAAAAGAATATCTCATGTCAATTTAGATTTCTCATATCACTTTAAGAGTTTTCAATTGTTGGTGTGACCGCTGTTAGTACCATCTAGCAGCGGTCTTTTTTAAGGGATCGGTAACTATGATTACACATGATGAATTTAAAAAGGCTAAGTCTAATATCGAAAAAGAAATATTAGATTGGTTAAACCTAAATCCTACTAAGAAAGAAATCGTAGACAGAATGATTGAATCAATCGAGTATACAATTCGAAGAACCCTAAAATTAGAAGATGAAAAGCAATCAATTGTAAAAGCAAAAAAGGATAAGGAGATACACTAGTGGACATTGAAATAGAAATGCAAGTGGAAGTATGCGGCAAAAAAGAATTTATTAATGACCTCAAAGAATGGCTCGAACCGGGTCGCACCAATGAAGAGATAATAGTTAGATTCGTACAAACAATTGAGACGAATCGCCACGAGATTACTGCTGAGATATGCAGACAATTGTCTTCTAAAATTCCAGATAAAATTGAACAACACACACAACAAACAGATGATGAAGAAAATGACACAAATAATTAAGGGATTCACTAAACAATAATTGGATGGCTGGATTTCCCAGCGCATTAGGCATCGGCATTAGTCCGAGAATGTCGGTGCCTAATTTTTAGGTTAACTAACATAAAGGAATTATGAAAGACTTTTTAATTCAATACGACATAGGTATTGCTAATTTAGAATCACAGTTAAAAAGAAAATTAACCGAATCTGAATCCACAATGCTACTCATGAATTTAATAAGATTAAAGCTAGGGCTTAAAATAATGCCGGGTTCCTTAGGAAATAGAAGTAGAGCAAAAGATTTAAGAGAATTTAAAGGAATTATATTGAAACAAACAACAAACAACTAACAAAGGAAAACTATATGTCTACACAAGCAAATGAAAACTCTATGTCAAATGCTGATAAAGTAAACCAACAGTTACTATCTAGATTACTAGATAAAGAGCGTGAGACTTTAGAAGGAAAAGCCTTCTTCCAAAGAGAGACTGAGATAACCAGAGAGGGGCATCAGATTATATTACCCGCAAAGCCCGTTCCGATGGCAGAGGCAACGGCGATTAAGGTTTTACAAGATAAAATTAAGATGCAACAAGAAACGGTAGAAATTCATGAGACGGTAGAGTGTTATCCAATAGAGGGCGCATATATTTTAATGAAAGTTTTACGCGCTAAATATGGATGGGCAAAGCCGATTAAATCAAAACCTGAAAATCCGTTTGAAGAACCCAAGCCGCCGACAATGGTTAATTTTGATATAAGCGCAACAGAAAGCGTCCAAGTAATATGGGGCACCTTTGAAATCCCCGGACTAGATGCAAGGCTTGAAACGTCCGCTACAAAAAAAAATGGCCGATTTGTTTTTTGTTTAACCGGGGAATGTAAGCTTAAAGACAAGCAAGAAATTGCGATTATTGCGGCAGCGGTTAGAACATATGTGAAAAAACATTCTGTTTACAAAGGTCAAGCAATTAGAATTACAACAGCCGACGGAAAAATTAAATATATGTCTCCGCCAACATTTATGGACCTTTCAAAGGTTGATGAAAATGAATTGGTTTTTTCTGATCAAGTACAAACTGAGATTCAAACTTCACTATTTACACCGGTTGAAAAAACAGCTTTATGCGAAAAATATAACGTACCTTTAAAGCGTGGTGTTTTATTAGAAGGGCCTTATGGTGTGGGTAAGACGCTTACAGCCTTAGTTCAAGCAAAGAAGTGTGTTGAAAACGGCTGGACTTATATTTATTTAGATAGAGTTGATGCTTTAAAAGATGCGATGTTGTTTGCTAGAGCCTACTCCCCTGCAGTTATTTTCGCCGAGGACATTGATCGTGTATTAAAAGATAGAGATGTATCTGTGGATGATATTTTAAATCACATTGATGGGATTGATAGTAAATCACAACAGCTCATGGTTGTGTTAACTACAAACTTTGTAGAAAGAATTGATAAGGCTATGCTCAGACCGGGCAGACTTGATGCCGTTATAACAGTATCGCCGCCAGATGCAAGGGCCGCTGAGAAATTAATGCGCATTTATAGTCGCGGCTTAATAGCTGATGATGAAGACTTAACGTTTGCGGGCAAAGAATTAGCAAATCAAATCCCGGCGGTTATCAGAGAAGTTGTTGAGCGGTCTAAACTATATGCTATGGGGCAAATAAATGGTGATGAGGACTTAAAATTAACTGGCAAATCTTTAACTCAGGCGGCGCGTGGGATGAAGAATCATATTGCATTGATACAAGAGAAGAAAGAAACTGAAACCGAAGCGGAAAAGCTTCACAGCTCTATGAGCTGTATGGTAAAAAGTGCGTTTAATGGAACGGCTGAGAAAATACAAGAAATTCACGAAAACTTAATATAGGGAGATAAAAATGATTGAAGAAATATTAGCAAAACTAACCGGAACCGACAGAGAAAAATCAACGCCGGTATGTCTATTAAAAGAAGATCAACCGCTGCAGCTAATAAATGCTCGGCGGATGAAGGCGTTGAAAGAAAAGCGTACTATGCGAGAAGAGTTTGAGGAGCGTCAAAAGAAGCTCCATAAGGCTGCATGGAAAGAAACGGAAGACTACCTCCAAGAGAAATATCATGTAAGCCGGTCTGCTGACATTAGGATAAAAGACGGCGTTGTGTGTCTCATTGAAAGCGAGTAATTAATTGAAAATATTTTATGACAGTGTCGGTAATGAATTAAAGCCCGGCGATATTATTAGAATGTTTCATTTTGTCGGAGCCCGAAAACGGAAACACTATATGTATAAAAAGTTCATAGGCTACGAAACATACAATAAAGTCACTATCGGTATTTTTAATCACCTCGATGGGGACGGTGGATTTAGGTCAAGAGATAATGAATATCAAAACAAAATTGTAGTCGTGCAAAGAGCAAAATATGAACAAGCCAATTTAAGGCGTAGCAAAATTTTGCGCGACTAATTGACATTTTCGGTATTTAACGAAAGGGAATTGAAATGTTTATATTCACAACAATAGGTGTTATCTGGACGTCTATTTTTATATTTAAAAGGAGAGGCATGTTTATGAGTAAAGATAGTTTTTTCAAACAAGTAAAATCTTTAAGATCAATTTTAGATTATAAAAATCAGCATTCAGTTTTAGATAATATAGTAGAAACCGTGTCGCAATCTTCGGAGGATGAAATGAGTGAAGAAAGTTTAGAGGAAGAAGTAGCAAGAATTATAATTAAAATTAAAAAAGCTAAAGAAAATGATAAGCTTAGAGTTAAATCAAAAGAATTAATTGAACAGATTAAGAAGTCTTTAGAGGATTAGTTCCCTTTGTTGACA
>SDBT01002310.1_pt1 | contig 33867 bp, 65 predicted proteins | sample 2277101 | NCBI WGS metagenome assembly SDBT01 (sample SAMN10404973, study PRJNA504765) | marine sediment metagenome | isolation source: marine sediment core GS10_PC15, 103 cmbsf | place: Arctic Ocean: Southern Knipovich Ridge | collected 2010
CTGTAAAATAATAGTTGATTTATTACTCTCATATTCATTATTTAGAAGATCAGAGTAACAAGCTTGTATATTCAATTTAACCGTAGAATTTGAATATATAATAATCTCCTTAATAGCAGAATCAATATCAAAAATTATAGGGATCTTATCCATGTTTTCAATATATTCTTCTTCAGAAAATCTTATAATCTCAACCTTCACGTCATTTTTTGTGTTTTGGTCTATAGCAGAAATCTTTAAACCTTTAAAATAAGTAGTTATTTCAGTAACTCTTTTTTCTAATTCTATATTTAATTTCTCTGGTTCATTTTCAGATGCAATATTAATATGTATCTCTGGTTTTAGGATCTCTATATCAAAAATGCTCATTTCTTTAATATTTTCTTCCATATCCAAAGCTTTAACTTCGATATATGCATTAATGTCTTTAGACTCCTCATTTTCAAATAAAAATCCTAAAGCTAAGTTATTTTCGAACTTGAATTTACTTACTTCAAAAGTAATTATCTTTTTGAAAAAATATCGTTTTTCTAAATCATAATTATAAGCTTTGATCAATCTTAATGACGGGCTTAATGAAAAAAATAATTTTGAAATGCCAGTCTTTAGTAGAGAGATATTTAATACAATTTTCTCCATTGGTAAAGCTCTCTCAGTTCCAGAAATTTTCATGTAGGAAATGATAGTTCACCTTCTTTTTATGTAATAATATTATAATTTGCTATTATTTAAATCTGTATTTCTGTATTATAAAAGATGTATAAAAAGTTAAACTTTTGCATTATAAAAATTACGTGTGATATTAATCATCGACAAAAAATTTAAATCTTTACTTTTACTTCCAATGGGCCCTCTTTTTATTGATAAAAAAAAGAAAGATTTATTTGTATATCCTTTTAGAAATAATGAATATCGAAACTAAGGAAATTATTCCGACTAGTAGTAAAGAGTATCCCGGAATCGAACCTCCTGTTGATTGCTCCGGAACCTTCCTTATTCCGAATGGAGCTCCAGAAAGACTAAAAAATAAATATTCTCCAGATGAGAAGAATTTCTCTGTATCAGAATCTAATTGATAATCAGAGTTACTTTCAGTTAATTGGATGTAACCAGAAACCGAAAGGGGTGGCTCAAGATCATGGTAGAATATAGAATCAGAGTAGCTTACATCATATCCCGTTCCTTCCTCTATTGAACCCATTTCATACCAATCCCCTACCAAATCCATTTTTGCTGCTGTTATTGCATCCCGTGTGAAATCCCAATAATTCCAATCAATTTCTTCATTTAGATTTATAATGGGAACTTCTAAGACTCCAATTTGAATCGAAGACGAAGTATAAAACCCTTCTAATCCAAATCTTAAAATAATAGTATAATATCCTGTTTGCGATGGAGAGAAAAGTAGAACATATTTTATTGGATAATCTGGAACATAAACAGAAAAAGGATCAATAGAATCATCTGCTGAATAATGTATCCATAATATAGCATCTGTTGCAAAACCAGAATCAAAAAAAAACAAATAATGTTTTCCTTCTTGAAGAAATACTTGATGATAAAGATATTCAACTCCTGAAACATCAACATGATCATTCCAATACAAAATATCTTTAGTAAAAATAAAAGGGTTTGATGAATCTGTTCTTTTTTCATAAGTTCCAACATATCCAGTCACTAAACTAATGTTAGAGGTAATTCCCACTAATGTAGAAAGAAAAAATAGAATTAACAATATAATTTTCTTATTTCTCATATTTACACCCTATTTTTTATTTGATTTTTGTAGTAACTCTATATCTCTCCGACAAAATATAAATCTTTACTTTTACTTTTAATGACCCCTCTCTCACTCTCTCAGAAACATCAATACATAGTATTGATTTACTGAATCCTTAAATATTCGACAAAACTAACGTATATAGACCAATTGATTTAAAGACCACGCTTTTGTGGTAAAAAAGTCAAGGTTCAGGGAAATTTTGTATGTACAAAAACTAAATTGAAAATAGGTGGAGTGAGAAATTAAAGTATGATAAAAAATAAGAAATTAGTTCCAAAAGATATTAATAAAGAAGATCTTGAGAAAGTTGAGCTAACTCTAAAATTTTCTTGGGGAAATTATAAAAAATTAAGCAAAATTTATGTTGATTGTAACAAGTGTTTAGAGGACACTCTAGAACAAGTATGTAACGATTATATTAAAGATACTATAAACGAAATTGATTCAATTTTATAAAAAACAACGAATTTATAAAAATATAAAAATTTATAATTAAATTAGAAATAAGTGTATTAAAAAAATGAATATATTTCTTCTTATAGGTTTTATTAGTTCGATATGTGGAATAATAACATTTATTTTTCATTATGTAGGCTTATGGAAATATATATATTATTGGATAAGAATAAAAATATTTAATAGGAATCCTATGAATGTTCAAATTATTATAATTAACAAGTATAATAAACCTCCTCGTAAGAAATTTAGTCATGAACTCTTCAAATTCCTTAAAGAAAACTTTATACAAAGTAGTGAAGCAGTGTACAGATTAGCTCTTTTACCAGAAAGCATAAAATTTAGAATAATTAAAAAAATTGATAATTTTATATCAGAATTTACTCTTAGATTAGATGAAGAACCTGAGGATATGACAATTGATGAATTACAAGGGAATTCTATAATTCATTATAATCTTATTTTAAAATTAGCTTATCCACATAGAATAGCATGGTCAGAATTATCTCATTTAAAAGATATCACATCTTTCTTTCAAAGAATAGAGGTGTTTCTCAAGAATGAGCTTTTTAAAGGATATGAACTATTCCAGCATTATTATATCTGTGATATAGATCGCACTTTTTCATTAAAAAAAATTAAAAGAGAATATAAAAAATTAGATGCTAAAATTTCAATAAATATGGAAAAAATAGAAATAATTGGAGATAACGTTCAATATTTGAAAAATTTAATAGAAAAATATTATTTAAGCTTTAGATAATATGTATCCATTAAGCTCATCTCTTATAAATTCAAATGCTATTTGAGGATCCTCATTTAAATTTCGATATATTAACACATATCCTTGACGCGTAACTTTTATTTTAATCTCTGGACCAAAATATTCTGTGAAGATACCAACCTGATTTTTATTAGTTGTTCTCTGATAGGGGGTTCCCATCTCCATATCATTTAAAATATCTTCTCCATAAAAAGTCCCAGAATGAATATTCCCTTCTCTATCTCTGAATCCTCCTAACCATTGTCTAGGATGGGCTATAGAAATTTCCTCAATATTGAAAGAAATTGGGTCAATGTTTTCTGGAGTACCAAATAATCCATTTGATATAATTTCAAAAACTTTCACTTTTGCAAGTTTTTTATTAATTAAGATAAAACTTTTATTTGTTAACCAAAAGTTACTCCAACCAGTATCAAGCACTTCTACACCATCTGTAATTTTGAATTTCCCTCCTTTTTTTATGATTTCCTTAGTAGTTCTTAAAAATTCATAATACACTGTGCCCAAAATTAATTGGGTCCCTTCATCCAAACTAAATTCTCTTCTATCCAATTTTACAAAACTATCCAATTTCTTTCCTTTTTCTTCCCAAGAGAAATAGAAATTATCAAGATTTTTCCATCTATTTCCAATTTCACCACTTATTATACCTAAATACCCTCCAAACCACCCAACTATTTTAATCACCTTTTAAATTATCGAATAATTTTCTTTTTGTTTTGGTAAATCTGATAAGATATAGATATTAATTACTCAGATTTACTTTATTTAAATTTTGTCGGGGAATATAAACAAATGTAAATATATTTTTTATAATTTAAAAAAAACTAAGTCTTTGCTATAGTTTTCTTAATTTCTTCTAGTCTCATTCTTACAGCTTCATTCACAAATTCCGAATGAGTTCTATACCCTAATTCCTTATGATTTTTTATAATGGTTTTAATTTCTTCTATTACTTCATGGGGAATCTTCACAGATCTATAATCCGTCATTAATTTAGTAATATTTTTTCATATTATTAAGCATTAGTAGTCCATTAATAGTCCACACATGAAGCAAAGATTTAAATATGAAAATATTTTATAGTTCATTAATGAACTATGTATGGATCATAACAAAAATAAAGCGTGAAAAATCAAATGTCTGATTATGTTTCTGTAAAATTATTGAATGATAAAATAAAGAATCTAATTTCTGCATTAAAGAAAAAGGGAATTGAACCAAGATCAAAAGCAGAAGCAGTTAACATCTTAATTGATAATTTTCTATTGAATAAATTTAATAGTAATTCTAATCAAAATCAAGTGGCAAAAGCAACGGAGGAGAGCTAAATGGAATGCTTTAATTGTAGTCAAGAATATGTTCCAGAGGATAATGAAAGGCTCATTTCCGGATCGAGAGTATGCCCCGAATGTAAAGATGCTTTTGATGAGATGCAAAAAATCCGAGCATCAATTCAAACCTTAGAAAAATACGCTAATCTAGAGAAGCACGGAAAAGATCGATTACATCACCACAGAATTTATACTTGTTTTTCTAATGCTGTAAAAGAGCAATTTTCACTAACGCTAAAGAAGTTTATCACACAATTCGATCTCTATGAAAGTTCAGAAGATTTCATTCCAGGAAACAACAAAGAAGGAATGAAAAAATTAGAAGCGAGGCGTTTCTAAAGTGTCTCAAGCTGAAGATAACAAAATCCACTTTTTATATCATAATTATCCTGACTCTAAAAAATGTCAATATTGTGATGGTGACAATTGCGTTGACCATGTTTCCTTTGAAGTACAGTATAAAGAGGGATCTATAGAAAGAGTATGTCCAGTCTGCTTATATGAATATGCTTTAGAAAGGTCCAAATTAATTGATACAATTAAAAATAAAGGAGAATGGTAAGGAGATGCCAGTAGATGTAAAGATTGGAAGTATGGAAATGGAATCCCTAGATATGGTGAAAGAAGTATTAGTTAAATTATTTCCAGAATCAGATTGGAAAAATAGCAATTATAATGATCTACTTTGTTTTTGCTTTAATAAGACCTGGTCCTACTTAAAAGATCGTTATCCTGAGACCATGTTTGAAATGCTTGAAAAGAAACTAATCTGTCCTGAGAGTTGGACAAAAATTCAGAGAGCAGAATTCTTAGGAATCAAGTTGGAGGTGTAGGACGTGGGGGATTATTATAATCATCAAAAGCTTACTTGGGAAAAACGCAAAATCTCCATACCTCCAGATTCAAAATGTCTGTGTTGGTTATCGGAATGTTATTGCCAATTTCAGCGCCACACAGATCACTTCGTATTTTGCGATGATATTGAGATTTTTAGGCTATGTTTGGATAAGGAAGATATAAATTACGGGGGGTAATAAAAAATGTCTAAAATAAACAACAGAACTGAAAGGAAAGAACACTTATTAAATATTCTTAACGTGGCATTTGGTTTTCTTGTAATTCTATTTCTACTAGCTTATTTTATGGCACACTATTATCTAATTATCATTTTCCTCTTAGAAGGGAAGTTTAATTTTATAACAACAATGGATCTTTATTATATCATCCATACAATTGTTTTGTCACTTATAATCTTCCCGCTATTTATCCTTTTCTTGACGAAGGCCTTTAAAAATTTAAAAATTCACATTTATTCAGATAATAAAGAATTGGAGGGATAAAAGAAAATGAATTGTAAAACACTCTTGGATAAATATATTCAATATCTCAAAAATTATCTTTCTTTTGAAGAGATAGAAGGAAAGTGTCAGTTGGAAATCCCATTCCCTAGACCTTCAAGGGATTCCATAATTCTTAAGATTGAAAAGCTTCCAGATGGAACTTATAAAATTACTGATGATGGTTTTATGGATGAATATTTGTTTCTATATGGACTTAATTTATGGGATCTGAAAAAAAAATCTTTAAAGAAGGAATTTGAACGCTTAAAAAAGGCTTATAAGATTATTTTGGAGGATTCTCCAGAGATCATAATAATAGCCAATGAGGACAACCTACTTTCTCAAATCTATGAAATGTCAGAACTTCTAAATGAGATATGTATCTTTTCAAAAATAAAACAATTGGAGGGATAAGGAGATGGGCAAGGATTTTGAAGTAAGAGAGGGAAAAATTTTCAAAGGAACGCTAGAAGAATTAGCTCAAAATTATAAACAACTGTTCCAGGAGGGATAAAAATTCTATTCCTCAAGGATATAAAAAATTATCAGGTGAAACCCTAATGCTAAGTTTAGGAAAACTCGTGTGTCAAAGATGTTCTAGTAATTTAATTAAAGAGGGAATGTATGCACGTTGCATAAAATGTGGAATTTACTGGATCATTGTGTATAATCCAGATGGATCGTTTAAATATATGAAACAAGTGGAACAGAGCCCACGATTAGTTAATGAATTTGAGGCTGTTAATTTAGGTACCTTAAAAAGAAAAAGAGCTAACCCCAACCCAAGAAATTTAAAATATAAAGATTGTAAATACGGAGAGGGATTTTGCTTTTCATGTGAAATGTATAATGGAATGATTTTTATTAAGGAAAATCAAGAAAAACGTTTAGATTGTATAAATTTTAGCCCAAAATCTATGGGAGATAACATACAATTTTTAGAACCAGTAATGGTCGGGAGAATTCCTGTCCCTCCTGTTGAAGCACGTTCAAAATGGAGAAATCTAAAGTTTTTACACGGTCTCGCCCCGTACGACAAAAAAAAAGAAAAACAAAAGAGAAAATTCAAAAAGAAATTAGAAAAACAGTTGGAGAGATAAAATTGTCAGGAGAAGAAATAAATGTATTCAAATTAGAGACACCAAAAAGCTTTGTGGATTTATTAGCTCAGATTGAGTTGATCTCAAAAGATATGAAAAAGTGGACAGATAAACTCATTAATATAAACGGAACCGCACGAAAAGAACTTGAAATCATTAGTGAAGATGAGGTGAAGGATTCATTTCATAACATATCTCAAAATATTATCGATTTATCCAAATTCATTCAAAAAAAGGTTAGAGGGGATTAAACTTGGCGATCTGTCGTAAAAAACATCCATATACTTGTCCTGGAGATAATGAACCTTGCTCAGTTTGCGGTCATTTAGGAAAAAATCATATTTTCAGGAATGGAAAATCAATTTGTTATATGTGCGAAATGGAACCTTATCAAGATAAAAAAAGAATTGCCGGACTAAAGAGAAAAGGGGGTTAAATTTGGCAAAAAAGCAAATCAGGTTAGTCATTCGTATGGCTTCGATGCGTACTGAATTTGAAAAATTAAAACAATATCTTGATGACGATGAGCCTGTGTTTCTCACGTTTTTAAACGTAACGAATTATAACGATTCGAAAAATAATAAAAAAGTCATGATTAAAATAGCAATTGAAAAAGCGGGAGGATAAAATTGACTGATAAAGAATTTGACATTAAAAAAGCTATAGAGGAAAGTCCAGATTTTGAAGACTTACCATTAGAAGAACAATGGGGAGTAATTAGTTTCATGTTAAGTGTTGTAACTGATCCTGAAGCATTAGAAATCATTGATTTTCTATTAGAACAATTGAATAAGGCCTATAGCATTCTTAAAGAAATTGCAGATTTAAAAGCCATTCCTTCATTTGAGGAAGGATTTATGGAAGTTCTAGAAAAAACTAAAGATATAAAAATTGATCCTAAAGATGTCTATATCATTGAATCTGAAGAAGGTTTGATTAAAATTGGATTATCAAGAAATCCCCAAAAACGTTTAAAATCACTTCAAAGACAGACTAGATATAAATTAAAGATACTTTTAGTGATTCCAAATGGAGGTCGTGAAAAAGAGAAAGAAATTCAAGAGAGATATAAAAAATACAATGTTTTCGGGGAATGGTTTGAGAAGTCCCCTGAGATTATGAATTTTATTCAAGATATAAAAGATAATACTCTAAATCAAAATAGAGAGGTCTAACTCAAGCATGATTGTAAGAATAATCGAGGAACAGGATGGTGTTTTAACTTACATCATTTTTTATTATGCTACGCTACCAAAACCCTATAATGTTGTAGAATTAGTTCAGATCAGAGTCTTCCATAAAAAAAGAAAGAAGATATTATTATTTTGGAGTGATCTTGAGAATCTTGTGAAAGGACATAAAGAGTTATTAGATCAGAAAGAGTGGAAGGCTAAATATCGTAATAGAATTGGTGGTATTATTTTGAAAGTTAGAAATCATAAAAAGAAAGAGGTTTAACTCAAGTATGGTAAAAGATAAGGATAAGTTATTTATTGAGTGTGAATGCGCTGATCGTTGTGCATTATTAACTTTCGAATATTTAAAATGTTATGAAATATTTAGTCTTGAATTTTATAGAAAATATTCATTCAAGCATAAAAAGGAGATTTATGGTCTTACATTTACCAAAGACCAAGCACAGTACATTATTGAATATTTGCAAAAGAAACTAGAAGATAAAGATGATATCTTTATTGAGTGTAAATCCTCTAATTTCTCTGCTGGTTTTACAATTGAGTGGTTTGAAGATTTTGAAATGTTTCTTTTTGATTTTTATCGGGTTTATGCATTTAATCTAAAGAAGAAGATTTATGGGCCTACTTTTTCTAAGGGTCAGACACAGCAAATTATAGAATTTTTACAAAATAAGCTAAAAGAGGTATCCTCTTAAGATGGTACGCAAGGAAGGGATAATTCTACAGGATAATAATGTAAGCCCCCTGGATTTTTGTCTTTTGGTATTGAATATAATACATTTCGTTCTTCTCCTAACAAATTTGAAATTATCCTTATCCCTTTCTTGGTCAATATCTAAAATGGAGGTTACAAATCTATGTTGAAATATTATAAAGTTTCCTATTACAATGGAGCCACTCTTTTAGGGGGCCAATTTATTGAGCCTTATCAATTAAAGTATGTAAAATATTACGTTGCTCCCTATATACAATTATTTAAAATAATTAACATTAGAATAGAACTCAATTATCCAGAAGCTACGGAAGTTAATTTAAAATTACAAGAAGTAGGGGTATTTTGAAGCATGAGCGATATAGAAAGAAAAGCATCATTCATATGTGAAGTATGTGGAAAATCAGTACCGGATAATAGTTATTGGAGAACATGGGCAGCATTCATTGGGGAGATCTGCAAGAAATGTAGATTAGAAGAGATTTCAAAGGGGATTGATAGATAATGAGCGACGAGAATAATAAGATGACCAACCAAGAATGGGCGTATAGATATAAAGCCTTGGCATCTAAGGTTTTAGTTGTAGCAGTTATTCATAAGATATATAAAGAAGGGTCATGCTTTATTGACGCTGTTCCAGGCAAAAGGCATGATGAAGAATATAAGAGGGTAGGGGATTCTGGAACTTTAGTGAACTTGCAATTAGCTAGGGTACTTTTTCCAGATCTAAATTCGAAGTATTCATGGGTAAGAGGTTGGTAAAATGAGCGAAAAAGAGAAAAAGACGAGCAAACTACCACTTAACTGTGAATTATGTAAACAACACCTCGAAGATGATGATTTTATAGAGGAGTATGGAACTAAGAATGTGTGTGGACTTGATGGTGATATAAATCCTAAATTGATAGGGTTTGGATGTGAGGGATTTAAATTATCTAAATGGGCCTTAGTAGAATATTTCGAGAAAGTTGAAGAAATATTACGGGATTTCTTTACTGTATTTGATAAGAAACACGGATCTAATTATCGGCAGAAGTTGGGGGAAAGAAAATGAGTGAAGAGAATTTTAGGATAAAGGTTGAAAATTATATTGTAACGCATGATGAAAAGATCACCGAGCTAGTCCAGAAGCTTTCTGAAGTGAGTATAAAGGCGAGTGCAAAAGCAGTTATAGTGCCAGAGGGTAAAGGAATCTTTTGGACTGACAAAATCAAGGCTCTCGAAAAGAACTGGAATCTACACATTCAGAGTGAATCTAGGATTCATGACGATCAGAAAAAGCAATTCTCGGAGCTCAGAAAGGATTTATATACAGTATTACAAGCAAGAAATTGGAATTCCGAAGTGATCTATGATAATAGGGAAGTCCTACGGGAGTTCATTGATTTTCATTGGACTTTAGAAACTCAAGGTCAAACTCATGAAAAAGACTTAACATGGGATGAGAAATACGATAAACATGCAGAATTATCTAAGAAGCTCTCGGGCGAGTCTAAAGTAAAGTTCTTATGTGATGATTGTATTCTTCCTTTTCCATGTAAACATACGATGACAAGAGAAAAACAAAGAAGATTAGGATTAAATGGGTATGAATGTGGTTATTTTAAGAAAAGAGACGACTCGAAACCCAAGACTTTTGAAGTTAAACATTTTAGAGAGAGAGATTTCACTGTTTTTGAATCCTTATATCCAAACTTTAAGGTCGTGTGGAAGGAAGACTTAGAGAAGATTAAACTATATAATAACCGAGATGAACAAAGGATGGAATATAGTAATCAATATCTAATTAATGAAGTCTTAGAGAAGTATCTCTCGGAGGAGGAAAAATGAGATTTCTAAGAAAAGTTACCAATGTATGTCAAAACTGTATATATGGGAATAATAAAAAAGGCAAGTGGATAAAAAGGATATTCAGAAATATCGATGAGAGAGGTTATTGGCATATTTTCTGTGAGAAAAAGAAAAAAGATATTCCTTGGGATAAATATAAACGGTGTTTTATAAGGGAAAGTTATATTTGGAGGAAGAAAAAAAATGAATGATATTATAGATTCCTATGAAAATCCGTGTGATGATTGTACTCATCGAATTAATGCTTATTGTAAAGCCTATAAATTTCCAATTAAACAATTAGAAATAAGTAAATGTAAGAGAAGGAAAACAAAAAAGGGGAAAAAATCATGAATTCTAAACAGGAGTGTCAATTAATTGAAAACGCAATAGCAGATCCTTCATGGGACTCTGAGCTAAATGCGCAATTATGTATGGGCGATTGTGAAAGTTGTCCCCATTATAGTGTGAGTAAAGAAGATAAACTAGGGCATATTATTGATGCAATTTATAAGTGCCTTGAACGAAAGGTTGACAAAATATTAAATCCAGTATTAGGAGGGCGATAATCAGTTATGAGCAGAAAAAAATATTCTATGGTTATTACGGAGGACGAGAGGAATTGGTTTCATGAGATAGCTAAAGGAGAAAGAAAGAGCATCCCTTTCATGATTATCGAATGCTTTAGAAAAAAAAGCGAGAAATTAGGTATTCCTTTACCAAACAATATCATTTCCAATATCAAAAGACTATATCGAGAGTCTGATCATACTAGCCTCCACAGAGAGTTCTCTTTTAAAAAACTGATGGAGGAAACACCACAATTAAATTTTATTTAAATTAAATATTACGAGGAAATTAGGATGTCAAGAGCTAAAACAACCATTTCAAATGAAAGCATTAAAATTATGGAGTCAAAAGTTAATCTTATAGAACGCATAAAAGGAGAAACACTCCAAGGAATCGCGCTATATTTAAGAAATCGAAATATCAGCTTTAATTATTTACCTAATTTCTTAAAGATCCCAACTAATTATCCAGGAAACAGCAACGATCCACAATTAATTACTGAAAAAGTCCTAAAAGATGTAATTTCAAAAAACTACTTTAAAATTCAACAGGAAGATATGCAAATAAAATTTGTTTATGATGAAATCATGAGAATTTTTTTTGGAGGTAAAAGATAATGTTCCATTTCGGAATGAATGTAGGAATTAAGAACGCAAGAATTATTGAAAAAAATAAAAAATTCTATTCCATATTAGATCACTTCTATCTTGTTTTCTTACCTGAGACATTAAATTTAAAATCGGACCTAGAGGTCTAAAAATGAAAATTGCTGAATTTAAATCAAAAGAATTAAAAGAATTATTCAATAAAAGGGAATGCAATTTCTGTAAGTGGAATAATGATTATGGTATTCCTATATGTTGTAATCCAGATTTGGATAAAACTGAGTATCCAAATAATCCTCATTTAATTTGGTTATGTCCTGGAGTAAGAAAAATTGATGGGAATTTTCCTTCTTTTTGTCCCGTAGAACCAAAAAAAACACAGGAATTATCCTTTATGATAAAATATCCAGAGGAGGCCTATTAATGGAAGTTGTAAAAAGTAATTCTGGATGGAATTTCAGGGATTTACTGAAAAAAACAGCTAGACAAATTGCAGAAGAAGATTTCAAGACATATACAAATCCTACAGAAGTAGTTGAAGATTATTTGATTAGGTTTCTGAAAAGATTGCCAAATGGAGATTATACTAATATTCGTAAAGAAATGAACCAAGAGGTATTTTAAAATTGACTACTGAATCATCTAATTACGAATTTGGAACATTGGAATTTAGTCCTAATCCTTTACAAATAGAAATAATAAAACTTCTAAAAGAAAAAAAAACACTTACAAGAAGAGATTTTGTAAAACTCTTAAGAACTCCGAGAACTACGATTTATGATAATTTAATTAAACTTCAGAACCGTAAATTGATAGAAAAGTATAATAGAAATAATGGAAAATGTGGGCATCCTTTTGTCTACTGGAAACTCATGGAGGGAAAATAATTGAGCCAAAATAAAAAGAAAAAACCAAGGTTGATCAACATCACGATAAATCTTCCACATCTCTATGATGAGAACATACAGAAGTTAATTCGAATGAAAATTTGTCCCTCCCGGAGTGAAGCGATAAGAACGGCACTACGAGAGTTTTTGCATCAAGAATATAATAATTTAGAATTGTTAGGCTATTTCGATAAGAATAGAGGTATCCGATGATGACATCCGTTATCGGACTCTATAGTAGAGAATCTATTAAAATCTGGATGTAAAAAAAAAACTTAGAGAAAAAAAGAAAATGACAAAACAAAATGAAATGAAACAGACTATAATCGACCAAGACACAATCTCTAAAGTAACGGAGTTATGGCATAAACAAGAGCTCATTGAGAAAATAGGAATAGGTTCTCTTTTTGGATTACAGTTCTTCATATTCCTGTTCTTGTCTCTTTTCGAAATGAATCCTATTATGTGGATTTTTGGAGTATGGCGTATTGCTATTTATTACATATCTCTATTCTATGTTTATAAAACCTTTTCATACAACATTGCGAAATTGATTGCGGGGAGAACATGTTGCTTTGATATCAATGAAAAAAAGTCTTATTATAAAACTACTTTTGAAGATGGGAATAGTGTATTTTATTGCTTTAAACACTTGATGGAGGCGCTTGAAAACGTTACTGTGGAAATTCACATTCGAACAATAGAAAAGATGGGTGATAGCTATTAAAATAATTACAATTAACTTACCGGAACAGTATTTAGTAGCACTACAAATCTTACAAGATTTTAAGAGATTTCCCTCCCGGAGTGAAGCAATAAGAACAATATTACACGAATTTCTCACAAAAGAATTGAAGTTGAAAAAAGGTCTTGCTCCAGAAACTTTCAAGATGTTAATAAGAAGTGGAGGAAACAGTTCATGAAAATTGTGACAGTTAATGTTCCCGAATCCTACCTTGACAGCATAAAAAAGCTTGTCGGGGAGCATGGTCTATATCCCTCTCGGTCAGAGCTAATAAGAGTAGCAGTAAGAGAATTCTTAATCAAAGAACTCAAAATGGTAAATAACATGGCTAAATATAAGGAAACCAATATTGACAATTTTGATGAAGAGAATTTCGTTAGAGTACCAGTTGAACGATTGAATGAAAAGGACGAGCCAATTAGGGAGTTCAAAACCTATAAAATCATAAAGAGGTTAGAGTTATAATGTCAAAAGTAAAAGATAAAGCAAAAAAAGAAGTAGAGAAAGGAGAAGAACAACCAAATGAAAACACAAGTTATTCAGTTCATGAAATAGGAGTACAAAATGATAAAATCTGGAAAATTGCAACATTAGACTTCAAAAATTCAGATGATAGAGGCTTCGAATTTGAGACTTCAAATCTAAGATTTGTATTAAGAGCCAAGAAAGAAGACTATTACAGTTTAATTGAAACATTATTTTCTGACGTATACGATGAATTTCAAGAGTCTGATAACTATAATGCTTTAATCGATGATTTTAAAAATTTTCTAATAGCAAAAATGAATGGTGATATTTAGAAATGTCAAAAGCAAAAGGAAGACCAAAAAAGGAAGTAAAGGAAGAATTTTCAATAAAAATAGATAATAGTAGAATTCTGAAAGGAATAGTAGAAACTCTTGCAAGTATTATTGATGAGACTGAAATCCAGATTACACCTAAAAAGTTCACGATAAGGGCAATGGATCCCAGTAGAATCTGCTTATTACAATTAATTATTGCGAAGGTTAATTTCGATGAATACGAGTGTTCAAAAGAATGCAAGATTACACTAAACTTGGACGATCTTGATAAGATTATGAAACGTAGTTCAGGAAACGATTCGATAACGCTTAGTTATCAAGAAGATACTCAGAAAATCAAGATCAAAATGCAACGAGTCGATTCTACAAGAGCCAGAACGTTCAGCTTAGCCTTATTAGACTCTGAAATCGAAGAAATCCCTATGGATAATCTATTGAAAATTGAATATGAATCTACCTGGACTATGGATCCAGATTTCTTAATTGAAGCCCTTAAAGATGCTGAAATATACTCTGAAATTCTTAATATGGACACAACAGAAGGAGAAGGATTAGTGTTCAGTTCTTCAGGACAAATCGGAGAAATGGAATATGAACTTGGAGCGGATGATTTAATAGACTCTGATCTGAATGGGAAGAGTAGTGGTGCCTATTCATTGACATTCTTGAAAGCAATCTTGAAAATAGCATCAATTACAGAAAGACTCGATATTTCGCTGAAAACGGATCATCCATTAAAGATGATATTCAATTTGCTCGAAGGAGGAGAATTATCATATTTCTTGGTACCAAGAGTAGATTCTGAAGAATCAGATGATGACGATGTTCTTGAAGAATTAGACGAGGGGGAATAAAATACTATGCCAATATCAAGAGAAGTTGAGGTTTGTGGTTATAGTACTGTCTCTATTAAAAACGATGAGATCATCAAGGAATTAAACGAACAAGATGCCATTGAAGTTATAATAGGACTATTGAAGGTTTATCCTTATCTCGCAGACGTTATCTTACAACATAGTAAAGAAGAAACAAAACTCTATCCCCATGCGCTAAGAGATGGATTAATTAACAAACATAAGAAAGAAAATAAAAGCCTAATGAATTTTTAGAGGTGTAAAAAATTGGTTAAAAAGAAAATAGATAAATTAACTGAGAAAGAGAAGGAAAATCAACGCTTAACCATTCCGTTTGATAAAACTAAACAATTCATAACAAATCTCAATACTATTTTTGATGCAAGTGAAGTTTTTAAAGAATGGGAGATCAAACCGAAAAGCCTTGTTTTAAAGGGTACATCACTCAAGATTCAGTTCCTTCTTAAAAACACAGCTATTGAAAAAGAAATCGATAAATTAGACGTTGGACAAAAGAGAATGGGAGAGTATTTAGACCCTGATAGAGTTCCAGATGAGGGCTTAGAAGCAGAAGTGGAGGAATAATTTAATTTTTAATTAATTTTTTTTTAATATTTTTAAATAAACCTGGTTGGAAAAATGAAGAGTGAAGAATATTTGGCAGGAAAACATGAAATAAAGGCTCCTAAGAAGGGAGATAAACTTCAATTGTATAAAATTGTTTTAACAACAAATATTCGTGAAGTTTCTGGGAAAATAGAAAAAAAACTCAAATTAAGTTTAAACCTTGAAAAGAAAACTCTTTTAAAATTTATGAAGGATTGTAATAAATGTATTTCTGACTATGAAAATAGTTATGAAAATGTTTTTGTGTTAAATGATTATTTAAAATTAAAATATGAGAATGGGTCCACAGGGATCTATGTAAATGACGATTATTTTAGACAATGTACTTACTTATTATTAAATCTTCCAAAAGATGAAATAGAAGAATTTGACGAAGTGAAATCTATAGATGATGCCGAGTATAAATTAAGTCATGAGCTTCATGGATTTCACAATAAAGATAAAAAAGAAAAAGAATATGGTATTGATCCTAAGCAAGAATTTATAGCTCATTGCTCAAATATGCAAGCATGGGTTGAGAATGATTATAATACCCAAATTCTCCATCGAACTATAGCCTTTCCTTTATTAAGGAAATTAGTTGAAGTGGGAGATTTAAAAGCAAAAAAAGCGTATAAAGAAGAGTTAGCTTATAGATTAGAAGCTAATGAATTAAATGTTGCAGTCTATCTCATCGAAGGAGATTATCTTAAGGAATTATCAGATGATGAATTGGAAATCATTATCGATAACATAAAACCTGGTATAGCTAAAATTATACTTCAGGAATATTGTAAAGAAAAGTATCTTCCTTACAATTTTGATGGAAAAAATTTATCTCTAGTCATAGAAGATGATGAGATTTATCTCACATCATATGAAAGGAATAGGTTTACTTATAATGATTATAAAAACCCATTCAGATTGACGTTTTTAGAAAAATATAGCAGATCCTTATATGATAATTCTCTCATCGATTTTGGGATTACTTGGAATCAACAAAAAGTATTATTTAAGAAGATAAGCATCAAAAAAGCTCGAGAATATTTTGAAAATAAAGAAGAGATTCGAGTGGAGATCCCCCGGGGGAAAGCTCCTCTTAAGTTATATGTAAAAGAAGAAAATTTAGCAATTTTCATTTATCCAAAATTAATGTTTTAATTAAAAAAAATGATGGCTGCGCAAGAAAACAAAATAACAATTCATTGTTCAGGATGCAATAATGATCAAGAATACAATCTCAGGAATCCTAATAAAATTCCAAAGAGACCAAAAACTCAATGTTCCAATTCTGAATGTGAAAAATGGATCTATATTGATCGGGATCAATTGGTCAAAAAGTTTGGTCAAAAAACAATGACCAAAAATGACCAAAAGAAAGATCAGATAAAACCGTTAAAGCCATCAAATCCGAAAGCCAAAGCCAATAAGCTTGAAAAAACAGAAATAAATCCTCAAAAAGAATTGACCAAAACCATTGACCAAAGACCAAAAAATAATGACCAAAAAACTCTAACACAAAGTAGAATCCATATGAATATGAATTTTGTGAAACTATTAGGGGAAGAAATGAAACAGTTTAACCGAACTATCCCACTTGATATGAAACAAGAACTTGTAAATTGGTTATTCAAAAATATTGACCAACTTTATGAGGGGATTTATTATTATTTGAATGCGTGGGAAAAAAGATATAAAAAACGATTAAAAAGTTCTCCTGATTCTCCTGTTATCCCTAAATATGAGACGATGCAGAAAGTTTTTACAAAAATAAATGAATTGATTCAATTTAAGAAGAATTTAGAAAATATGAAAATAAAAGAGCAAACCCAATTAGAAGAGGTGCTGAAAAATACCAAAATCAGAAAATAGAATGATTACTAAGAAAAACTCTGTGAAAATTAATCCTGATTATCTTATGTGTATGTTATGTGAGAACTGTTGTCATTATTCTACCGGAGAAATAGAATGTCAATATGAAGAAGAGGGACAAGAATTCAATCCAAATATTCTTAAAAATTTTGATTGTGGTGCATTTGAATTTCATGTGCCTTATTTAGTAGAAGTTCTTGTTAGATTAATTAAAGAAATCAGAGGTAAATAAGAAATGCAAGAAGTAAAAACTGAGAAACTCCCATTTGGGACAAAAGAATTTGCAGAATCAAATGTAAATCCAATGAGAGGGTGTGAGCTTAATTGCGTTTATTGTTATGCTAAAATATTTGCTCTAAGATTCGAAAGACTTGATACTCCTGAAGAATGGAAAGATATGCAACCAAATATGAAAGTTATAAATGCCAATTATCGTAAACGACAGGGGAGGATCATGTTTCCTTCTTCACATAATATTACATCCAATAATTTCAAATATTGTATTATCGTATTAAAGAAATTATTAAAAAGTGGAAATGAAGTTCTATTAGTATCTAAACCAGATATTAGATGTACTCTAGAACTTCTAAAAATCCTACAACCGTATAAATCTCAAGTTGAATTTCGTTTTACTATTACATCGAATAATCAAGAAAGATTAAAATTTTGGGAACCTAATGCTCCTTCTTTAGATGACCGATTAAATGCGCTTTTTCTTACCTATCATCAAGGATATTTAACAAGTGTCAATATTGAACCCTCTTTAGATAAAAATCCTATTACTCTTATTAAAAAGGTTGCTCCTTTTGCGTCTGAGATATGGTATGGTATAATGAATTGGCTCAATTGGCTCAAGAAAATAAATCCAGATATTGACAACACCCTTCTATCAGAAAAAATTAGATATATCCAGAAAATTTCTTCCTGGTCCAACATTCAAAAAATAATTGAAAATTTGAAACAATTACCTGAAGATATTAGATCCAAAATAAGGTTTAAAGATTCTATTAAAAGACTGCTTAAGAAAAAAGGGTTAGAGGTTAAAATCTAGTATATGAGAATAGATCAAGTTTTAAGTGGTAATAGTATTGAAATAATGGAAAATCTTAATGCAAATTCAATTGATTCTGTTGTAAGTGATATCCCTTATGGATTAGGATTTATGGGGAACGAGTGGGATAAATTTACTACTAATGAATATCAAAATTTCTGTTTTGAATGGGGTTCTAAAGCTCTACGAGTATTAAAACCAGGAGGTTATGGAGGTATATTCAGCGCTCCACGAAAATACCATCGAATGGTATGTGGATTAGAAGATGCTGGATTTTTAATAAAAGATATGATAAATTGGGTATATGGGATGGGCTTTCCTAAAAGTTTGGATATAAGTAAAGCAATTGATAAATCTTTTGGGAAAGAGAATGAGAGAGAAGTTATCGATACACGATATCGACATGGAGGTGGGGAAAAAGAAAATTATATGCAAATGACATCAGATCCAGAAGTAATGATTACTGAACCTGTAACTAATGAAGCTAAGCAATGGAATGGATATGGAACCGGACTCAAACCTGCCCATGAACCAATTGTACTAATACAAAAACCATATGAAAAAACTTATGCCGAGAATATAGTAAAATGGGGAGTAGGTGCTTTAAATATTGGAGCTTGTAGAATTGATTATAATGAAAATAAAGAGGTCGATTCAAGAATTTATAATCAGGATAAAAATATCACTCGTGGTCATCATGAAAACTCCACAATTAAATATGCTCCTGATGGAAATGAATTTCCAATGTATAAAACTCAAAAAGGAAGATGGCCAGCAAATTTAATCTTAGACCCTATAAGTGCAGAAATGTTAGATGAACAGAGTGGATTTAGTTCTACAGGAGATATAAAACCATATATCCAAAAGGGAGAGGGAAATGTCGATTATGCAATTGTTGGTAAAATAAGAAATACTTTTCAAAAAGGAGATAGAGGAGGGGCTTCACGATTCTTCTATTGTGCTAAAGCATATAAAAATGAAAGGAATGCTGGATGTGAGGGTTTATACTGGGAAAAAACAAATGATAATTTTAGGAAAATTACTAAAAAACGATATAATTTACTCTCCCCTAAAAAAAGAGCTAAAAATAATCCAATATCTACTCTTAAACCCATAAACTTAATGCGATATATAGTACGATTACTGACACCTTCAAATGGGATTGTTCTGGATCCATTTGCAGGATCAGGAACTACTGGAATTGCCTGTATAATAGAAGGATTCAATTACATTTTGATTGAGAAACGAAAATGTTTTGAAGAAATAATTATTCCAAAACGCCTAAAATGGTGGGTAGATCCAAGTCATTGGGATATATTAAAGGATCATCCTTTATTATCAAAAATCCAAATTAAAATTCAAAAAGAACAGAATAAATCGTTGGATACATGGGTTTAACAAAATTTATTGAGGTTTGAACAAAATTGAAAGAAATAGAGATGGATAGGATAAAAGAATTAGCAAGATTTACTCAAAAGATACAAACCGAATTTGTAAAGGGTGTAAAACCAAATAAATTAATTCAAAAATTGAAGAGAAAGGATATTGATGTCATTGTTGATATTAGATGGTGGAGTGTATATCCTACCTATTTTGCTCCTAAAAATATGGGAGATATATTAGCAGCACATAATTTTAAATATATAAGATATCGTGAATTAGGGAATCCTTCAAAATTAAGACATAAAGCAGGAGAGAATTTTGAATTAGCCAAAGAGTTGTATTTGGATTACATTATTAAGGATTTTAAAGCAAGGCAAATATTTATAGAACTCTTTAAGAAAATTCGATTAAAAAAAAATTATTGTTTAATTTGTTATTGTCAAACCTTAGATCCTAAATTATGTCATAGATTTTGGTTAAAGGAAGCATTAGTTAATGCGAAACGATTAACATTAGGATTTGAAGGTAATTTTGTATTAGATTTAAAACCAATACCAATGATTCAAGAGGTAATTTAAGATGGTTGCGATTGGTAATTATATAATTGGGTTGAATGAAAAAGCATCAGAAATCCTTAGTAAAGAGAGAATTAAGTTAAGAGAAATAAATCTATTATCTGAAGTTGTCAGTGAGTTTAAAGATGCTTTAAATGATGCTGAAATTAAAAATTTCGGTGATAGGATTAATAGAATTATAAATAATCTCAATGATACAAGATGTCTTTATTTTGATATAAAAATAGAAAATTTAAAAAATAGGTAATTAAAGATATGATAAGTATAAGACATTTTCCCGGAAGATGCTGTCCTGAATATGATTGTTTATATGGTAGTTGGGATAAAAATCATTGTAGAGGATGTGAAAGAGATTGTACTGGATGTCCCCTTTATAAAGATGAATTAAAAAGACATCATGAATTTGAAACATTCAAGGAATCAATGAAAAACCTTTATTTTAAAGTTAAAAATGATATAATTGAAAAAGGACATTTAAATGAGATTGAATGGTATAATAATCTTCCTGATTTTGAGAAACTTGATAAAATTTTCTTTTTTAGAGAATATGTCTGGGTTGTAATTAATTCAGGAATGAAAAATCAGGTAGCAGAAGGGATTTTTAAAAAATTTTGGAATGATGGTAAAACCTTTAATTTTGATGCAATTAGACATCCAAACAAAAATAAAGCCATTAAAAGGGTCTATAATCGATTAGATTTTTATTTCGATCATTTTTTACAATCGAAAGCTCAATTAATGTTTCTAAAAAATCTTCCTCATATTGGGGATATTACAAAATATCATTTAGCTAAGAATTTAGGATTAAATTTTGCTAAACCGGATAGACATTTAGTTAGAATTGCTAATCTATTCGGATATGATAATGTTCAAGACTTTTGTAAGGTGGTCTCTGAATTATCTCATGATAAAATTGGTGTAGTGGATCTTGTATTTTGGAGATATGCAAATTTAACGAAAAATTATTTAGAAGTTATAAAACGTGATCTGGAGTTTCAAATAGAAAAAAGAGTGATTTAAGTGAGTAAAGAAATAAAAATTGATAATAAAAATAAAAATGTTGAGGATTTTGTTAAAATATATGCTCCAAATGGTTATTACTTTATGAAGTGTGGGTGTGGACTTTTCACTACAGATTATCCATTCATCGCTAAATGTGGCAAATGCGGATTCAAATATGCTGGATCGAGTGAAGATATTGAGAAATGGAAAAGAGAAGGGATCTTAATAGAACTATTAGACCCAAAAGAAGTCTCGGCAAAAAAAAGGACAGAATTAATCAACGAGACAAGGTTCTATCCTGAAGATTATGAAGATGAAGATTTATACGATGAAGAAGATTATGAAGATATTATGGGGTTTTGAGGAAAGAGGTTGATTTAATTGAGTAAAGCGAATATACAATATGAAATATTGGAAGGATTAATAAATAGTTTAACAAAAAGAATAGATAAACTCGATAGTCAGATAAGAGATATTGGTACTGAACGAGATTTTCTCTACAAATTATATAAAGAATTTAATACCACGATCAAAATACTTAGTGTTGATTCTAAAAAGTTATATGAAGCTTTTCTTGGTGAAATCGAAGAACAGGGGTTAAGCATTGAAGAGGTACGAGATATTCTAAAAAACAAAATTAAATCGAGAGGATAGAGATATATGAGAAAGAAATTAGCAGAGAAATTTAAGAGAAATCAGAGAGAGAAATATAAAACAACATTCAAACGATTTGGGATAAGAAACGGATATAAAGGAGATATTAAAACCGTTTTATTGTTTGATGTTATAGACCAAAACCATAAATTAGTAACGTCCCATTTGTGGATGGACTGTGGTAAACAGTTTGATAAACTACAGTTAAAAGAGGGAGACTTTGCTCAATTTTATGCTAGAGTAAAAATCTATGAGAAAGGATATCAAGGATATAATGAGTTTGGAGAAAATAGATCCCCAACAATTGATTATGGTCTTTGTTATCCTTCCAAAGTAGTAAAACTAACCCAAAAATATATTATAAAAATAATGAAAGAGGTTAACTGAATTGAAAGAAGTTAAGGTTGTTAAAGAAGAAATAGAAACAGAAAAAGTAATAACCGTTAGATGTGATTTTTGCAAAAAAGAGTTTGATAAAATTACCGTAGATTGTGAGGGGTTTGGGGATATAAAAATAAAATTTGGATTTGGGAGTAAATATGATGGCGAAATTTATTCTGGAGAAATATGCGATAACTGTTTTGACAATTATTTTAAAGAAAAACTAAGAATTAAAAGAGTTGATTGAAAAATGATATTTAAACCTGTATACATAGGATGTAGGGTTTCAAGAGAACTCAGGGAAGAGTTTAAAGAGTTAGCTATAAAAAATAAGACAACACCATCAAAAATATTGAGAAAATTAATAAAAAAATATATGAAAGAAAAAAGTGAGTGAAAATTGATTGAAATAATTGATAAAAGAAATAATTCAATTAAAAATGTGTCAGAAGACTATAAGATTGAATATGCAGGGCAACAATATTCATTAAAAGAACTTCAATTTAATAGTAAAAAGATTTTTGGAGTAATTATTCAAGAAGATGGAACAATTGATTTCTGTTATAAAGATCTTAATCTATGTAATAAGTGTCCTGCTTCAATTAGAGGTAAATGCTGTTATACTTCAACTTGGATAACTGATAATAATCAAGTACATTGGATTGTGTCTCTTTCAAAACATCCTTGTAAATATTTGAATACTAAAACAGGGAGATGTAAAATCTATAAAAAGCGACATGAAATTAATCCTAATTGTCTAACGATAAAAGAGATGATTCTTAAGGGGACAGTATCTAAAGAATGTCTATATGTAAAGGATAATCAAGAATACCAGAAAAGAAATAATATAGTATTATTGAATCTTCCAAATAATATTTCTGAAGATGTAAAAGAGAAATATGAAGAAGTAAATAATTCTCCCCATTCTGAAATTAAGTCTTATGATACTCTAAGAACACCTCTTTGTCCTCAATGTGAAACACCAAATTTAAAAGAAGTATGGGAAGATAAATTCTCAATTTTATATTTTTCATATAAATGCGAGAATTGTGGTCATAAATGGAATAATTTTCAAAAACAAATTAAATATTCATTAAAAAAACTAAAGGAGGCTATTTAGAATTGAATAAAGAAATGGTTTTGTTCCCATCAGAAGATCAATTTGATCAAAAATATGGAGAATTGCACTTAGGTGCTTGTTATTGGACCATACCATTCTATCCAAAAAATAAGGAAGATCTAATTGGTTCAAAGATATTTTTTTATGATAAAATGGCAAATGTGATATGCTTAAGAGCTACAATAACCAAATTTGATGAGAAAGATGAAAAAAAGGCTGTCTTTTTTGAGTTCAATTATGAAGATGATGATCATGAATTTTATTTAAATTTAGAAGCGATAGAAATCAATAAACGAAAGCAAACCAGAGGTTGGGCATATCGATGGTTTCCAATATAAATAATGAAACGAATTAGAGAAAGGAAATGACTGAAATGAAAGGAAAAAATCAAAAAGGGCTATTTCAAGTAGGGAAATTTCGATTTGAGAACGAGCAAGTCGAAAGATGGGTTGATGTTAATTTAGGGGGTAATGTGGAGTATGATTATGAAACAAAAAAGACAGGAATTACTCCATTGAATCCGAACGAGGCATTAATAACATTTGAATTCAGATTAGAATTATTACCAAACACAGGAAGGGTTACATTTAGTGGGGATTGTCTTCTCATTTCTCCAAGATTGAAGATCCTAATAATGGTTCTAAAAGCTAAGAAAGATTCTGAGATGCGAAGAAGAAATCAAGCGTTCATGATAGCATTAAATAAACTCCTCTCAAGAAGATGTTTGGATCATGCAAAAAAGATTGGAGAAAAAGAGGGTGTTCATTTCCATGGCTATGAATATGCATTACAACAATTTGGAATGGATAAGATCTCTTTTAATAATTCTGAAAAGAAAATTCTCTCTCTAAAAGGAGACTCCTTGGTTCCTAAACAACAAAAAAGAATTAAGAATTTAGCAGCAGGGTTCAAGGAATTTATTTACTATAATGAAAAAGTAATTCCCGGAGTTAATAGTGGAAAAAACATTGAAAAGGCTAATTTTGATGTAAATAGTAAAACTATCAAGCCAAAAATATTATCCAAAAAGAGTTTATTGATTCAATATCATTTTACCATGAAGATCTCTCCTGAAATCGGATTTATAGAATTTGATGGTCAATTCATCATGGATTCGATCAAAAATGAGGTTGGATATTTACTTAGACATGAAAAAAATAAATTGGCTAAAGTTTTACGGAATGTTATCGCTAAAGAGGGAATTAAACACTCTGAAAAACTTGGAAATCAATACCGAATTGGATTTTCAGCAGAAACCGTTTTAAAAAATCTAGGAATAAAATAAAGGGAGAGAGTGAATTGAATAGTATTGAAGGCCAAGAGATTATCAAATTTTATAGAACGGATAGAGCTTACGGATATTTTTCAAGTCTATACAAAAAACCAATAATTTTCGAAGAAAGAGAATTCCCTTCAGGGGAACATGCATATCAATTTGGGAAATTCAAAGATGAAAATACAAGAGAATGGGCTATGAAGGCTCCAAAACCACATTTATTATCTATTTTAGCACATGGATTATTTTCATGGGACATTGTAGAGAATTGGAGTAAAATTAAGGTTGGTCGGATGTACAATGTGTTGAGAGTGAAATTTTCTGATCTTGAACTAAGAGAAAAATTACTTGAAACAGGAAATTCAATTTTAATTGAAAGCTCAAAAACAGACTCTTTTTGGGGTATCGGGAAAAGTGGAAAAGGCAAGAATATGTTAGGAAAGCTCTTAATGAAAGTAAGAGAAGAGATAAGAAAATGTGGGAAATGTTGGTTTTATAACGATTTAATGGAAGAATGCGAAGCGTATGTTGAGGACCCCCTAAATTGTATTGAATTTAAAATTCGTGAAACCGAAGTTTCAAGTAAACAATAAAAAGATATTGAATAATTATGAAAAGAAAGCTGGAAAAATCTTTCGAAATCAAAAGAAAGGATTGGAGGGGTGTTAAGACAATATTTAATGATTTAGAGAAAAATTATAAAATAAGAATTAGGAAGATTCTTGATTTAGAAAAAGGATGGGATTTACCAAGTTCGGGAATTTATAAAGCTGAAACAATTAAAATTAGTCTATTATATCTTTCTAAAATAATTCAATCATTAAAAAAAGAATTCAATAAAAAATTACCTTATCCAATGATATTTCCGGGGGGATCAGGCGGTATTGAATTAGAATGGTCTGAACAAAATTTTGTTCTACAGGTATCAATTCCAAAAAATACAAAAGAATTTACTGGAATTTATGGAGTTAACAAAATGGATAAAGATGATGAGATTTTAATTGATTGTAGACTTTTTGAAGTAAGTGAAAATTTAATAGTGTGGTTGAATCGAATGTTAAGGGGTGATTAAAATATGTCGCCAACATATTGTTATGTTTGTAAAGGACAAGTGAATACTATAGAAGAGATTAAAAAGAAGCCTTATAAAAGAAAGATTTGGAAATGTACTTTCTGTGATGAAATAGAAAAGGAGAATAAGGAGAAAAAGAATACAACAAAAATTAATTTTAAAGAATTGGTAAAAATAAGTGTTAAAAAAATAAAAGAAGAGACAATTATTTTCTCTGAGGATGTGGAAGAGTGGTGTTTAAGACCATATCCTCATCATCCAAATGGATGCCCAAATTTCAATAATCATCTCTGTCCTCCCTATGCTCCTTTTCTGAGGGAATATATTGATAATTATAATCATTTCTATTTAGTCTATGCTAAATTTAATCTCGCGAAGTATAAAGAATTAAGAAAGGAAGAAAATCCAGAGTTTTTTAATTCTGAAGATAGATTAAAGTGCCTTTTATATTGGCAGAATTCCGTCAAAAAATTACTAAAGGAGAAAATTGAGAGATTAATAAATCAGAATACAGAACTTTTGATTGCCGGATGTGGTTCTGGGATGAAAATAAAGGGATATAATTATGATGTACATTCTATGGAAGCTATGGGAGTAAATGTGTTTTCTACTTTAAAATTGAATAAGATTCCTTTTGAGCTTAGACCAAAGAATTTGATTATATTATGTAGTTTAATCTGTGCTAAGAATAGCTTAAATTTTAAAGAACAGAGAAAATTAGATGAGGTTTCACTAAGTTGAGCTTAAAATTACTAACACAATTCATTGAAGAAATTAAACATTTTGAAAAAATCTATTGCTTAGTTTCAGGAGGGTATCATAGTACAGCGAGTGCATTATTATTGAAAGATAATGGTTTTGAAAATGTTATCCTGGTCCATAATAAAACATACTTAGAATCAAGATCTTCCAAGGAAACCATGAAAAAGTTGCAAAAGCTTACGAAATATCCCTATATAGAAACTGAACCAGATTTAAAAGGAGAAACCGTTTGGGAAATAATGAAAAGAAGTTTTCAGAAGGTCTCAGAAGTTATGGAAGATCGCAGAAATAAAAAATACGATAGAAAGAAATTCGAGTGTTGTACGAAATTAAAAAAAGACTCTAGTGATAAATTTTTTGCTGAAGAAGAGAACTTTGTTGTAATAGATAGTTCTTGTCCTTATGAAAGCAATAGAAGAAGTTTTTATGCCAGAGATTTAAGAAATAGGAATATTTATCTGAGATTTCTTAAAAAGAGAAAATTTTGGAAGGCATATCCCTTTAGAGATGTATACGCTGAGAAATATTTTTTACCTTATTTAAAAAGTAAAGGGTTTCATAAAGTGAAACATTCGGGATGTGTTATTTGTCCCATTTTAATCGTGTGGGAAATTTATAATGAAAACTATTATAATTCTCTGAAAGCAATGGAGAGAGCAGGCTTGCCAAGCTTTCAAAAAACAATGATGGATTTTATGGAGGTTTAGCGAAAAACTTGAAAACAGTTATGGATCTTTTTTCAGGAACAGGAGGCTTCTCATGGGGTTTTCATAAATTAGGCTTTAAGATTAAAATTGCAGTGGATAATTGGGAATGTGCTGCTAAGAATTATTTAGAAAATTTTCCTGGAACAGAAATAATTAATAAAAATATTATGGATCTGATCCCTTCTAATTATGAAAAAATTGATATTATAATAGGGAGTCCTCCATGTCAACAATTTTCAGTAGGCCATAATGTTTCTCCAATAAAATATCCCGATTTAACTTTAATAGCAAAATTTTTTGAATTTGTTAAGGAATTAAAGCCAAAATTATTTATTATGGAAAATGTTCCTAACATCCTAAATTTCCTAAAATTTGAACCTTTTATTATTTTAAATTATGCTAATTACGGAATTCCTCAAGTAAGAACAAGAGTTTTTTTTGGATTAGATAAAAAACCCCCAATTACCCATATTCCCTATGAAAAATCATTGGATCCAAATTTAAGGAAATGGATCAATATTTCTGAAATCTTAAATTTGGACAATAAAAATAATGGATACAAGATCCTCTATGCAAGATCTATAAACTGTTATGCTAATTCTCCTTACAAGACGATTCATGCCCCCTCAAGAACAATTACAACCCGGGCCCCAAAAATAATTTATGAAAATAAAGTTCTCCGGGATTTTACCATAAAAGAAATGGCATTAGCGCAAGGATTTCCAGAAGACTTCAAATTTAATGCTTCAAAGTATAATTGTTATAAAATGATTGGGAATGCTGTATCTCCAAAAATTAGTTATGCCATAGCTAAAATGATAAAAAATATGGGGGTTTCAAGAATTTGAATAAAGTCTTGGTTTTAGCTGGGTGTAGTCAAAAGAAATTAAATTATCCCGCACCTGCAATTGAGCTAAATCAAGGCCAACTATTCAGAGGAATTAAAAAATTAACAATGTCCAATAATTTTGATTTAAAGATTTTATCAGGTAAATATGGGCTTTTGGATCCAAATGAAGTGATAACTCCCTATAATCAGAAAATAAGAACAACAAAAGACATTTTAAGAATTAGAAGAAAAATATTTCCAAAAATGCTTAGGACTATTGAAAGATATGATTTAATAATTGTTATTATGGGAAAAAACTATCGTGAAGTAATAGAGCCATTATTTAATGATAAATTTATCATAATATATGATAAAAGAGGTATTGGAGGTTATCTTTCACTTATTTCTCGGTTCAATAAACTACATACAGAACAATTACTAAAAGAACTTGAAAAATTTAGATTTCCTTTTCTAAAACAAACTTTATTAACAAAAAAGAAAAAGATCGTAAAGTGTTAATTTAACGAATAAAGGTGATAAAAAATAGAAATAGAACCTTCTGAAGAATTTATTCGGACTTTTAAAGAACTTTTAGGGTATCAAGAGTTCTTTATGTTAAAGAAAACCACAAAGTTAGGTAAATCAGGGAATTCTGTACAGATAAGTCTAACTCACATAGCAAAAGAGCCTATTTTATCGATTAGCGGCCCACTTTTAAAAAAATTCAGAGATATTCGAAAAAAGATAGTAACAAATTTATACTTTGACTTTAATTTTGAATATTCTATTACAAACTATCTTTCTCCAAAAAAGCTTACATCTGTATTACACTTTAAGAAGCTCAAAATAAAAAAGTTAAGGGACCAAACACTCTATACCGAATTTAAGAATGTTGTGGAAGAAGTATTCAAGGAATCAGATTTCAAGATTATTCAATATAAACGGCGTAATAATGCGATTCAAATTACCATTCAATATTCACTTATATCTTATGATAAAGTAATTCTTTATCAAGAATTTGATAAAATCAAAGACAACTTCTTGGTTAATTCTGATAAAGTTAAGGAAATTGTATCTGAAAATAGCGTTATCTATATTTATCGCATCGAAATAATAAAAAGAATTTATAATATCTTTGATTTTGGTATTTGTAAAGAATCTAGGCATTTACTTATAAAATATATAAAGATGCTAGATTTAATTCCAAGAACCGTAGCTAGGGAGATGATCCTTCATGAAAAAGAATGTGTTTATCTAGAGTTTCACTCAAAGCCCTCAATAAAAAAATTAGATTTAAGATATTTTCTCTCTAGCATTAGAGATTCTGATGGAATAGATTCAATAATCTATATCGGTAAGGATAAAGAATTTATCTCTGTAAATGATCTCTGGGTTCCGAGACAAAATGAACTAATGCAGTTAACCTTTAAGATAAAAACTGGTAGGAACTGGATTCAGGTTATTGGGGAGGAAGAATATAACCAATGGCGTAAGAAACATAAAATATCGATAAAATGCGAAGAACTCAATTTATTAGCTTACCTAATGAAAATAAAGTATCATCTAATTTGGGAAAAAGACAATAATAGATGGGGGCCTACTCCAAGTGATATCTTTAAAATTAATAAGTATTTAACATTAAAATTAGAGGGCGGACAAACAAATATCTATGTAAAAGGGAGATTATTTTCTCAGTGTAAATTTCTTTTATTTTCCTTTACAAAAGACGAGCTTTCTGATTATGAGGAAATTAATTCTATTGATGAAATCAAGGAGAAGTATGATCACTCTCATGAAGGTCATTCAAAAAAGATCTCGCCCGAATTAGAATTCTGGGGCCATTGTAGTAACCTACAAGCATGGTATGAAAATGATTATGATACAAGGATATTGCATAGCAATATCTCATTCCCCTTATTAAAAGAATTAGTAAAAGCAAGAGATCAAAAAGCAAAACGAGTTTTTAAAGAAGAGATCGCACTACGATTTGAATCGAATTTCAGAAATGTAGTAATATTTCTTCTAAAAGAAGATTATCTCTCTTTCCTAGAGCTTGATGAGATTGAGACATTAAGCAATAATATCGATTTTTCAATGTGGAAATATGAATTGATTGGGCTCTTTCTTTTTCAGTGGAAGGTGAAAGCCTACCTATCTGAAGATAAAGAAAAAATCGCTCTGGTAGCAAAGAAAAAGGAGCAAATATTAAAGAAATGCTAAGGGTGATAAAAATCGAATGGAATAAAACTTATAATGTAGATTGTTTAGATCCTGAGAGAGGGATTTCCATACTTCCAAACAACTGTATAGATCTATTACTTATTGATCCTCCTAATTTTATTCCGGCAAAACATTATGCTACGAGAAAACATTTTAGGAGATGTTTTTCAGATTTAAGTTTGCTTGAGTATTTCTATAGAGCGTATTTTATTGAAATAGAAAGAATCATGAAGGATACGGGAATTTTGTATATTTTCTGTAATGGTCAGAGTTATCCTTTATTTTATTATTATACCTTCTTTTTTACGAAATCAGTTAGACCATTAATATGGGACAAGCGTGTTTCAATAAACGGATATACATGGAGGCATCAACATGAAATGATCTTATTTGGAGAAATGCCAAAAGCAAAACCAATTAAGACGGGAGATGGAGATATTTTAGAATGTAGGGCAGTTAAAGTTGATGAAAGAAAGCATCCCGCAGAAAAACCAAAAGAAATAATTGAAAAACTAATCCTAAAATCATCAAACATAGGAGATGTTATTTTAGATACCTTTATTGGATGTGGGAGTACACTCGCAGTAGCAAAAAAATTAAATAGAAGATATATGGGGTGGGAAATTGATCCTGATTACTTTAAAATTGCTAAATCGGATTTAGGTAAAATAGAGTGCGATGATATTAAAATTAATCCAAAAAAGAAACAAATCATCTTATCTGAATTTACAACAAGAGCGTGAAAACAATATGAGTGAAATACCAGAGGAAATAAAATATATGAAAACAATGTTTACTGCTGATCTAAAATTTATGCATAAAATGATTCAAAGAGCAAAAGAAAAACAGATCCAGAAACTTAGAGTATGGTGTACTAAATGCGATAAACCTATGAAGAATAATGGAATTGCTTTAGATTGTCCTGAAGATGGGGTTTTTTATAAATGTCCAAGTTGTAATTATAGAATTGTAATCTTTCCAAAAGAGGTGTGAAGGATAGAAATTAATTGTGAATGTGGTCATAGTTGGAATTATAGGCCAAGGGATCCAAATAAGATTCCAAAATATCCTCATACTAGATGTTCGAAATGCAAAAAAAATATTTCGATAAAACGATCTAAATTGATCAATTCCATCAATTACCGAAAAATTACCGATTGGAAAATTCATAGAAAAAAATTACCGATTGGGAAAATTGTACGGGAAATCGAAATTCTTAAACTATTAGACCAAGGGTTATATGCTCAGGAGATTGTCCAAAAAATATCGCTCTCACAGAAAAAATTGTCCAGAATTATTAATTCGTTTAAAGAAAGGGGTCTTATACTACAAATCAAGCGATATCCTAAAATTTACGAAATTACCGAATTGGGAAAATTGATCTTGGATCAAGGAGATATTAAACAAAAAAGAATCCAAGAATATATAACAGAAGAGAAGATTAGGCCCAATTGGTTAAAAGAAATAAGAGTTCATAAATTACGATTTAAAAATAAACTCATTCACAAACCATCTTGGTTGAATGGAGTAAGAAATACGTCAATACAAAATGGGTTAATAATTAAAAGAGTAGAATTAAAGAATTGGACTAAATTTTTACTAACCTTTAATTATCAAGATTTTGATGGATTAGAAAAAATCGAAATTTGTAATGATGTAATTATTTATAATTTTAATCGAATTAAGGATGAACAATATGTTTCATCAAAAGAAAGTTTAGAAAATTATATTAATGCCCGGATTGAAGATTGTAAAAAAGCTAGAGCGTTAATTCAACAAAAAGGGTTTGAAATCGATAATAATGAACCAGAATTTTGTCAAAAACCCCATTTTGCAATTGAAACCTATGGAGATCCAGGAGCATTAGGGTCATTAGGCCAGTATCTTAATATTTCAGTTAAAACCTCCAATGAAATTAGAGAAGTTGATGATTCTCCAGGTACAGGAGGAGAGGAAGAGACTGATGATATAGAAAAAGCAAAATCATATCTTGATATGCCTAATGAACTTGAAAATATCAAAACAGAGATTTCAGAGCTTAGAAAAGCTATGACAGAGATGGCCAATGGAATTAAAGAAATGGCAAAAACGTTTACTACCTTAGTAAAACAACCAGAGCAGATAATTCCCATAAAAACAGAACCCGGAGGCATGTTTAGATGACTTTACAAGAAAAACTATCACTTGAAGAAAAACTTAGGAAATGGAAAAAAGATCTTACTCCTGATGATCTTAAATCAGTTATTAATCAAATTGAGGATCCTATAACTAAATTAATAGCAAATAAATTATTATTAGAAAAAGAAAATTAAAATGAATTGTGATCGTTGTAGTAAGGTTATCATTGGTTTTTTTCTCTTAAAGAGAAAATTCAGAAAAGATTTAGTATTATGTCAAGATTGTATAGAAAAGAAATTAATTAAACAAAAGAAGTGAGTGAATTGGATAAAAAAGAATATAAAATATTAATAATATTGATAATATTTTCTGTGATAGTCGGTTTGGGTATTTTATTATTTTATTTAAAAGATCAAAATTCGATAATTTTATTCAGTTTAGGATTTGGACTTACAACTGAATTAGCTATTTTATATATGATGATAATTTCTTTAAAAAGTAAAGACAAATGGAGTGTTATAATTAGATTTAATGAAGTACATGAAGGAATTTTTGAGTTGTTTTTTATGATTATGTTAGTTATAATTGGATTGATTGCAATTATAAGATATTCTCTAGATGTTTTATAGATAATTAAAAGGAAGTGAGTGAAATTATGTGCGATAAATTACCTTATAGCAATCCCCGAATTGATAAATGTTTAATTCCGATAATTAATAATTTGAATAAATCGACAGAATTAAAGACATTAGCTAGTTGTTGTGGTCATAGGACATACAAATCCACAATTGTAGTAAAAGATAAAAAAGGTAAGATTTTTGAATATTATTCAGGTAAATTATTGGGTCCTAAAAAAAGGAACAGGTATTATAAAAAAGACAAAAAAGGATTTTATTTCATTCCTGAAGTAATTAATTAATCTTTCTTTTTATCTAAGATTGTATACACTTTTTCTTCAAACAATTTTTCAATATATTGTTTAATTTCAGAAGCGCTTATAATTTCTTCTAGCTCTCTTGCCTTCTCTTGATGTTTAATTACAGTTTTAATATCGAGAACACTTCCACATCGAGAGCAATATATATCTAGGCTTGAATTTTCATAGGTACATCTTGGGCATTTAATTGTTGTAATAACTGTTTTTGGTTCAGATTCTTTCGGGAGTGTTATTCCGTGAATTGAGAGAATTTTATTTTCAACATCTTCATGAGCAAGATGCACATATCTCCTCACTTGTTTA
>SDBT01002311.1_pt1 | contig 33850 bp, 84 predicted proteins | sample 2277101 | NCBI WGS metagenome assembly SDBT01 (sample SAMN10404973, study PRJNA504765) | marine sediment metagenome | isolation source: marine sediment core GS10_PC15, 103 cmbsf | place: Arctic Ocean: Southern Knipovich Ridge | collected 2010
CGTAAGATTAGGCTCTTATGGCGACCCTGCAGCAGTCCCCTTTGAAGTATGGGAAAATATCTGCGATGTTGCTAAAATCTGGACGGGCTATACTCATCAGTGGAAGTCGAAAAAAACCGACCCCCGCTTAAAAGATTATTGTATGGCAAGTGTCGATAGCATCGTAGGTTATAACACCGAATACAAAAAGGCTCAGGAGTTGGGCTGGAGAACTTTCAGAGTGAGAGAATCAAAAGACAATCCCGTAGGAGAAAATGAGTTTATCTGTCCTGCAAGCAAAGAAAAAGGGGCTTCAACTACTTGTGAAGAGTGCGGCTTATGTAGTGGGACTTATTACTATGCCGTTACTGTCAAAAGCCCTACTATACTGTTGCATGCGGACGCCCCCGAATTAGGCGGATGGCGGCTTAATAGATATTTGCGGATAATGAAAAAACGTAAAAACAAAAAAGCATGGCGACGTGATTATGCAGGTGAAGACAAAATCTTCAGGAAAGTATGTAAATTCTAACAGGAGTATATCATGAAAGAGTTTGAATGTCCAGAATGTGGAAGTGGGAATCTGTTTAGTAGAAGGACTGAGACAGTTGCTCAAAGACTGTACCCTACTGATAGTGATTTCGATTTAGGCAAAGAAGAAGTAGTTGATTGTGATAAATCACGTCTTGAATGTGGTAACGATCATCCTCTTGTACTTAAATGTGGGAAATATTGTGATTCCCATGAAGACTATCTTAAATGGCTAGAAGAACAGGAGTAACAAAATGATTTCATTACCTATATTTTTTATGACCTTGTGTGTTCTTATCACTATCACATTGGTTATTATCTTACTTATAAAATGGGATTCTAATCATTGTAGCAATATCCCTACATGTGTTCTCGTGCCTTTGCTTATATTGTGTCTGGCTATTGATATCAGTTGTTTAATTACATGTCTTAGTGGAGCTTGTGAGTGGGGATAAATGATTTACCAGAGAAATGATTTTGTACTTGTATAGGTAAAGTGATTGTGGTATAATGCTGAAAGTGGATAAAACTATATGTTAATTGAATAAACTAGCAGTTTTTAGGCTCTAAAAGGGTTGCTCCTTTTATCCTACTAATGTAACACAGGTAGGAATCCTGTTGGTTTTATCCTTTTTTAGTATAATTTTAATTTATTATGGGAAAGTGATTATGTCAATAACAGCAACCATAACAGAGCATAAAAAGTGTATTTGTGTTGAGTTTGGTAAAACAAACAATAACAAGTTTTGGGAATACACTCTATACTCCGATGGTACAGCAATGACAGCTTTTGGAAGAGTCGGAGTTACAAGGACAGAGAATTTTCCCGATCAAGCCAAAGCTCTTAAAAAGTGGGCGGAGAAAACAAGAGCAAGTAACAAGCCTGACAAACGATACACCGAAGTTATGGCTGTTGATACAGGAGGCACTTCTAATAGTTCTGTTAGTTCTGTTAAGAATGCAGAGCTTCAAGACGTAGCCAGAAAACAGATCAAGAGCAACAATCCTATCGTAGCTAAACTCATTGACTATTGTGTTAAAGTCAATATCCATTCAATTATGAAACAATCAGGTGGTAAGATTACTTTTGATGCAAGCACTGCACAATTCAAAACTCCACTCGGAGTTATCGACCCCTCACAAGTATCAGATGCAAGAGATTTGCTTGTAGAGATAGCTGACTTTGTTTCAGCCGATGACTTTGACAATAGCAAGTTTGCAAGGGTGTTAAACTCTTATCTTCGTCTTATCCCTCACGATGTAGGAATGACAAAGATTAGTCCTGAGCTTATCTTTCCTGACTTCCAAACTGTTACAGCAGAGAATGACTTGCTTGATGGTTTAGATGCCTCTTTCGTTTCTGTTACTACTGCACCGAAAAAGAAAACAACAAAGAAAAAAGCAGCACCGAAAATCTTTGATGTGGAGCTGGCGATAGTAGAGGATAAAAAGGTTATCAAGTGGGTTAGGGACTTGTATCAATCCACTCGTAAATCAATGCACCAAAGTAATAATCTGTCTGTTAAGACTGTCTATACAGTTCGTATAGCAAATATGGCAGCAGCGTTTGAGAAGTATGGAGCAACGATGAAAGACATTCGTTGTTTGTGGCATGGGACTAAAGCAAGTAACCTCTTATCTATCCTTAGAAAAGGGCTTATTATCCCTCCGTCAAGTTCCTCACACTGTACAGGTAGGATGTATGGCAATGGAGTTTATGCAAGTAGTATTAGCACCAAAGCTCTAAACTATGCTACTAACTATTGGGGTAGTGGTGGAGATTCAAGTCGTACGTTTATGTTCCTGTTGGATATGGCAATGGGGAAGTTTCACCTTGCCGGTGGTGGATGGGGAAGCCATTACCCTGTAGGTAGCACCAATTCAACATGGGCAAAAGGCGGCAGCGGTGGAGTTATCAATGATGAAATGATTGTGTATCGTTTAGACCAATGTAATCTTACTCACCTAGTGGAATTTTGCCCACGAAATCAGTATGGAGGTTAATATGAGAAATATAGTTGAAACTCCACTCGGTCTCGAAGACACAAAGACAAGGGATAGAATTAAGTGTGCCTTTTCTTTGGATGATGTTTGCACTGTTGATTGTGCAGCTTGCACTATATGGGGGACAGGTCCTAAGGCTTCTTGTCAAAGAGGACCTGGAGAACCTTTTGATATTGGTATTATGGAAGAATAAACAATGATTCTTAACAGGAAACATAAAAAAGGTGAGTTGGGAAAGTGGCTAACTAATATCTGTGATCCTGATAGACCTAATGCAAGAGCATATCATATCTCCTCTTCTTTTGATAAGGAAGAAAGTAACAGAAAATGGGATGCTCATGTTGATTATGTTGAAAAACATATTATAGGTCCACCAAAAGCATCTGAAAAGTATACAGTAGAGCAACTACAAAAGATGCATATGGTAGGAGTTTATGCTTATCCTGAATAGTTTACCAGAGAAATGATTTTCTGGTTGTATAGTATGTTGAGTAAATGAAGTTAATAATGTTAATGATTTATCAGGAGACAAGCTTATGTGTACAGCTACAGTAGCACAGGAGATTCTTGATGCTTTGCAGTCAAGACTCGACAATGGGAGCGTGTTTACGGCGTTTGATGTAACCGGCGACGTACGCGACAAAAATCCAGGCGACAAGATCAAACATCGCGACGTTCGCAGGATTGTTCACGAAGAGTATCAGACAGGGCAGTTCCCCGACAATTACAACCGTCAAGACGGTGTAGAGTTGGACGTGCCGCAAAGCCCGTTGGTTATCGTCTATTACCCTGATGGCAAGACTGCGTTGGACCATCCGAAAGCATTGCAGTCCACAGCACCGCAGACAGCTACGGTTGCTCCTCCCTCCGTATCGCGCGCCGCCACATCGACCAGCTCCAACAAGGGCGGCTGTGTCAAGGATGGCAACGGTTTCATCTGTTCCGAAACCTCAAAGGGAGTTATCAATTTTCCCGATGCAATCGTCAAAGCTGTTACACCATCTGGCGGAACCTATGACATTATCATCGGTGGGGACACTGTTTACAAAGCCCCTGACGGTCAAGGTCGCCTACGCATTTCCAGCTCCAAACTCGGCGGCGGCGACAGATTCAAGCTGACAGTCGATACCTCCAACAACACAATCGTTGTTGAGACGGCATAAGACTCTTGTTCTCCTCGTAGAGTGGGTGATAAGGTGGGTAGGCTTTGAGGTCTGCCCACTTTATTTTTTTACCAGAGAAATGATTTCTGACTTCTATGGGTATAAATGATAACACCTAATCAGGAGATAAGAAAATGGCAGAAAAAAAATAATAAAGCTTCCTTGTCATAATATCGTAGTAACATTGCTTGATAGGGAATACCATGCTTTAACACCTGACAGATGGGGTAGTGGGACTATAACTTCTGACATGAAAGAGGTTTGCAAGTATTGTAAAGACTCTGACTGTTTGATGGATTGTGTTGATTTTGGGGAGCATTGCACCGATAGAGACCCCGATGAGTTCCACAGGAAAAATGATGAGGGGATTCAGTTTAGGAGACATAGAGGAATGATAGATGTCCTTGAATCTCTTACACTACATCATGCTGTTGCAGGTGTAGATATAGAAACTCCTGCTTATATCGAGGGGATTGAAACAGTTCTTGATGCTATCACTAATAATACATAGGAGAACAAAATGAAGACCATCTTTGCGATTGTGGGTGTACTTATGACTATTATATTAGTAATAGCAGAAATAGTAATATACTTTACTGCTGTTGTGCCAGGCGACCGTACTAACTTTGGTATAGACTGGTATATCTTTTGTCATTATTGGCATATCCATCTTGCTTTTGGTATTTCGTATGCAAGTACAGCAATTCTTTTTAAGATAGACTAACTTACCAGAGAAATGAAAAACAACTCCTATGGTAAAAAAGGGAATGCTATATGAGTCGATTTACAGTTTTAGTTGTGGGACCAAAGAACGAGCAAGAGATTAGAGAAGTTCTCGCCCCGTATTATGAACAACTCCGATTCCCCCCTTATATCAAGTTCACAAGAGAAGATAAAGCTGCGGAGAAGAAAAGACTTATTAAGTATTATCGTAAGCAGCTTAGATTTACACCTCACGATATAGGCTTACAAAATAAATTTACAGCACTTGATGTGTCCGATGAGGAGTACTATGAATACCAAATAAAGTATTATGGAGAACCTGAGCTTAATGCTGCAAGAGAACCTATCTCTACCTATAATCCTAATGCTAGATGGTGTGTCTGGGAATTTGTTAATAAACTTTACTATGGGAAAATGAATGTATTTATTCCTGGATCACAGAAAAAGTACATAGATTGGAATGAGATGTCAAGGTTTAGTACCGATCAAGCTATGGTTGATTGGATTAGAATACAAAGTAATCCTGAGCTGTCCAACTATGTAAAAGGTACGATGTACGACTACTGGGCAGGTGAAACAAAAAGTCAATACATGGGGAGAAAAGAACTGTTTATGACTCCTGCTTACATTCTTCGCGGTAAATGGTTTGAAAGAAACAAAGCAGGATGGTTTACTGATAATTTTGATTGTGTAGATAGGGAGAAGTGGATTGACCAATATCGGGAAATGCTTACACAGGTTAAACCTGATACTACAATAAGTACAATAGAGTGCCGTATGTAAACTACCAGAGAAATGATTTTTAGTTCCTATGGGTAAAGGGAGAGCGAAATGAGCTTACTTGATAAATCTTATCCTGATACATTCATAGGTGGTCAGCGATGTCGTGAAGATGTTGACAACCTGAGAGTTATTCTTCAAGGCAAAGAACCAAAAGGTTATTCGGAAGAGTTCCTGAGAGGTTATAGGAACCCTAAAAGCGATGATAGTTTTAATTTTTCAGGAGTAATGGGATGATATTAGCTGCTATATGGTGGGCAATAAGTGTTTTTGTAAGAGTATTACTCGCGTGGGCTTTTTTTGGTGGAAGCATGTTATATCTTTCTTGGCTTCTCCAACCTGAGCAATTTACTCTTACCCCCGATAATCCTATTCGATATTTGAAGCGTTTGATGATTTTGGGAATACTATTTTATGTATTCCAATTCATACTACCAACCTGATACTTTACCAGAGAAATGATTTTTAGTTTCTATGGAGAAACAGGAGACAAGAATGAAAATCAGATGGAACCAAACAGAAGAGTTTGAAGTAATCGACCAATACGATGAAGAGTTGGATAACATCGCAGAAAGCCATGACGAAGTGTTCAAAAAAGGCGATATTGATGAAGTTGATATAATCAACCATAATGGCGATGCTGCAGATTTGCCTGAGTATGTAGATATTCAGTTCGGCAATGGCAGTATCATCACCTCTTTGCATCGTATGGCTTTCACAGTTATAGATGAGAGGACTTCCACTATTGAGGATTGTGAGAATTGTGATGAAGAAAATTGTGATGTAAGACACTGTTTGATTAGTGGCCCCCATGAAGATAAGTTCCCTCTTAAAGAAAAGCCAAAAGCAGATTTCTTATGGCCTGTGGAAAAAGGTAGCGTTGAAGAGGCTGGATATGAATTTGCTAATGCCAGGACCGAAAAATATCGGGAAGAATGGTGGAAGATATTATTGGCAAGAGCATCTGAGATTGAGAAAATTGATGAGACTGAGTAGTTTACCAGAGAAATGATTTTTAGTTCCTATGGGTTGATGATATCGTAATAATTTAGGAGAAATGAAATGGGTTTAATGATGGCAACAACGGGAGCAGGAAGATGCTCAAGAAAAGAAGCATTTTCGATTGTTGTTCCAGAACCAACAGATACATATCAGCCTCTATCGAATGAAGAGCTGGTGCTTATGATTAACAAGGTTGCTGCTATCCATGGTGTTAAACTTACTGATGAACAATTGGGGACGGACCTTAAGGGACAAAGGTTCTTTGGAGTATACACTGTCGAGGGGTTTGACTTCTTTGGTGGGAAGATTAAGTTAACCCTTGGCTTCTGTAATTCTTACAACAAAAGTATGAGTGGTCGTATGTGTATGGGTGGGGAAGTAACAGTATGCTCGAATCGCCACTTCTATGCTTTTACTGATAAGGCAACAGGCATCAATATGATGGCGACTCACGAGCATCGTAAGAATATACGTGATGGTCTCTATCAGAGAATCAATGCAGCATTTGCAAGTATTGATGACTTCCGGGAGCAGCAAGAAATATTCTTTGGTCATTTGACTGAGAGACCACTTTTTCAGGAAGATGCTTATCATCTTATTGTGAGAGCAGCACAAGCAAATGTGCTTAACAAAACAAGTATTTTGACTGTCGCGGAAGAATATGATTTCCAACACAGGGGACCTGACACCGAAGAAGAATATAAAAGAAGGCTTTGGCATCCTGAATTCAAACCTCGCACCGCTTATAGTCTTTTTCAAGCTTTCACAGAGGTGCAAAAAGACAGGTTAGCATTGAATCCTGTAAGTACAAACCTTTCAACGTTGGGATTAACGGAGTTCTTCCATGCGGAGTTCACCGATAAATAATCCTGGAGATAGGAGGCAGGCCCATAGTGAAATTGGCCTGCTTCCTTTTTTACCAGAGAAATGAAAAACAACTTCTATGGGTAGAAGCAGGAAAACAAGAATTTTATTCAGGAGACAAAAAATGAGAGAGAATATGTCTGACGAAGGAACGATGTGGGAAAAGATAGGTGAGAAAGATGGCTTGGTGCGGGTAGATCGTAGTACCTTCGCCGATGAGATAGTCAAGAAACAGTCAGGTCAAGAATGGAAAGCTCTTGTCGTACTTCTGATTCTCGCTATCCCTTTAGCTATCATAGGATGGATGTTCATTGGAGGGAATGGTATATTTGTTACCTGTGGACCTGATGAGTTTGTCATCGTTCAGTCCCCCACTGGCAATGTTACAGTGATCGATAAGGCTGGCATTCATTTTAAGGGGCTGGGGAGTTATTGGGTTTATCCTCGTAGGATAGATATGAGGTTCGGTCCTACAAGTGCTACTTTCAATGACGGAAAAGTGAGGGGTATAAATACTTATGCCCTTGTGCAGTTACCTAAGAATAATGTAGATAGAATAGAACTGCATATTTTTATGGTAGGCGACCAGGCTAACATTAGGAGATTCACAGAATCGGCAGTTATCAATGCTCTTAAACTGACAGCACCTACAATGTCTTCCGTAGATGTTATGGCAGCTTATAAGCATACGTTTGTTGAGCTTGTCGAAGGACAGTTGAGGCAGGGGCTTTATAAGTATCATCAGATAGAGACTGATGATGGTTTTAAGACAGAGGTTATCAGGGACGAAAATGATATACCTGTTGTTGGTGCTGAACCTGTGTTTGCTCAGTATTTCCTTGAGATAATACAGTTTAGTATCGTGTCGATGCAAACTCCTGCGGAAGAAATAGAAGCCATGAGGAGGGAGAACATAGCAAGGAATATGGTTATTAAAGCTGAGTTGGAGGCAAGTGTGGCAAAAGCAGAGGCAGAGGCGGCTATGTTCAAAGTACATATGGAAGCTCAAAGAGACGCAGCTATTGCAGAGATAGAAGCTGATAAGGCAGAGCATGAAGCCGAAACTGACCCTGCAAAGAAAGAGATACTTCTATTGAAGCATATCAAAAAGAATGAGCAAAGGGTCCGTGAGGCAGAAGCGGCAGTAGTAAGAGCAACCAAACTTGCAGAAGCAAAGAAGCCAGAAGCTGAAATGCTTGACTAGATAGAAGATAAAAAAATCATAGTGATAGAAGCTGACAGGGTGCTGAAAAACAAATTACCAGAGAAATGAAAAACAACTTCTATGGGTAGTTGATGAATTAAGAACAGGAGAGTATAATGGCGTGGACATACTTTTTGATATTTTGTCATGTATGCTTGTGCATATTTGAGATACTTTTTGTAGCGGCGACTGTCTGGGTTGGATATGTTGTCGTTACCAGTTGTTGGAAGAGCGAAATGAAGATGGCGACCCTTGAGAAAAAAGTAGAGGAATTACTTAATGAGTAAGTTTTTTATCGACAACGGCTTTGGTGGCAAGGATGAACAGGCTATGCAAGCCCACTTTGAAGAGTTGGTAGGTGGAGTTGCAAGAGCAACACAGATGCTTAGACTATGGACTAGTTCTTATCAGTGTGGGACTATGACTGATTTTTTACGGGGGCATGGGACATCAAAGAAGAAAGCCTTTGAGAGAGCAGCAAAAAGAGAGGGCTTTACTCAAGATATGATTGATTGTTTCTATTCATTGTAGGAGACGTATTATGAGACGGTTGCTTTTCACAATCGTTCTCGTTATCATAGCTTTCAATGTGGGAGCTTATGTTGGTAAAGAGAAGATGAACAAGCTTAATCTTTCCGCGGGGAAAAAGATAGTGTCTGGAACAAAAAAAGTAGTAGTCTGGGCAACAGAACAATGGAGTTCAGATAAATTACCAGAGAAATGATTTTTAGTTTCTATGGGTAGTTAAGAACAGGAGATTAAGATGTATAAGTGCAAAATAGTTTTCATGTATGAGAATGGTGAGGGCAAGTGTCATTGGAACCACCAGTGGGTTGATTGGGATGGCTTAGATGCTGACGACCTTGAGTGCATAATCAAAGAGCAAAGAGAGTCCGAACAGAAAAACTTGAAAACGATGGTAGATGATACTATCGAAATCAAGTATGCTGTTGTTGTTGAGAGCTTCGATGTAACCGATGGCAAGTACGAATGCTCAAACTGCAATTGTTTCTTTGATGAGGGCGATCAGGGGTGTTGTCCGTTTTGTGGAGCATTTTGTGGAGAGTTGCATTGATGACAAAGATGATAGCAATCCTAACACAAAGAAGTGGTGATTATCATATCTCTGTAAAAGGCAGACCTGGGATATGGGATTGTGGGCATACACTGAAACAGGCTATTGATAATTTCAAAAGTACATTAAAAAGCCATGACCGTGAAATGGAAACATTAGAAATAGATGTTAATACAATTACGGAGATTACCTGGTGAAGATACAAACTTTTTCAGTCGTAGTAGGCGGTTCAAAGTGTAATGCAAAGTGTCCCTATTGTGTATCAAAACTCACAGGCTGTACGGACGGAGTTGAACAGGGGCAACAGCCTATGGAGATTAACAAGAGAAACTTTCACAAGGCTTGTAACTTTGCCAAACAGTCAGGAGTCAGTACTATACTGTTGACAGGTAAAGGTGAACCTCTTGTCTATCAGAACCATATCACTCGGTATCTTGAAATGATAGAGAATTGGATGTTCCCTTTTGTGGAGTTGCAGACAAATGGTGTGCTTCTCAAAGATATTTCTGATGTTCTCCTGAAGGACTGGTATGCAGCAGGCTTAACTACAATTTGTTTGTCTTGTGTATCACCTCATCCCGCGGAAAATAAAGAAATTTTTGGGAAAGATATACGTCTCCTGAGTAACATAGCAAGACTACACGAACTCGGTTTCTCAGTGAGAGTAAGTTGTGTTGGAGTTGGGGGGATAACTGATAGCACAATCAAAGTAAGAGAGTTTGCTATGTGGTGTGCTATGCACGATGTCGAGCAGTTCACTTGGCGACCTGTTACGAATATCTCTATTGAAGAAACAGAGGGAGACAGTGATAAAAGAGGGGTTTATGACTGGATAAATCTTAACAGAGTTGAAGAAGTAGACGTTAAACAGATACAAGACTGGTTTGACTTTGGCAAAAATGCTACAAAACTTCTTGAGCTGGCTCATGGTGCAACAGTATATGACTATAGGGGGCAGAATGTCTCCATTAGTAATTGCCTCACTCGGAGTACGAATCCCGACGACATACGGCAGCTTATCTTCTTTCCCGATGGGCATTTAAGATATGACTGGACAAAGCAAGGTGCAATCATTATCTAATCTACCAGAGAAATGAAAAACGACTTCTATGGTAAAAACGGGAGAGTAAAACATGGGCGTTTATTTTGAAGATAAAGCAGATAAGAATAAAAACCTTAACATTTCAATGTGGGCATGGAGTTATTTTCTTGGCTTGTTTGAGCAGTCAGGAGTTATACCTGCTAACCTATTAAGAGATATGCAGAGCAATGATGAGAATACTCCTATTCCTTTTATCCCTGCCGATGTTGCAAGAAAACTTGGACAACGATTTAGAGAAATGCTTCTGGGTTATATGAAAGAAGATAAAGACCTTAACAATCTACCACGTTCAAACAGCGAATCAGCAACATGGGCTTATGGCTTTATTCGCTTTTTGACAAGCGACAAGGGAATTCCTGATAGTGCAATAGGATTAGCACCTGGCAAACCACATCCACAACAGTTAGCAAGTTTTATAACCCTTTGCGAAACTACTACTCATGGTTTTGAGGTTTGTTAATTTACCAGAGAAATGATTTTGAGTTTCTATGGGTAAAAACAGGAGAGCAAAATGGCAAAGATGACAAAAGTAGATATCGAAATTGCAGTATTTAAGACAATCGTATTTGTAGTGGTTATCACTATAATAGTCTTGGCGGGCTTGAGATTCAATAGCTGGATTAAAGAACAAGGTCGCATCAGGGATATCCAAATCGCCCGAAGAGTAAAAGAAAATGCTCGATACCCTGATACAGGGGATAGGATAGATCTGGATGGGAAAGAGATAATAATACTAAAACGATATTTCTGGTCAACTGAGAGAAGGTACGAAGTCCGATTGCCTAATGGAGAGATAACAGATGTTCTCGGTTCTGAAATCATCGACAAGAAACCAATAGGAGAAAAAGATGGGAACTAATTATTACATAAAAGGTTACACCGAACCCGATGTTGATGCGGATTCTCCTGAGTGGCATGTTGGCAAGAGAAGTAGTGCAGGATTTCGTAAGACTAGCTTTTCTTGGGCAATAGACCCTAAAGCTCTTGCTCTTAGGTTGCAAGACTTGGGGTTTGGGGTAAATGACAAGTGTATTGTTTCTTTTGAGGCAGAATATAGCTGGCTTGACTTCTTGGAGGAGGTGGTTGATAAAGCATCACTTGTCTTCGATAATGCTATCGGAACGAAGTTTTGTTAGATTACCAGAGAAATGAAAAACAATTTCTATGGGTAGAATAGGAGAGTAAGATGTTTATGTCATTGACAAATAGTTTTTCAGTGCAAATAATCAATCCTGCAAGTGGTAGCAGAATGTCGTGGTTGCCAATTAAAGATGAGGAAACTTTGTTTGAATATCTGAAAAAGCTATGTGAACATAATTACATCTATAGGGTTGCAGGAGTTAATTGGCTTGGCAATGCTTGTATGGTTACTCATAAGTATTGTCAAAGAATGATATGGGGAATTGAGGCGTTTGGAGTAGGATTAAAATGATATTCAGGAATAAAATAACAGGAAAACCAGCTCTGTGGACATGCCCGTATGATCCAAGCTGGAAGAGTCAAGATAACCCTAATCTGCTTAGGATTAGAAGTTTTGAAGATTTGCCTTTTACAGAAGATATGGTTCATATTTATTCTCAATTGAATATCTCTAGGGTGGCATGGGAACATCTAGGTAGAAGAGGTTTCTATTTTTACCTGCGTGAATTTTTCTATGATGGCATTGGTTGGACAAAAAAGTGGTGGCATTTCCGTTGGAACAAAGAGATAAGAGAAAAAAGGAAGCAAGCAAAAGCCAATGGTGCAGATTTCTGGTTCATGTTCCTACCATGCGGATTCCCCGATGGTAAACTACCAGAGAAATGATTTATAGTTTTTATGGGTTGTAATGACAACCTTTTTGGAGAGTAAAAATGGAAGCTGAAACAATCACAAGCGATCAGGCAAAAAACATCTTGAAAGCTCACAAGAACGGCAAATTCTTCACCGTTGTTTTCATCAAGAGAACTAATGGAGAGGAAAGAACTATGAATTGTCGTAAGGGCGTTCGTAAGGGCGTTCGTGGTGGTGGGTTGAAGTTTGACCCCGTTAGCAAGGACTTAGTTGGTGTGTTTGACATCCCCAAAGGACAGCACCGATTCATTTCTCTTGAAGCAATCCGACGTATCAGTATCAACAAGAAACGGTATCTTGTTAAAAACTAAGAGGGGTTACACCGAACAGGGTAGAATAGGAGAATATGAAAGCTCCTATTCTACCTTGTCGATACAAAACTAAAGGGGAACAATGCCTAAAAGGTTGGTACATGATCCCCGTTTTAACATCCGATAACAAAATCAAATGGGTTTGTCCAGAGTGTAGAAAACCAGTTTACCAGAGAAATGAAAAATAACTTCTATGGGTAGAATAGGAGACAAGGAAATGAGTATTGGAAAAATAATTGCAATAATTATACTGCCTTTTTTAATCCCTTTGATGTTTACCATTGCTGCTTTGTGGACTATATATCTTGACGCACAAAATAATGTTCCTGTTCCTGTCTGGGGAGTTACTGCAGCACTACTCCCTTCATGGGTTTTTTATATTATAGGAGTAGTCTTTGCAAAAGAGTTAGCAAAGGATTTTGAAAATTATTCTTTGTGGCTTATAATTATGGTCCCTTTTATATCTCATATTGTAATAGGGATTTATATTATAGGCTTTATCGTTATTGCGGGAAATAAACTGGGAGAGGCTTGGAATCCTTAATCTACCAGAGAAATGAAAAACAACTTCTATGGGTAGAATAGGAGACGTAGTTATGAGTGAAGAATTAACATTAGCACAACATGCTGAATTGTGGTATGCAGAACAGGGAAAAGTCGTCCCTCAAAGAGATACAAGTGAGTGGGACGATATGTATACCGAATGGATCGAATTTGCTTTTTAACAGGAGACGTAAAAATGAGACACGGTAAAATCACAATCCCCAACATTATCTTTGTGCTAGTTATTGGTGCCCTCGCAGCATTTTGGGGCTATCTGGCAGGACAACAGGAAACACTGTCTGAAGTACACAAGAGCATAAAAAATGAAAGCCCTGAGTCAAGAATAGGGTTTAACCTTGCTAAATACTTCGACAATAAAGAAGTGCCTATAATTATGGCAGCAGGGAAAAGGAATAAGCTCAACCTTGAGCAACTAGTCATGCTCTTCGCTATAAGAAAGCAGGAGAACGGACCTAAAGGGAATGAGTTTGGTATAATGTGCCCAAGACATATAGATACCGACCTTGACGGGCAGGCAGCTTGTGCAGCAGTTACTATTAAAAATAACTATGTAAGATGGATAGAGGAGGGAAAGCCTGGAGATTTCATTGCTTATCTAGGAAATAAGTATGCTCCTGTTGATGAATCTGACCTCGATGATATTAACAGGGACTGGATACTCAATGTTAAGTTTTGGATATACAAAATCAAAACAGATCGAACCATATAAATAAATTACCAGAGAAGTGATTTTTCACTTGCATTAAGAAAGTGGAAGTGTTATAATGCTGAAAACAGGAGATTGATATGTTGACAACAAACAAACAAGCAGAAGCATTGGAAGCCCTTGACAAGGCTCAAAACATTCTCAATGACCCTGATACAGATGATGATATTAAGTGTTGTCTTGGTGGGCTTATCGAAGATGTCAATGATATGGAGGTAAGAGAGTGATGGAACGTACATACCTTGTACAAAGACTGTTACCGCCTGATAAAGCTGTCCCTATCGCCTTCGGCGGTATGAGCAAAGAGAACGGGTGTATGTCAGATGAGTCGATGGCTCTTATTAAAGACATTTTCGCGTTTGATTATATGGGAGCAGCAGAGTTTGAGTTTGGTGCTGTTCCTGAAGCATTAGAGAAACTCTTTGAACAAAAAAAACTTGTGGCTGGTTCTGTTAAATTGGATTACAGGTACAAAGACTTCCGCACTGATATTATCGCAGAGGGAAACAAGAGAGTCTTTTATCTTTGCCGAAAAGAAGAGGAGAAAGAAGTAAAAACACGTCTGGCAACATGGGCTAAGACTGACTTTAACAAGATGAAAGAGTATCTTGGATTGAATATGGCTCTTGCAGGGGTGGATAGGTGGGATGTCGGTGGCTGGCTTGAGCTGAGCAATGGCTTTATGTTCTTCACAGATGAGAAGATGTGGAGAGCGTCTTGCAAGTTGTTTGAAGTTGCAACACCGTCCAAAAAGAAAGTGAGTAAGGAATGACAGCAGTAGAAGCAGGAATGTGGTTGCTCTTTGCTCATTTCCTTGGAGACTGGGGTATATGGAATCCATGGATGGCTGAGACTAAAGGGAAGCACTGGGAAGTAATGACAGCACACTGTATGATTTATACTGGTTGTTGTATCGCCGCATTAGCTTATATCGGAATAGCTAATTTAGTTAGCTGGGCTATCTGGATTTTTGTATCGCACTATATAATTGACCAGTGGAAGTGCAAGTATGCGACAATGGACAATTTCCCGACGTGGCATTTGCATATAGATCAAGCAGCCCATATCGGTATCTTGTGGGGTATCATATATTTTGTGAAATACTAATCTACCAGAGAAATGATTTTTCACTTCTATAGGTTGTTAATGGCAATCTAAACAGGAGCAAAATGATGGATACAGCAATAGCAACACCGATTTACACAGTAAAGAATGTAAAGACCTTTACAGGCAGAGAGGGGTTAGGGTGGGAATGTTCTCTTTATAAAGATGGTCAAAGACTGGGAACGGTTCTTGACGATGCTCATGGTGGCAATCTCATGTTCTCCATTGACAGAGCAGAGGAAAAGGCTCTTGAGGATTACTGCAAGACTTTGCCGAAAAGACCGTGGGGATTTGACGGCGACGACCTTGACCCCGAGGGATGCGATGTTAGTGGGGAAATTTTCGTATCTGATTTGGTAGGAGACTTCCTTGAGAACAGGGATATGAAGAAAAGGTGTAAAACTCACACCGTTTTCACTTTGAAAGATGGCGAAAAGAATGCCATTTGGTCAATGAAGTCTCTTTTTACCCCGAAAGTAAAAAAGCACCTGCAAGACAAGCATGGCGATAACCTGAAAGAGATTGTCAATGAGAGGTATCTGTAATGGAAGATAAACCCAAAACACAAGAGAGAGTTAGTATAATTGCAAGTGGCTATGAGTGGACATGCCTGAAATGTGGGGCAGACAATACAGAAATGTGCCTTGCAGCGATTGTTAAATGTGAAAATTGTAATGAGGCGTTCTTCACTGACGACCCCGAACACGCAAGATAATTTTTTAAGAGAGGAAGTAGTAAAATGGAAAAAACTAATGTAGTAGAACCAAGTACCGACAGGATGGCTGATGTTCTTGAGAATGCTAAGCTGCACGAAGCGTGTGAGGTTGTCTTGCATTATGCTACGAACATTGCCGACAACGACCCTACCGACACCGATGCACAAATTTGTGTGAAAGTGTTGAAGTCGTTGAAGGAAAATGCAGCTTCTGCTATCGGCGATGAGATAGCATAAGTAGTTTACCAGAGAAATGATTTTGGGTTTCTATGAGTAGAAAGGAAATCTAGTAATGGAAAATTTCTGGTTTATAACAATATGGGATGGGCAGAATGAGATAGACCATTTGTTTATCGAATTTCGGGATGGGGATGCTGACCCTGCCCTTGACATCGTTATTGAGCATATGCTTTGGCTTACTTATCGTGAGAAAAGGTGGGATTTTGCAAGTGATGTTCAAGAGGGGGACGATGTAAATATCTGCTATGCAAAAGATGACCCGAATCAGGTTGACATATATTGTTGCAATCATTTACCTGATATATCTATCGAGAAGAAGACTACTCTTGCTCTTAATATGAAATATCAAGCACACAAAATGCACACAATAATAGGGAGAACGTAATGGCAGAAACAGGTTATTTTTGCGATCCGGTTGCAAAAGGGGAAGTTGGAAGCTGGGAATGGGCTGAAACAGCGACGCTTGAGACATTAAGGAAATGGCTTGAGACAGGCGTTAATCCTAAAGATACTCAGCATATAACAATTTTAGTCAAGGTAGGAGAGCGACTTAATCTTTCTACAGTGGCGATGGTTGATATAATCTACGCGGAGTAGTAATTTACCAGAGAAATGATTTGCGGCTTCTATGGGTAGAATAGGAGATAAGATAATGCAAATAATTGCAATAATCGGTGCGACATTTACTTTAGCAATGCTAATAGGTTGGATGTGGTTGTGTAAATGGGCGGATGCTCATTGGGTTATGGCAAGAAAAGGTAATTACAGGATTCATATGGTGCATGGCAATATGTACCATACTTGGCGATACCGATTGGAAAAGAAAGGTCTTCTCGGTTGGGACACTGTTGGCTTGCACCCCATCGACAAAGACGATGAGAGGTATAATGAATGGATTGTTAAATACAAAATGAGGGTACTCAAATGAAGTGTCCCTATTGTGAAGAAACAAATGCTCAATCAGAGCATATGAGAGCAGAAACGTATTGCCGAAATTATGGGTCTGCTACTTTTTATTTCCAATGCCCACACTGTAGAGAGATATATTCTGTTTATTTTTATGTGTTGGTTAAACATCACGAACCTTGTCAAACAAGTGGGAAGTCGGTAGCCGATTTAAGTTATCAGTGAGGAGAAGTAATGCAGTGTCCTGAATGTAAAAAACAGATTTTGTGTGCTGTCTGTAATGATACAGAGATGTCTCAATATGTTGAGGATACTCATAAGTTTGTGCCTAAACCTTGTACCTGTCAAACAAAGAAAGACAGTTTACCAGAGAAATGATTATCCACTTCTATGGTGTGATGACTAACACCGAATAGGAGATTGAAGTATGAGAGTATTAAGCAAAAAGCAAAGAAAGTTAGTCGAGAAGTGGTTCGATGAGAACTGGGACGGGGCAGGAAGCCTCTACACTTATTGTCAAATGCCTATCGAGTTGCAGGAAGAGCTGGAGAAGATAGGCGATCATGAAACTCTTTGGCAGAATCTTGACAGGTTTATCAATGATTTGGCAATGGAGAAACTCTACGGATGATGAGAGTAAAGATTAAAAAATCAAAGTATTGTCATTGTTGGCATATGAGGGACTATTTAGTTGGTAGAACTTGCGAAGTGCTAGCCGTGATAAGAGGGACTCCAGACGATAGTTATTTCGTGTTACACCCAATAACAAAAAAACCTGGATACTATATCAGTGAAAGTAGTTGTGTTGTTGTAGAGGAATCAGAAGTCCCCACTTGGGAAGAATTTTTAGCCAATAATAAGTATGGATATAGCAAAGTACTTGCTGGAAAAGGAGAACAAAATGAGTGTACATACGTTTGATGAGTTGCTCAGTCATACTGGGCATAAAATAGAGTGTGTTTACTATGGCACTGAGCATCAGGCAGTCAACGCCGCTATTGAGTGTGTAACTTGTGGTCAGGTTTTGATTGACCTATCACCTGGACAGACTATGGGAGTCGATGACGAACCAGAGAAGTTTAGTATCGGGGGTCTTGATGTATCCGAAACAGTCTATGTAATGGTCAAAGAGTTTAGCCGACAAAGACAAAAGATACAGGCAGTCAAAGCTATAAGGGAACATAGCGGTTTATCATTGGTAGAATCAAAAGCAATTGTTGATGCTTACTGGAAAGAAAAAGGTTTTACCTATGAGAACAAAGGGGAAGTATAAATGGATAGAAGAGAAGAAAACAAAGTCCTTGTCGATACTATTGATAAGGCAGAGGTAAAACACCCTGTCAATGCTGTAGACTGCAACCACAAACAGGACGCAGGTTATGCAGTTACTTGTGATAAGTGTTCAGACAAACATATCTGTATGTGGGAGAACTAATTTCCAGAGAAGTGAAAAACTACTTCTATGGGAAAACAGGAGCAGAACAATGATGCTATTGACAAAAGAAAACAGAAAGAATCTTCCCGCACTGTATGCCGATGACAATACGCCTTGTGCTGATAAGATTTGTCAAGTCAAGTTTTTCCATCCAATGTGCAGCTGGACATGGTATGCAACAGAGTTTGACCCTGAAACAGGTATCTTCTTTGGATGGGTGTGTGGTGATTTTCCTGAGTGGGGGACTTTCTCACTTGAAGAGATGAAGAGTCTTAAAGTCCATGGCTTGGGAATGGAAAGAGATATGGGCTTTACACCAAAACCGATGAGAGAAATCACCGAATATCGACTTCGGGGGTAGTGATAATGGCAAAAAGACGATGCAAATGTGGTTGCGGTGGTCTTATCGTGGGCCATCCTAACAAAAGATTTGTCAATAAGAAGCACAAAGACGGGTACCACAATAGAACAAATCCGAGAGGGATTTTTGCACACTTGCACCTTAACAATGTATCAATAGAAGATGAGATGCACCCTGGAGATCCTTATTCATTAGGGCAAGAATAGTTTACCAGAGAAACGAAAACTTACTTCTATGGTATGTTGATGATAACCTTTTGGAGACAATGTTATGTTGGTATGGATAATGATTAGTGCCGCGATAAGGATATTGTTGGTTGCTCTTGTAATAATGATTTATTCAAGTATGCTCTTCAGAAACCAGAACGGGTACACAAAGAATAATCCTCCCGGTACTTATATCACAATGCTAACGATAGTAGGAACTTTCCTGTATATTTTCCATTTCATATTTCCCACCTAAACAACACTACCAGAGAAACGATTATCTATTCCTATGGGTTGTAATGATAACCTAAACAGGAGCGAAACAATGTGGAAAAAAACAGATGATAACGGCTGGGCAACATGGATAATGGGCGGTCTTGTTGGTATCAAAACCAAAGTCATGGGAGCTTGCAAGATGAGACTTGCAATGTCTCAAAATGGTTCGGGAAAAAGGGCTTTCGGTGGGGCAAAACAGTGGCCCTATATCAAGTTGGAAATAGATTTTCAGACAGGAGAGGAAGACTACAGAGACGCCCTGGCAGAAGAATTAAGAAAAACAACAGAGCAATTCTTTGCTGATATGGTCAAAAAGGGAGCAAGGGGACAATAATGTTTATGTTTATCTTGAAAACAGATGGATGGCATTGTCATATCGTCGAAAGTATCGCAGACGCGGCAGAAGATGCACAATCTTATATCGAATCAGGATATACAATTGCTTTTGGTTATGATGTTGACTACTTCGCAGAGCAATTGAAACTTGAAATTACTTCTATCAAAAAGAGAGGTTAAAATGGATAAGGGTTTTGCTTTTATCAAGATGTCGGCGAAGTGGTATTGTGTTCCGATTGAAAGTGAATGGGATTATCGGGAGAAATGGGAAGACAATTTCCAACATCATATCGCAAACGGTAATGTTATTGCTCTTGCCGAAACAGTCGATGGCTTTGCTCACGAAATGGGCGTTGAAGAAGACGACATTGTGATGGTAGACGATGATGATGACGACGGAACCTAAACTACCAGAGAAGTGATTTTCTGTTTGTATGGGTGTTCTTTAATAATGACATAGTTAGCTGTTTGGTTTCGGCAAAAAGCAAAGTGTCGCGGGGACTTCCTTTCCCCCTGTAAAGCGAGATCGGGTCTACAAGACTGAGCTTCTTTTTGTTTTTACAAACAGCATTTTTTTGGGGGGCAAGAGTGTGAGAATGGGGCGTAGTTGACTATGCCTCATTCTCTTTTTACCAGAGAATTGAAAATCTACTTCTATGGTTAGCAATAGTGCTACAAGGATATTATCATGGCAATCAAAATAGAAAAATGTAGCTGTGGAGAAGAAGAGTCTTTGCAGGTCTTGCCAGTATACAACAAATATAAAGTCCATTGTGTCAACTGTGGTAATCGCAGTCAAGCATTGTCAACAGAAGACCTTACAATCGAATCATGGAATAAGTTAGGCAGGTTTGATAAGGTAGCTAAACTACCAGAGAATTGAAAAACTACTTCTATGGGTTGTTAGTGATAACCTTTGGAGATAAGACAATGGAAACAACGATAAAACAAACACCATCGGCAAACATATCAATCGGTATAAAGGGCAAACATTTTTATGTTACCGACCAATATCTGTTTATGTTGATGACAGCAGGGGAACAGCAAAATCAGATATGTATTTTCGACGACGACATCACAAACTTGGCAAGAGATTATGCCGATTCAAAAGTGCCTGAGATACCTGAGATAACATTGCCCCGCAAAGATAGGCTGGATTTTGTCAACAAGGCAAGAGTAGACTATTGGAGTAGACTATTCCACTTGTTTATATGGGACCTGTTGGCAAAGGAAAATACCCTTGTTTATATGAAAACCCCAAAGGGGTAAACAAGCAAACTACCAGAGAAGTGATTATCTATTGCTATGGGTTGACAATGACAACCTTTTAAGGAATAGGAAAATGAGTACGGCATTAAGATTGTTTCAGAACTTTGAAAAGTGCTACCTTGAAGTGTGTGTGCCTGATAGACACAGGAAAAGATTCGAGCTTGAATATGCTTTGAGAACAAAAGGAAACAGCCCCAAATGTCAAGACGGTTACAATACAAGAGACACAAAAAAGAAGTACAACGCATGGGGAATTGAGTTTAGAGTATACTTCAAAACTACAACAGATTGGCTTGTCGATAGTCTCAAGAAGTTAGGTTTTCATACCGAAATATCAGACAAGTTAATTGCAGTTGAATTTATCAACGACCATCCAGACCACGGATACAAACATCGTATAACTAATGTTGAGTTTTTCTGGTGGTTAGTTGATTATGGTTACAGGTTAGGGGAAAATGATAGTATATCTTATGACCTGTATAATCTCAGAGACACCTTGAAAAAGATGAGGGACAGGAAAACAGAACTTATCCCGATGGTCAAGACAATACTAATCGAATCAGAAAACCCGATAGAAGAAGCCAGAATGTTGGCAGCATTGGCATAAGATAAACAAACTACCAGAGAATTGCAAATCCGTTTCTATGGGTTGTAAAGCAATTGAAACCTTTTTTGGAGTCAGAAAAATGCCACAGAGACAGAACTCAATCAAAGCAGCACTCGCAGCGGTAACATCAGCAATCAGAGCAGAGGCCTGCGGGGAATTGTCGGCCGAAGAGAAGTCGGCAGCAGTCAATCAGGCGATGGACGTCGTTGACGATTCCGATTTTGTTACAGTCGCCGAAATGGCAGATGAGGCGATTGAGGAGAAGATTGCTCTTGAAGCGGCAGTCGCAGAACAGGCGGCCATCGAGCAGGCAGATGAGCAGCCCGATGAGCCGACCCAACAGCCGACCCAACAGCCGCCGCAGCAGACAGAGTAAAACAGGCAAGTCAACAGACAGGCAGGCAGGGGACTCCGGTCCCCTGCTATTTTTTGCAAAGGTAAAAACGATGTCAAAAAATACGATTGAGATTATCGGCAAGTACAAAGATACAACAGAAGTATTGGACGAAGCCAACAACAAAAAAGACGCAGATGAGCAGGTCGATTATTGGCAAGAATTATTGGGCAGGGATTGGAAAGTAACCACAAAATCAAAAAGATAATTTTCCTCTTGACAACAAAGTGAAAGTATGATATAATTTTTCACAAAAGTCAGAAGGAAAAAACAGACTACCAGAGATTTACAATCGAAAGTGTATGGGTGTAGTTTAATAAAACCCTTTTTTGGAGTGCAAGACGATGACACAGACGGCAACAAAAATCAGTGCAACAGCGGTGAAAACGAAAGCTACCAACGTGGTAGTTTCGACCATTATGGCTATGGTCAGTCGTTTTCTTGAACTGAAATCGACAACCTTTATCCAAATATGGCAGGTTACAGCCAAAATCAGCCGTATGCGGAAAACAGGTAACAGGTTTTTCGGTTTGGTTGAAAAACTAAACTGTCTAAACTGTGTTACAAATTACAATTACGAAAATATGGTCAACCATGCAAGGTCAAAAGAGGCTATGGAAAGTCTTAAATCGGCTATGGTTGCCGCGGGTGTGCCGATTGACAAAATCGAATCGTTTTTCAAGACGGCAAAAAAGGATATAACCGACAATGCCGAATCGTTTAAGTCGGCAGGGTTGCCGTTTGGGGATTATGTCGGCGATAGCAAGTGTATTATCCTGCATTCCCCAAAGTCGAAAGCAGACGGCGGAACATCACCTTGGGCAGGAATCGAAGGGCATTACATTCAATGTTGTGTTCTAAACTATGCAACTCCTGTTTATCGGTGGATTGAGTCGGGCAAGGAATTGACCCCCGACGAACTTACCGAAATGAAGACCTTTATTACCCCGAACAAAAGTGAGGGTGCAAAACAGGGTTTGGAAAGCCCGAAAGTTATCCGAAGCCCTCGGTTTGAGACAATAGAGAGAATCAGTCTCAACAAAGCTCATTACGTGCTAACCAATTAAGGGTGTCATTGTCGGGAAACCCCTGTCGGCTGTGTAGTCGGCAGGGGATTTTCCCTATTGTAGGGCAGGGATTTTCTACTTGACAAGTGATACGGTATCGGGTAGAATGTAGGGATGGATAGAACTATATATGAATTTAATAAAGATAATGTATATCGTGGATATAAAAGTTCGATTAACGCTACCCCTACCCGTCGGGTCCGCGTTTCAGGTGTCTCTTTTAAAAAGTAGAGACTCCTTTTGATGGGACCCTATTTTACCGACCGGGAATTTTTGGGCTGAAAAAAGTTAGATTTTTAAACTATTGATAGGATTGAATTATGTTTGGTACAATAATGTTCGTGTGTTATATAGTTAGTTCTCTTTTTGTTGCTCGTATGCTTTTTAGGAGTCATAAGCATTGCAAAGGCACTCCTCTTTATTTTTATCTTGACAGGTATCTATCTTTATGATAGAATAGTAAAAGTGACCTTTTATTGTGTGAGCGGGCTGTCTCTATTAGGCTCTACAAGCTCCCAGACAGCCCTGCTTCTCTTTAAAAGTTAAATTGGCAATACGGTATGGATAAATGATTTTAGGGCATCCTGGGCCAATCTGTGAAGTTTTCACAGGAATTTGTTTGACAATTATAGAATACTTTAACCAAAGGAACAAACATGAAGTTATTTAAAATAATTTGGGGTATCATATTAGGTGCTTTATTTCTAGATTGCTATGATGATGAAGAGTAGGTATAATGTAGTTAATTAATTGAACAGTATTTATTGAAAGAGAAGACAATGAAAAATTTAGTATTAGGAATAGATATAATAAATAGAAATAAGAGATAAGTACTTATGGTCCAATATGGGGCTTTTTAACAATTAATTAAATTTTGGAGAAAAAAATGAGAAAACTAATGCTAATATTAACACTAATAGCTATCTTTTATAGTGGAGGATGTGCAATAGTCCCTACTAAAAGAGATCTAAGAAAAGATAATAATGGTAAATTTTCTGTCATAGTAGAAGAAAATTATCAACAAACTTATAGAAAATTTATGGATGCTATTCATAAAGAACCTAAATTTGTATGGTTCGCAGATCAAGAACTAATAGAAAATGTTATCTATACTGATACTAAAACTGCTTATATTAGAATTTGTAGAAATAATGCTCTCGCAGGAGAATACCTACAATCTTTGAGAGATATAAAAGCCATAACAGACAAAAAAACTAAAATAACTATATACTATCTTAATTATGGAATACATAATCCTGGTAAGCTATTTAGAGAATCAATTAAAAAAATGTACAAAGGTTGTAAAATAATAGAGATATAAAACATTATGGGGACATGAGGAGTATCGGTTAGATGTCTGATCTTGAGCAATTTAGAATAAGATGGAGAAGATGGTTAGGGCAGAAGTGTCGTAAGGACAAGCCCTATTGGACTACTCTCTTGAATAGTAATTGGTATAGTTGGGCAAGGGAGATATTGCAAAGAGGGTATATGGAATGTCCTTTTGATTTACAGACTAGGGAAGGTGTTAAGAAATGTTTTACAAAAGCGATTGAGTGGTCTGACAGGAGAGATCTTCAAAAGTTGGACAATTTATATTGCACAGAGAAGATGGGGCTATGACCAAAGAAGATGAAGTAGTTTTTGCTATAGGATTAGATAATATTTGGGTATCTCCAAATGGTCGTCCTTTTTGGACATATCACAATGTTGCCGGGAATGCTGGACCCCATTTGACAGATAAAGAATTGGATAGGAGAGGTTTATTTGAGTTTAAGAGATTTCCTTTTAGTGAGTTATGGGCAGAGTGTCATAAAGCAGATCATGAGAAAACACTAACCAAGAGACAATATATTCATTCCACTCTCCCCAAAAATTATGTTCCTTATGAAAGTACTCTTTGGGATGATGAAAAAGAAAAAAGATATCAAAGTGGTCTTAGAGCAATTCGTAAAATGATAGAAAAATACAAAAGGTAAATTATGACTCTTAATGAATTTATGGTTATGTTACAGAAGCAAGTGGATAGAGGCTATGGGGACAAACCTCTTCTTATGGAAGGCCCTCATCAGTGTAACTATCATATAAATAGTGTCCAGATGGACACATGTCCTGGTATAGAACCTGATTACTTATTTATCATGGCAGGAGAAGAGGTAGAAATATGATCGTAATAATGATATCGATAATAGCTCTCATTGTTTCAATAGTGAGTATATCAGTAGTTGTAAGACTAAACAATAGAATCAACAGGATAAGCAGAACTTTGAGTAGTATAAATCATAGGACAAAAAACTCAATAAGGTATTAATTAAGAAAGGAACAAGGTCATGAATTTTTGTGGAACGAGAATTAAAACGGAAGCGGCGGCCGAAAAATCAATGAAAAAAGCAGAAGGACTACTGGAAGTCCAAAAAGGAATGTGGAAGTGTGAAAGACATGCAATACAAAAACATAATGAAGTAATAGAACTAAAAAACAGAGGAGCATACCTGTCCACACACAGAACAATAGACATGTCATTTCTAGGGAAATTAAGTCAAGATAAGAACCCTGTGTTCGGAGTCTTCCCTACTACATCCTTCGATTGCAAACTAAAGATTAGCTTCAGACAAGATGGAGGAGTCGCAAGTATTAACTGCGGAGGACTGCCCAAACTAATAGGAGATGGATATAGAGAAGGACTAAAAAATAAAAAACTCCGTAAACAAAGCTCAAGCAGCTACAGAACACAAACACTCTCAGCCAGCTTCGTGGGACTATTGCCCCAAAAAACAAAAGATAAAATAGTTGCCCTGAAAGAAGCAGGTATGCCTACATTCCTAGTGGCAGAAGCACAATGGAAAATATCAGAAATGACAACGCCAAATCCAGATCCACTACTAATAGCGATATTCGGAGAAAAAGTGTACCTGGTAGATGTGTTCGATGCCTCAATACAAGAAAATTATGTAGTCAGTGAATTTACGGAGACGAATGAAATATAAAAAAGGTGACAAAGTAAGATTGATAAGAGATCCTGATTGGGATGCGGACGTTCTTGAAGCTTTTGATAAACTACATGGCGGAGTTGCAACCATAAAAGGGCCTCATGGCTCAAGGTTTTTTGATTATTATATGGAAGAAATAGAATGGGGATGGAAACATACAGATATAAAAGGTTTAGTATCCCAAGGCCCTATAAAACCAGAAGTCTCTGAGCCGATAGAGAACAGATGGGATATTTTGGATATAAGGAAAGAATAATGAAATATGCAATTAAAATTGAAGAGTTTGGCATTATCATAGATTTATACGAAGAGACAAGTGTTGGTGCTAGTCATTCTTTTCCTATAAAGTATGAAGATGGTAAGATACAATCGACTATGCACAAAGAAAAAATGCCTGACATAAGAGGTTTACCTCATCTTTCCCAAAAAGTATTTAATGATGAATCAACATCTAGAGCTTATCACGATGCCATAATAGATGCTACTGAAGCAATGATTTTAGCACATGCTATGGCAGGGATAGATGTCACAGAAGAAAAATATGTTAAAGGTATAAGAGCTGCTGTAGCCGTGGCAGAGAAAGAGTATGGGAGCTAATGGAAAAATTATTTTGTGATGATTGTGACAAAGAGATAAAACAATCTTTTGCTAGTCGTAGTGTTACTTATGATGAGCCTGTTCCTGAGAGAACAACAAGAATATCTTTTGAAATAAAAGGAGAAGAATATGACACTATTTCTGACAAATATGCCAGGAGTCTTCCTATTGGACATCTTTGTAAGAAATGTGCTATTAAATATATCAAAATAGGATTAGAGCTTTTGGAAAAAGAATATGAGTGGGATGGCAAAGAGTAATGTTCGTAGATGTTATAGAATATAACAGTGATTTTCCTGGAGGTTTCACAAGGAACATTCCAGTTAGTCAAATTAAGAAATTTTATGTTCCTGAAGAAGATTTAGTATATGTCGTAAACAACAAACACATTGGAGAAGTATGGCCAGCAAAATATAAAACTTTAGTGGGTGATGGTGAATTATTTACTCTTTGGGATATAGAAGCCAAGAAGACATCATTTTATATAAAGCCTAGTCGTCATTCTGTTATGATAGATGTAAGATATGCTACTGCGACTCACATTTATGATGACAGCACTTACATTCAGAGTTATTTTTCTGATATGAGTTTAGAAGAATTCAAAAAGATATGTGATCCTTCGAAATGTGTTGAGAAAGATGAACCAATAGAAAACAGGTGGGATATTTTAGATATCCGCGAAAAATAAATTATGAAATATAAAGTTGGAGATAAGGTAAAATTAAAGAGAGAAGAATGGTGTGGCCCTGTAGCGATTAAAGCTATTGATGAATTACCTGATAGAGTTGCAACGATTAAAGAAGTTCTTGAAGATATTAGTGGTTATCGGATGGAAGAAATTGAATGGGTATGGGAGATGGAGAAATTGAATGTTTAAAAATGAAGTATAAAATAGGAGACAAAGTAAAGTTAATAATTGGTAGCACTCTTTGTCTTGAGGCTCGACAAGATGTTGCTCATTTACCTCATCATATTGCTACGATTCGTTCAATAGAGAAAAACAATAGTGGTTTTGAATATTATAAATTAGTAGAGCTTCGTTGGAGTTGGGCAGAAGCTTGGATGGAAGATATTCCAGGGCCAGAAGAAATTTTTGAACCTATTGAGAACAGATGGGACATTTTAGATTTAAGGAGAGAATAATGAAGTTGCTCATATTTGCAATGATATTTAACTTTTTTTCAACATGGTATTTTGGTTGGAACATGCATCCTCAGAGTGACTGGGAACATGCAAGTGATCATTTTGTAATAATGATTGCTATATTGGGTTTTGCACAGATGATAATAAAACATGAAATAAAGAAACATAGGAAAGAATAATGAAGAATCTAGTACTTGACAGGATCAAAGCATTTGCAATTAAAGAATTAACTAAAGCTTATGGCTATTGTGGTGTAGCTGAAAGTGATGATATAGCTATGCTCAACTGTTCTGACGACAAAAGCAATAACATTCAGATTGAAATCACCTGCGAACCTGAGGAATCTGAGTTTGAGCAACAAACTGAAGGTGGTTATACAGATGATGATGGCGGTAATTTACCTAATGGGTAATCCTTGGAAAAACAGACTAACGAAGAAAGAAACTAAAGAATTTTTTCGTTTGGCCGAAAAATTATATTGGCAGGAGCAAAAGAAATCAGGTATGGTAAGCCCCATTCCTTATGCTTGGGCAGCAGATGGAGAAGAAAAGTTCATAGCCGTATCTATATTTGGTGTAAATAGTGATTTAGTAAGGACTAAATTGAAAGAAATAATTTAAAAAATGTGTCATGGATTTATTGATGGTACTCCAGGTCATGCAGAGTTTTGGAAAAGGTTTCGTGACAAGCATGATATGTCTTGGAGAAGGAAAGATTATAAACCAACTTGGAAAGCAAGATGGAAACATTTTAAATGGATAGTATATGGTAGGCAAAGACTTAGGATAGGACTTTTGCAACGATTATGGCATTGGAATAGTATGATTAGAAAATTAATGAAAGCTAATCCTGGAATTAGTTTATCAAAAGCAGAACAGATAGTGGGATACCACGAAGTTTTTAGTATTTGTAGAAATATGGCTATAGCATGTAAAGGAGAAAAAAATGACTAGAGCAATTTATGCATTTAGTGGTGATCCTATAACTTACGGACATATCAACATAATCAAAAGGGCAGCAAAAGCTTTCCCTGGGTTGTTAGTTGCTATAGGTGTCAATCCTGAGAAAATTTACACTTTCTCTTTAGAAGAGAGGAAGGCTATGGCTGAGCTTGCTCTTCGTTCTATTCCTAATGTTTTTGTTACATCTTTTGAAGGGTTATTAGTGGACTTCGCTTATGAGCAAGATATCTCTGTAGTTATCAAAGGTGTAAGGAATGCTGATGACTTTAACTATGAAAACACATTGCATCAAGTAGGGGAGAGTCAAAAGTTAGGAATAGACACTCATATCTTATTTGCTGATCCTACATTGGCTCACATTAGTTCAACTGCTGTTAAGCAGATTTATAAAAACAACTATGGAGACATTCACGAGTTTGTCCCTTTATATGTAAAGCAGATGATTGAGAAGAAGTTATCTAATCAGTTATTCATTGGTGTAACTGGTGAGATCGCAAGTGGCAAGAGTACTTTTTGTTATATAGCGACTTCTTTGAAAGGTTCGAAAGTTCATAACATTGATATGGATGTAATTGCTCATGACATATTATCATCTAGAACTGAACCAGTTTATCAAAAAGTTCGCGAACAAATAATTGAAGAATTTGGTGACGAGATTTTAGATGGACAAGATAAAATAAACAGGAAAGCATTAGGTAATATTGTTTTCCTCAGCACAAAAAAAATGGAGATACTTAATGAACTATTAAGAGTCCCTATTCTAGTTCGATTCAAGAGGGAGATAGCTAACAAGGAGGGCATTATTTTAGTAAATTCTGCTTTACTTGCTGAGGCAGATATGTTATACTTGTGCAATAACAATGTGATTTTGACTCAAGTTGATAATGATGTTAAGCATAAGAGGTTACAGGAGCGTGGTTTAGAAGATAAGCAAATAGATGATAGATTAAGTTGCCAGTACACTTTCTTAGGAAAAAAGAAAAGGATTGAAGAAGAAATTCGTAAGGCCAATCATGGTTGTGTAATGACTTATGACAGTTCTGATAGTCAGATGAATACTTCTCAAGTATCTGCGTTACTTAATACTATGATACATTATTATGGAGATAACTATGAAACGTTGTCCTAAATGCAAAGACAATAAAGTAATTACGTTTGACTCTGATAACGATTGGTGTGGAGAATGTAAAGAATGGTTTCCTGCTGTAGCTGAGGAAGAAGATGCTTGTGAGACGGGTTGCAAACATTTCCATGGTGGAGAGATAAAACACCGCAAGGATTGTTATTTCTATCCCGAAAGTTTTTCTAAGATGTATGACGATGAAAAACAAAAGAACGAGGATATGAAACATGACATAAAAAGAATCATCGTTGAAATACAATCTGAGATATTAAAAAATATAGGAAAGCCTAATTTCGGGAAAAATAGTTGTCTTACAAGACTTAATCAGTTATTAGATGGGAAGTTTAAGGGTACCGCAGAAGAAATATATTCTGAAGAGCCGATAGAAGAAGTAATTGTCACCAAATCGTTAGTTAAGAATCTTGCTAATGACATATGGGCGATTGCAAAGAAAATCAAAAGATTTGCTAAAATTGGCGAAGATTTAAAAACTATTTCTCTTTGTCTGCATGATATTGAAGGCGATAGAAAAACGGGATGGTATCAAGATGCCAGAAAAGAATTTAAAAAACAATTTTCATCGAAAAGGGTATTATGAGTAAAAAACTTAAGCATGGAAGAATTATGGAAACTCACGAGGGTTCTGGTGTTGTAGTGGTTGCTATCAAATGCGAAACAGATTTTTTAGCTGATAGTGATCTTATGCGCGAGACGTTGAGTGGGTTATGCTCTATAATCCCATTAGCATTTAAGCCGAATGGTCGATCTTCGATAGCAAAATTATGTGCTGACGCAATAAAAGAGTTAGGAGAGAAAGGCAAAGAAGAAATCAAATTGCAAGAGTGTAATTGGCATGGCTATTATAGCTACCATAATGATTTAACTACAAATTTCTACATGCATCATGATAACAGAAAAATAGCAGTAGTCCAAGTTTCTTCTGACACAAAAAGTGGAAAGATATCGCAGTTGTGCAGGGATATAGCTATGCACATTGTCGCTTTCAGTCCTACCAACACAACGGTGGACACGGTAGATTGGTCACAAGTTGACTTGGAAATACCTGCCAATCTAACGAGCAAGCCAGCAGAGATTATTAAGAAAATTCGTGAGGGCAAAAAGAAGAAATATGCTAAGAAGTATGTCTTAATGGATCAACCTTTTGTCAAAGACATGGATAGTACTGTTTCTCAGATTATTGATGAATTCAATAAATCTCAGCAAACGAATGTCAAAGTAGAAGAATGGCATAGGACTGAGGTATGAAATGAAAAAACCAGAAGATTGGCATGGTTTTAAAGTGTTCTGTGACTTATACGATTTTGGTATGAGCAACATGCTCCCTGAGCACAAACAGCAGTGGTGCAAAAGAGCAGATAGAAAAGGCATTTTTAGGGCCAAGTATGATGATCAACTGAAATGTCATTGGAATGTTTGTCCTAAATTAAAAGAAGAAAGAGCAAAAGAAAGAAAACCTCTTCTAAAAAAGAAATCTATACTAAAATCTGATATCTCAAAAAAAGCTGCCAAAAGGTTAAGAGAGTTGGATGAAATGGAGAACTCAAAAACTCCAATATCTAAATGCAAAGTATGTGGTAGAAAACCAGAAATATATGAAAGTTCTGTATCATCTATTTGGGAGATATATTGTGAGCAGAAGAATCATGAGATTATTGCCAGGGCCAAGACAGTAAAAACTGTCATAAAGAGATGGAATGAAATAAATGAAACAGTGTAGGATATGTGAATACAAATTCAAAATTAAAGCTCCTATAGATGGTCTTTGCCCTCGCTGTCATATGGCTTTATGTCAAAAGGGCCTTGGCAAATGTGTTAGGTGTGCCAAACTTATAGATAACATGATTGGTTTTTTGTCTCCTGAGGAAGATGAAGAAAATGACCAAAGTTAAGCAATTAGAAAAGCAATTTGGCGGAAAATGGGAATACCTCGGCATGAGCGTATGGGATTGTCTTGATGATGAGAGATCAGTTCAATGTGTAGCTGGTTGTTCTTGTGATTTTGATTGTGGTAGTTCTCCAAGGTACTATTTATATGGAGATGGAATACCAAAAGAAGTACATTTTAAACTGATAGAAATAAGACTCTGTAAAGAAATAAATTGAGTAAAAAGAAGAAACATCGTAAGTATCAATATGAGATATTGATAGATGGTAAGTGGCATTATTTTACATGTTGGGATGCTGTTTATGATTTTTCTGAAAAGTATCCTGAGAAAATTAATAGAGCAGAAGTAATTGTAGATATGGACGAAATGGAGAAAGAAGTATGACTGTTGAAGAAGCCATTAAAAAATTGCAAACGTGTAATCCAAAAGCTAAATTAAAACTTATTCAAGAGGAAGAGTTGGAGTGTACGGAGTGGTGGGATGATGAAAAATATAAAGTAGTAGGAAACGCTACAGAAATATTTAGCGAAGACTTGTATAGCCATGAGACTTATTTACTTGTTATTGAACCGAAATGAAGAATGATATTTACTAAAAAAAGAACAGAAAAAGAATGGACTATGACTGCTCAGCAAGCCAAAGAACTTGCGAAAGAGCTTAATTACATAGCGAATGAAGCTAATGATCACCAAGGACCATATCATTCTCAAATAATACTTGAAGGAGATATTGGTGCTAAACAATTTAAAATAGTTGCTATACCTGATGAAAGGGAAGCAAAATGAAAGCAAAACTTACTAAAGAAGAAGAAAAGCGATTGTTAAAAGGGGCATGCCCAGATTGTAAAGGAGATAAATTTTTAGAAGGGCCTCATGGAGGGGCATCAGTTAACATAATGTGTGCTAATGATGAATGTAAATCAAGATTTAATATTTGTCCAGGAATGTTTGCAGAAAGGATTGATTAAGAAGGGAAGCAAGACGGGAATAAATGTAACAATACGAAGATTAGATTTTCCTGAGTGGGTGCATAAAGCATACGAAAGTATGGATCAGCAAGAAATAGATGATCTAGTAGAAGCTCTTATATACTCTCAGATAAGACCTCTTGAGGACAAAAACAAAGATGGTAGTGATAGAATTGAGATAAGCAAGCTATTACAGGATGGAGCAAACAGAGTTCCTGTCTTAGAAGATATGGGTCATTGCTTATGGGCATTAGGTATGGCTACAACAACTATGGCGTGGACTAAGATGGATGAAAGAGATGAGGTAAAGATAAGAGAAGAAACGGTAGAAAAGAAAGAAGAGTAAGAGTTTGGAACTAAACATTTTAGAATAGTTGTTATACCTGATGAAAGAGAAGTAAAATGAATATTAAATTTTTATCCCTCGGAATAAACAAAGCTTGTTTAAGTGTTCTTCCAAAGACTCCTACTACAATAGATGTAATTCACTCTAACTATGATGATGGTCATTACACTTATCATTTTGAAGTAGTAGGGACAGAAGAAGAAATTAAAGCTATAACTAGATTCTCTGAGTTAATTGAAAATGCTAAACCTAAAATAGGAGCAGAGTAAAATGTATGAGATCGTGATTAGAGTTGATACAAATGACGGAGATTATGACACCTCGATTAATGAGATAAAGGAAGAAGAATTGGTATCGATCCGTCCGATTATTGCCACGATAAAAAAATTCAAACCATATGGAAAGAATGGTCAGCATTATCATAACTGGCCTTCAGGAGAGTGTTGTCGTGAGGACTTAGGAGAGAAAGAGCCAAAAGATATTTATCCTGACTTAGACTTTGAATCTGATGCCATGTATCTATTTGTAGATTTGTTGCCATGTGGCACTGAATACGGTTTTCATACGATAGACCATATAGAAGTGTATCCAAAACCAGAAAAAGAAGTTCTTCTCAGTCAGTTTTAGGAATAAATAATGAAAAGAAACATACCGACTTACGATTTATATGTAGAAGGACAAGATGATGCTGTCCTTCATGGTGTTCATAAAGCTCATGTTAATGCTATTATTGCTGATTTAAAAGCAAATGGCACTAGTTATACTCTCATAGAAAGTAAAGCAGCTAAATCATCTAAATTTAGTAAGCGTCGTAAGGATAGAAAAAGATAATGGCAAATAATGGACAAGCACATTTAGACAAATTATCAGAAGCAGTTAAAGAAGGTAATCCATTAAAGATGGCAGTGCTTACCTACCATGCTTTTAGAGAGAGTCCTTTAGCAGATAAACTGAAAGTACTTGACAGAAAAAGTTACGACGAAACAGCTTTATCTTCTATTACATCAATGGCAGATATCCTAAAAAGATTAGGATGGGAAATTGACGATATAGAAAAA
>SDBT01002312.1_pt1 | contig 33843 bp, 42 predicted proteins | sample 2277101 | NCBI WGS metagenome assembly SDBT01 (sample SAMN10404973, study PRJNA504765) | marine sediment metagenome | isolation source: marine sediment core GS10_PC15, 103 cmbsf | place: Arctic Ocean: Southern Knipovich Ridge | collected 2010
GTTAACGGATATCTATACGGCTCCGGCTGCAAAGCAAGCAACGGGTCGCGTCTTTGTTACGAACAGAGGAAACCAGCCAGCAACGTTTAGGATATCAGTTGCAGTTGACGGCGCGGCAGATGCGGACGAACAATACGTAGCTTGGGATAAGGCGATAACGGGTAACGATACAGGTTCGACGGTTGCGTTTTTTGTGGGGAACGATGATGTTGTTCGTGTCTTTGCATCTAACGGAAATTTGAGTTTTACCTTTACGGGTATTGAGGTGGATAACTAATGAGTGGAGAAACGAAGACCTATGGGCCGGAGGAGTTGGCAGCAATGACCCCGGCAGAGTTTAACGAGGCGCTATTGAAAGCGATTAAGATTGAAGGAAAAGTCTTAGTTCGCGATAAGGATGGGAACCCGAAGTATGACGATCCTTCATTAGCAGGAACCTACGGCGAGGAGTTAGTTACGACATGAATATCGAAAAGATCTTAAAGGACGGCGATAAGCTGCGGGAGACCTTCTTGGAAGCGCAAGCGATGAAGCAAGAAGCGGACGCACTTTACCGCGACGCGCACGAAGCCTACTCCGAGTGGGTTACGCAATACGGCGGGATTGCCAAGGCTGTGAACAAGACCATGCAGATGCAGGCTGCTGTCGTTGAAGAAGAAGGAGAAGAATAATGGTACTGGAATTAGTGTTGCAAAACATTCTTGCGAACGCGATTACCGCAGAGATCGATACCGGCGCAGGTACGGCGGAACTCATATTCGAAACGTCGGGCGATGCGGAAGTTGCGTTGATCTCTTTGCAAAACCCATCGTTCGGCGGGTCAGTTGCGGGCGTTATCACGTTGCTCGGTGTGCCGCTGTCGGATGCGGATGCGGCGGGCGGAACAACTGTACAAGCGTCGATCTTTGACCGGGACGGCACTAAGCAACTGGAGATGACGGTTGGCACATCGGGTACGGACATCATCATCAGTTCCACGGTGATCGCGGCGTTGGATGTTGTTGATTTGAATTCGTTAACGATTACGGTTCCAACCGGCCCGTAAGCAGCGCAATGGAGCGCCCTGTTATTTGGCAGGGCGTTTGTAATAGATGGCGTTTACGCTCAACAATCTTATCGGGTTTGAAACCGGCGGGCTAGAAGAAGCCAACAGCATTAACAATGCCCCGATAGTTCAAGGCAGCGTTGTCAACACTGGCGCGTTCGCTTTGCACTTCGATAACGTGTCGGCCGACCAGTATTTTTTCGAACCGTTCGAGGGCCAGACCTCGGATGCGGGTGATCAGTACGCTATCGGGTTTGCGTTTCGCACTGACGACCTAACGGTATCCGCCAACTATGTACTGTTTCGAGCAACCGGCACCGGCTCCAACCAGATTTCTCTGGCCGTTGATGCTTCAACCGCCGAACTGGTGCTGCTCGACAGTACGCTGACCGAGGTTGGCAGATCCACGCCCACGCTCAGCGTCGATACTTGGCACTACATCGAGGTGTATTGGGAGAACGCTGACCCTGGCGTTGCCGAAGTTTTTCTCGACGGTGTTCAAGTTATTAGCGTTGCGGCGGAAGCCTTTTTCCTAGTAGCCGCTTTCGACACGCTTGTTGTCGAGGGCACGACCGCTAACAGTCACAACATTTATTTTGACGACATCTACACCGCGTCCGGGCTTACGGCAGCATCTGAACTTCTCGGGCCTAGTGAAGTTATCCCCTACCGATCTAACAAGGCTTCGGCAACGCCTGATGACGGCGGCGCGGATTTAGATATAGGCCAATGGGTAGACGTTCAAACAATACCGTTCAGTGGTTCCATTGGTGCTGAGTACACTGCGAGTAGTGCGGCGGGCGCGGTTGACACTGATGATGTCGGTGGGTCGGCGGGTACAGGTGGCCCCGCTACTGACAATAATATCACGGGTCCTATTAATGGCGTCAAAGCTATTTGTCGAATGGAACGCGGCGGCGGCGGCGCTTCGGCGCACTTTATTTTGCTTGGCAACGATGGAGACGGGACTACACGTAGCGCCGATCTAAACCCTTCAAACCAACCTGCGAATTTCTTCTTCGTTAGTGAAGCCGCGACCATTGTTCCAACGGCGAGCGAAGTTTTACGTATTGGTTTCGAGACAACCGGCGCGCAAGACTTTGAATGTTACGACATGCTCGGGCAGATCTTGCACACACCAGTCGCCGCCATTAGTGCAGACGGCGATGCAACGCTAGAAGTTATTGAAGCTGCTGGTACTGCGGATCGGGTAGTTCAAGCCGACGACGGTGCGCCAGCGCTTGCCCCCTTTGTAGCAGCGGGTACGGCGGAGCGACGTGTTCAAGCTGATGATGGCGCGCCAACGCTTGCCGTTGTTGAAGCTGCTGGTACTGCGGAAGCTAACGCGCCGGTCATTGATGCGGATGGCGCTGCAACCCTAGCCGTTGTTGAAGCTGCTGGTGTTGCGACGCGTGGCGTACAAGCTGCTGATGGTGCGCCTGCCCTTGTACCTGTAGAAGCTGCTGGTACTGCGGAGCGAAGAGTTCAAGCAGATGATGGCGCGCCAGCGCTTGTCCCCATTGAAGCATCGGGTGCGGCGGCGATTGGTGGGGCCGATGTTACAGCGGATGGCGATGCAACGCTCGAGGTTATAGAAGCGGCGGGTACAGCGGAACGTAGAGTTCAAGCTGACGATGGCGCGCCTGCCCTTGCCGTTGTTGAAGCTGCTGGTGTTGCGACGCGTGGCGTAGGAGCCGCTGATGGTGCGCCTGAACTTACCCCCGTAGAAGCGGCAGGCACCGCAACGCATGGTAAGGAAGCGGATGGGGCTGCAACGCTTGCCGTTGTTGAAGCTGCTGGTGTTGCGACGCGTGGCGTGCAAGCTGCCGACGGTGCCCCCGCTCTTACCCCCGTTGAAGCGGCTGGTACGGCGGCGCGTCGTTTGCAAGCTGATGATGGTGCGCCTAGTATTGCGGCGGTTGAAGCGGCAGGCACGGCGGAGCGACGTGTTCAAGCTGCTGATGGTGCGCCAGCCCTTGCCGTTGTTGTAGCCGCTGGCACTGCATCTATTGATACTGGTGCTATCACGGCGAACGGAGCCGCGTTAATTCCGGTAGTCATCGCGGCGGGGGTTGCAGTGGTTAGGCGGCAGGCTTCCGGCGCGATTACGCTTGCAGTTATAGAAGCGGCTGGTATCGTCGTAGTTCCAGTTCCAGTTTTTGAAACGGGACGGCGGCACATTGCGCCGTTCTTCGAATAGGTGCCGGATCAGGGTTGATTCTGGCTTAATCAAAATCAAGGAGCGAGTTGTTAGGAGAAGGCTATGAAGCGAGGAAAAAAGCTTTCTAAAATTGACGGTACTGTTTACCGTGACGCCACGATTGGCGGAATCGTTGATGAGGAAGAGCGCACAGTAAAGATCTCGTTTTCGAGTGAACTGCCTGTGCTTCGCGCTAGTTGGTTTGATGATCCGTGGATCGAAGTGCTTGGCCATAAGGATGGCGAAGTCAATCTGCAACGTTTGAACAACGGTGCTACAGTTCATTACAACCATTCCCGGTCGCGGAAAGACCGCGTAGGGGTGGTAGAAATGGCGGCGCTGATAGACGGACGCGGCGAAGCGATCGTACGGTTTTCTAAGCGCGACGACGTGGACGACGTGTGGCAGGATGTTAAAGACGATGTCCTGCGAAACGTTAGCGTCGGGTATTCTATTGACGAACGAACACTTGTCAAGAGTAGCCAAACCAGGGGAGAGCCAGACGAGTACCGTATTACTCGTTGGACACCAATGGAACTTTCCTTTGTTGACATTCCCGCCGACCCGACAGTGGGTGTAGGGCGTGACGGCGAAGGGCGTATCGATGCGATGCGGAGCATTCCGTATCAAATCTCTTATTTCAACCATGAGGATTCAAACGTGAAGCTACAGCGTTTAGAAGGCGAGACAGATGAAGCGCTCGCCATACGACAAGCAGCGGAGGACGAAAGGGTAGCAGCGCTTGAAGCTACCAATCGGCAAGCCCCTGCTCCTACCCCAAGCCCCACCCCGACCGACCCCACAGTGCTGGAAGCCGAAAGGCAGCGCGGCATTGACGAAGGTCGGGTGATGGAAAACGAAAGACGTACTGCGGTGGAAGCTGCGTGCGAGCCGTTCAAGGTTCGCCTTGGCGAAGGCTATCGTAAGTTCGTGGATGGCCTGCTCGCCGACGACAAAGTCGATGTGGAAGGTGCCCGCGTTAAGTTGCTGGCCGAACTGGGTAAGGAAACCCAACCCGCTGGCAACGACGCGCAGGTTATTGCAACGTCCGGCGAGAAGTTCCGTGCGGCAGCAATGATCGCAGTTGCTCACCGCGCCGGTTTGATTACCGGCGAGAAGTGGGAAGAGCAACGTGTTATAGCAGATGAGGTCCGTGGCTTCAGTCTGTTTGAAATGGCACGGCGCTGCTTGGAACTCGAGGGTGCAACGGATACGGGGCGGCTGTCTCGTATGGATTTGGTGGCGCGTGCGTTTACCTCATCCGACTTTCCGCTCATCCTGGCCGATGCGGCTAACAAGTCGATGTTAAAAGGGTTCGATGAATCCCCGGAGACGTGGCAGATTTGGGCGCAGACCGGCAACCTGTCCGACTTCAAAATCGGGCGGCGGGTTAACCTTTCCAGTTTCAACGACCTTGAACTGGTAGCGGAAAACGGCGAATTCCATTACGGCACGTTCACCGAGCAGGGCGAGACGATCGTACTGGCAACTTATGGCAAGCTGTTCGCCATTAGCCGCCAAGCGGTTATCAACGACGACCTGAGCGCGTTTACGGTAATCCCGCAACGGATGGGCCGCGCCGCTTCGCGTGTTGTTGGCGACTTGGCCTACGGCTCGCTAACCAGTAACCCGCTGTTGGGTGATGGTATTGCGTTGTTCGCGGCAGCCCACAACAACCTGAACGAGTCAGGTGCGGGCGGCACGCCGTTGTCGGCAGACGCGGCAGGCATTGCGGCAATCGCTGCGATGCGCAACGCGATGGCTTTGCAGACCGATGCCAGTGGAAGCGCGACCGGGTTGAACATCCGGCCATCTCACTTCCTGGTGCCTGTGGTGTTGGAAGACATTGCACGCGCACTGATGACGGACACCACCGAACCGGGTCAAGCGAACCCCGGCGTCCGGAACCAGATCAACGGCCTGGCGGGTGTAGTCAGCGATCCGCGCCTCGATGCGGATAGCCCGACCCGTTACTACTTGGCTGCGGGCGCGCAGTTCGATACGATCGAGGTTGCCTTCTTGGATGGTGTGCAAGCACCGACCTTGGAGCAACAGATGGGGTGGACCGTGGACGGCACAGAGTTCAAGGTTCGCATTGATGTTGGCACAGCGCCGATGGAATTCCGTACCTGGCAACGGGACGACGGAACCTAGAAGAAAGGAGAAGCATACGTGAACAACAGAGTTCAACGCGGTGATATCATCACTGTTCCAGCGGCTGCCGCACAGGTAGCGGGGCAACCCGTTGTCGTGGGCAATCTGGTGGGCGTGGCGAGTAACACCGTGGCAATCACGGAGCTAAACGAGATCGCGATTGAGGAGGTGTACGCACTTCCGAAGGTGGATGCCGCTGTCATCGCTATCGGTGAACGTGTAGGGTTTGACATTTCGGCCGGAGCAGACGGAGAGGTTGAAGACGCAGCCTTTACCGGCGCGGCGGGCGACATTCTTACCTTCGGCGTTGCAACCGAAGCGAAGGGCGCGACAACCGGCGAGACCATTGCGGTCAAGTTGACGCCAGGTGTTGGTACGGTAGTATAGACCAATGCCACTCAACGTACCCCAGGTAGACGCAAGCATCATCGCTGCATTCGGCGAAACAATTTTGTACACGCCGGACGGCGGCGGGCAAGTGTCTATCCTGGGGTTGTATCAGTCTCCAGATGTTGATCCGGTAACCGGCGATCTGGAGTTCACTACGCAAGGACCTATGGTGACTGTCCTTGCTACAGACGTGACCAATCCCACTAAACTTGATCTCGTAACGGTTCCTTCGGTTGGGCAAAACTACCAAGTGAAGGAATTTGAAATTGACGAAGGTGGGTTGGTCGGTTTGCAACTTGAGGAGACAGTCTAATGTCATTGACCTTAATGGAACACCCGGAACTCGGTATCCGTAAAATACCGCTCAACGAGTGGGCGAAATACAGGAAAGCCGGTTGGGTTTTCTGTAACGAAAAAAGCGCAACGCTCGCATCAACCGAAGATGGTGCACCTGCCGCCCCATCAACAGCGGAAGAACCTGATTCCGCTACGAAGTCGGCTAAGCAGGGGCGCGAAGCCCGCGAACGCGCTAAGACCACACCGAAGAAGGAGGCCTAAAAGTGGACAGCCTGTTCTTCGACCTGTTAGTACGCATTGTCGCGTTGATTGAGGCTAACGCCAACGTTATCGCTAAAGGCGCAACTACACAGGTCGGTCGGATAGCGCCGGTGGATACGGCCGAATTGCCGTTCATTGGTGTGTACCTAACAGGCGACGCTAGTATCGGGGAATTCGGGCCGCAGAATACAAGCTTCATTGATTGGGACGTAGCGGTTGCTATCGAAATCGCATTTGATGCGGATGCAGCGACGGCCAGTCTTGAACAGGATTACTTGAATTTGCGGGCCGATGTCCACGAAGCCATCATGTCAGATGCGCCGACTCTAAGTCTGGCCTTTGTCAGCATGGCCTACCCCCTGGGAGCGGACGAGCCAAACCTAAGCCAAGAGGGCAAGCGGAAAACCGTTAGCTATCGAACGCAGTGGGGGTTCCGTGTGCGAACATCAATAACTGACATGACCATCTAGGAGAACCAGTCATGGCCAAGGTTAAAACGAAATCACTTCGTCGTCGCCCAACGCGCAAGCTAAGTGACGAACACGTTAAACGGTTGGAAGCGTCAGATGCAGCACGCGCGGCTAACCCAAACAAGGTAGGGCCGGACGCACCTAAGCGGAAGCCCGAAACAACCAAGAAGGAGGATGACTAATGTTAGTCAACCGCGAAGTTATTCTCGCGAAGACCGAGGTAACCTACGGGACTGATCCTGTACCAGTAGCAGCGGTCGACGCTATGCTGGTGGAAAATGTCGCGTGGTCCAACGAGGGTCTGCGCTTGAACGAGCGCCCGGCTGTCCGTGCCAGCTTAGGCAAACTCCAACAGGTGTTTGGTGGAACGATGCGATCCATTACCTTTGACGTGGAAATCAAAGGTTCGGGCATTGACCCGTCCACTACTGCTACCCCCCCGGAGTTCGCGCCTTTGTTAAGAGCGTGCGGTATGTTGGAAGCGATCGTCGCTAGTACCAGCGTGGGATACACGCCGGAGTCCGATCCAGCTAACCACGAAAGCATCACGATCTACTACTACCAAGACGGTATCCGTTACGACCTGTTAGGTTGCCGCGGAAACGTTAGCTTCAACCTGGAAACCGGCGGATTGGGCAAGATGTCCTTCACGTTCACTGGTCACTTGGTTGGGCCAGCGGATCAAGCGTTGGTTGTGCCAACTGTGCTGTCCGTAGTACCGGAAGCGCTGTTAGCTGCGGTGTTTTCAATCGGCGGCTTTGCTGCCATTGTCAACGCTGTAACGTTGGACATGTCCAATACGTTGGCGCTGCCGCCTAGCATTGCCGCGTCTGATGGATACGACGAGGTGCAGGTAACGGGGCGTGACCCGAACGGCAGCTACGATCCGGAAGCCGAACTGGTTTCGGTAGAAAATCCGTGGGCCGATTTGATTGCGGACACTGCGTTAGCGTTGAACGTTGGTCCGGTCGGCGCAACACCGGGTAACATCTACCTCTTTACGTTACCTGCGGTTAGCTACCGCGACCTCGCGCCGGGTGACCGGGATGGCATCCGTACGTACGATGTTCCTTTCGGCGCAGCCGAAGCAACCATTGACGACGAAGTATCGTTGTTATTCACTTAAGCCAGCAAAGGACCCAATCCTATGGCAATCAAAGCATACAAGGGCATGACGCCCGAATGGTACACCCCCTCAGACCAGGAGGGGCAAGACGAACCTGCGCGTTTCAAAATCAGGGGCTTGACAGGCCCGGAGTTCTTAGACGTCCAATCGCATTTTGATATTGCGAACGCACAGGTTAAAGGTTCCGGACTTGTGTTGGCGTGCCGCCTCGGCTTGTTAGACTGGGAAAACATTGTTGACGATGAAGGCAAGTCGACAACGTTCACAAAAGCGGGCGGCATTGACCGGCTGCCCGCTGAGGTTATCGCAACGACTGGTAGTAAGATAATTGCTTTATCCGTGATGGATGGCGATGAAACAAAAAACTCATAATCGCAGTCGAAGTACAGGAGCAGCCAGATGCTTTTGATTGCGGTAATTGTAGCTGCGGTCCTGGATTTACGCAGGCTTTTGATAAGTGGGTTATTGAAGACGTGCTGGGAGAACGCATTTCTTCAAACGTTTGCCTTCGCCAACTTGTTACGGAACGAAGCGTGGCGTTCCTCAAACTGCATCTCCACTATGTTCAGGGCAACCTGGCTGTGGCGGGCGGTATACTTGACCAGCCGTCAGTTTATCTTCGTGCGATGGAACTCATTAGTGGTCGTATCGGCCACATCAAACTGGAAAGGACGAGGATAAAAAATGCCGCAAGACTTCCGCAGCAAAATAATCCTGACGGCGAAGTCCAACGTAGCGCAGGCGTTTGACAAAGCCGGGCGGGCTTCCAGTGGTGTAGTTAGTAAGCTAGCTGCGATCAGCAAAGTTGCTGCCGCTGCCGGGCTTGCTATTGGTGCGGCGTTCGGTGTGAACGCGGTACGGTTGCAAACTCAGTTCGCCGCAAGCATATCCGAGTTGTCTGCGATCACTGGTGCAACCGGCGAGGATTTAAAATTCCTCACGGAACAAGCCAAGCTGTTCGGCCGCACCACCACACTGAGCGCCAGCCAAGCGGCGGAAGCCTTTAAGCTAGTTGCCAGCGCGAAGCCAGACCTGCTTGAGAACAGGGATGCGCTGGCCCAGGTAACGCGCCAAGCGATAGAACTAGCGGAAGCCGCTGGCATAACCCTCCCCGAAGCCGCGAAGACGGTAGGCGAAAGCCTCAACCAGTTTGGTGCTGGCGCGCAGGAAGCAGCCCGGTTCGTTAACGTGTTAGCGGCGGGTGCGAAGTTTGGTAGCAGCGAAATTGCGCAAACATCAGAAGCGTTGATCAACGCTGGTGTTGCCGCCAAGTCTGCGGGCCTAAGCTTCGAGGAAGCTAACGCGGCTATCCAAGTGCTGGCATCCGCCGGTATTAAAGGCAGCGACGCAGGTACTAAGCTACGGTCGGCGTTGATCAAGTTGCAGGTACAAGCCAACGATGAATTCAACCCGGCAATAGTCGGCATGAACAAAGCGTTGGAAAACTTGGCGGAAGCTAACTTAACGATCACAGAAAAAGTCGCGCTATTTGGTGAGCGTAGTTTGGTTGTGGGTGACATACTCATTAACAACGCGGCGCTGTTCACCACCTTAGAGGGAAAGGTAACCGACACCAACATTGCGGTTGAGCAGGCGTCTGTGCGAATGGATAACCTGGCTGGTGATCTCAAGGCTGCGAACTCTGCGTTTGAAGGATTGAGTATACAGATAGCGTCAAACTTTGAGCCGCTCATGCGTACCATTACGCAATCAATCACAACAGTTACTAACCAGTTGACAGATCAAAAGTCTGAAATTGAATTAGTGGATGACGCCTACGGTAATTTCGATGTCGCGTTGCGTAAGGTTGTGGCCACCTTCCAAGTGATTGATACGATACTGGAACTCGTAGGCAAGGCGATAGGGCTTAACGCGGCAATCCTTACCAAGCTATTCCAAGGCGAATTTGCAGAAGCGTTGCGCTTGGTAGAAGTTGGGTTTGAAGACATCGCTAAAACAGCAGAGGAAGGTTTCGCAAAGGCGGCGGAAATTTCTACCGGCAACAGCGCTGAAATTATTGCGAAGAACTTAGCCAGCCCAGAAGTCTTAGAAGCGGCGCATACGGCAGGCGTTGTGATTGCGGAAACCGTAGCAGCCGCAACGGAAAGCGCAGGGGAGCAAGCCGCACGCGAGCTAGCAGAAAAAGAACTGGAGAAGCTGGCAACCAAGTTAGAAAATATACGGATTCAAAATCTAACCGAAGTAGAACTGCTAAGGGAGAAACTAGCCACTGACCTTGAACTGATTACGCTAGCACGCGAAATGGATTTGTTGAACCTCAACGAATTCTTAGAACAGAAATTTCTGTTGGAGTCACGGGCGCAAGAGCGACTCAAAAAGCTTACGATGAAAAACGAAACCGATGCGCAGAAGTTCGCTAAGCTTACGGCAATCGGTAAAACGAAATTCGTACTCGGGCAGTTGCAAGCGCTAACTCAGGGCGTTGCTACAGAAAACAAAACACTCTTCCGCATTAACCAAGCAGCCGCAATCGGTAACGCTATTGTGAACACAGCCCAGGCTATTACTAGCGCGCTGGCTGTGCAGCCCTTCCCCGTTGGCCTGGCGCTAGCAGTAGTAGCAGCGGCAGCCGGTGCAGCGCAGATCGCCACCATCGCTAGCGCAAAGCCAGGCGGGGGCACAACGCCAAGCGTGGCGGGTGGCACGGCAACGCTGGGAGGCCAGCCTGTATCCACCCTGCCGCCCCCCACACTGGACGAGCTAGGCGGGGAGGGCGAAGGCGGCGGCAGAGAAGTCAACATACTTATCCAAGGTATTCCGGAAGCGGGTGTTATGCCAGCGGAATCAGTTAGGGATCTTATGATAAGCATCAACGAAGAGTTAGGGGACGGGGCTAATCTCAGCGTTTCAGGTGGAAGTACAGGAGGCACTTAGATGGCTATTGTAATCAATACCGGCGGTTCCGGCGGTGGAGGTGGTGGCGGCAACTTCGCAATCGGTTCATCGCACATTGCGTACGACAGCTTCTTGCTGCGCAGTGATGTAACGCTAACCGCAGATTCAGAAGACTTTAACCAAGAAGTCGAGAACGGGGCAAGTTGGCCGACGTATGGTGGTGGCTGGCAAACAAGTGTACTAGGTGATCACACAATCGTTGTTGGGTTCGCCGGTATACAGACGGCGCAATGTTTCGCAATACACAAACATAATCTAGGAACCTTAAACTGCACCATCTCGTTGCAAAGTTCGCCGGACAACGCGGTATGGACAACCATACTAAACAGTGAACAAACCCCAGGCGGCGACCAGACGTTGTTCTTTGTGGCTGCCCAAAGCAGCGCCGCGCGTTTCTGGCGGCTATTGATAGAAGGCCACATAAGCGGCACGCTGCGCATCGCCCAGATATTCATCGGCCCTTGCTTCCAGGTACACCAGCCCCCCGGCTTAGGCTGGTCCTGGCCCAACATCGCATTGAATGATGACTTTATAACAAGTCGTGCGGATGGAGGGGACTTCCTTGGCCGCAGCTTGATACGGCGGGGAAGTAAGACGTCGTTCCAGATGACGCCGGTCGTTGAAAGTTTTGTGCGGGATACTTGGCTGCCCTTTATGCAGGCAGCAGAGGAGCATCCGTTTTACTACTCATGGGATACTAGTAGTTTTCCATTGGAAGTTGCTTACTGTTACGTGGAAGGCCGCATCGCTATACCTAAGCATGTGAGCAATAAGCATCTGTCCGTTCCGTTGAAGTTCATAGCGTTGCAGACCTGATGGGGTTTAGTGATTTAAAGCTTATCGCAGGCAGGCTTCCGGCTACTATCTTAGAGTTGGATTTGGATTCGTGCGCCAACCTTTACGGAGAGTCGCCTTGTACTGCTACCTTAGCGCTGACCAACATCATGCGGGAAAGCCAGACGTTTGATGTCGGGGCTACCTGGGCACCATTCAACGCGAGCGTTGTGGCTAACGGTATCAAAGCCCCGGATGGCACCATCACAGGCGACTTGTTATTGCCGGACGATGACGTTACGGATGAAGTCAAAGAAATCATACAGCCGATCAACTTAACGCTGTTGAATCTAGTGGACACGTTTAGCGCCAGCGTGTTCATTAACCCCAAAGGCGTTAATCTTGCGCGCCTATACATACAAACGGATTCAACTGATGGCGCGTTTATTGATGTGGATTTGCGTAACGGGCAGATTTTAGACCGGGGTGACTTGGATACTGGTGCGCCGTTTATCAGTGCAAAGAGCACGCAACCAACTGGGGTGAATGGGGTTGGTTGGACAAAGTTAGAAGTCCGGTTTACGCTTACCAGTTTGACAACCCCCATCTTACGCATCGCCATGTTGGATGATGCTGGCAATCCTAGTTTCGTGGGCAGCCTGAGCCTAGGCTTTTATTTGTGGGGCGCGCAGATGCGGCCGGGTAGTGCTGTCGGCAAGTATGAACCAACCACAACGCTGATCGTTGATGGGATGGGCACGGTTGATGATATCTGCTTTAACACGTTCGCTAGTTGTCAGGATCAAGCTAACTACGTCAAAGAGGTAAAGACTTACCAGTTCATCGACACGTTAGTGACGCCGGTTGAAATTAGTGCGGCGTTCCCGTGCATCTTGGAGAAAGGTGTTAACTACACACCGACGCGGTTACAGCCGGGCGGAGACCTTTCCATACGCGGTAAGGTGACTATCCGTATGCAGGACTTCACCCACAACGACAGCGGAGGGCCGACCGCACCCACTGCTAACGTTGTGGATAAATACTTTCGGCTGCGTACCTATGACCCAACAAACCGGGGAACGTTTTTCGGTAAGCTAAAAGCAAGGAATGAGTTTTACGTAGGCAGGCCGATGCGTGTGCTGGAAGGCTACATGGATCCGCCGTTTGATATCGCTAACTTCCGCACGCGCGAATACATAATAGATGAGATACGCGGTCCGGACCAGAAAGGCCTCGTACAAATTATTGGCAAAGATGTGCTGAGCCTGGCGATCAACACTCGGGCCAAAGCACCCACCCCCAGCGTCGGCACTGTGGCTGATAATCCGCTGCTCATTGGTGCGGTTACGCTTAACGTTAGTAGCGGCGATGGGCCTGACTATGACATTGATGTGCATGTGCGCGTGGATGATGAGGTCATGCTCATAACAGGTCGCACAGCCGATGCGCTAACGGTAACGCGCGGGCAAGGCGGCACAGATGCAGAGGAGCATGACTTAGGGGCGCAAGCACAAAGCTGCCTAACATACGAAGACACGCCGGTCATTGACGTAATCCAGAACCTGCTAGAAGATTTTGCTAGCGTTCCAACTGGCTTTATACCGTTTACCGATTGGGAAGCCGAAGAGACTGCCAGCCTAAGCGGCTATAACATGGAAACCATAATCGCAGAGCCGACCGGCGTTACGCAGTTGCTCAAAGAGATCATGGAAATTACGTTGATTGATTTGTGGTACAGCGACGTAGACCAAGAAATAAAACTTAAGCTGGAAACGCCCTTTACTAGCGTCGTCGGTGAGATAGATGACGAGGCGGAAATACTCGCTAACAGTTTGCGCGTTAAGGATGTGCAGGCTAAGCGGCTGACGCGTGTGCTTATTTGGTACGGCATACGGAACTTCGCAAAGGATTTGAAGGAGCCGTCTAATTTCAGCTTAGCTAATTTTGAGATTGAAGCGGATAAAGAACTGGCTAACAAGTTTAACGACGAACGAGTCAAGGTAATTTTTTCGCGCTGGTTTGATTCTACAAATCTCACACAGGTTCAACTAACAAGTCAGCGGCTGCTTGCCAGGTTTGGGCGTGTACCTGTAGAGATAGGCTTCGGCGTAGATGCTAAGGACGTTGAGCTATTTGATGTCGGCGATGTTGTGGATATTAGGTCTAGGATACTGCAAGACTTTACCGGGTTGGATAAAGTTGATCGGTTCCAGATTATCGAAAGCCGCCCAAAGTTCCCCGGCAGCCAGTACGTCTATAAAGCGCTGGCGTTTTTCCAGGATCCTATTAGCCAAGGCCCAACGGTAATCAATGCTAACCGCACGGACTTGGATTTGTTCGTAGAATTGGGCGGTCCACCTGGGCCTGTAACGGTAACGGTGACAATCAATGCTGGCGTTATCGTGGATGCTACTAAAGGCAACCCAGCATTGACGACCGGCGCGCTGCACCCGGATAGCATCATTACGATTGTTAACAACGGAACAATCCGTGGGCACAGTGGCAACGGCGGTGATGGCGGCACTGCCGAGGTCAAGTGCATCTTCAGCCCGTTCTCTGGTACGATCCTTATCTTTTTTGTTGGCAACGGGTTAGCGGGCCAGGTTGGTGGTGACGCCATAGAGATGACCATTGGTGATATGTTCATTGACAATACCGCAACGGGCGAAATCTTCGGCGGCGGAGGTGGCGGCGGAGGTGGCGGAGGTGGCTTGGTTACCGGGAATAACCGTGCTGCTGGCGGCGGTGGAGGTGGAGGTGGGCGTGGAAGCGATGGTGTAGGCTGCGCCGGTGCCGGTGGACTAGCAACGGAGTCTGGTACTTTTGGCTGCCCCCCGGCTGACCTTGATGACGGCGACCCAGGTGTAGACGGTGACGAAACGGGAGCCGGTGCGGGCGGTATAGGTGGTGACGCTAGTGGATTCGTATTTGGTGGGGACGGCGAAATAGGTGGCGACTGGGGTGCAGTTGGCACGGTAGGAGATACTGCACCAAACGGCGGATCTTTCGATGGAGTGGGCGGCGGCGGGGGTGCTGGCGGTTTTGCAGTGCGCAAGAACGGAGGGACGCTAACCTTCTTAGATGGTAACAATCCAACGCAAGTTAAAGGCACGGTGGGATAAGTGGAAAGACATACAGACAACGTTCAAAATTTACTAGGGGATGCTGTCTCCGGTGTTACGGTGACCGTTCGGCTTACTGATTTAGGCACGTTGGCTTCTATCTTTAGTGATGACCTGGCTTCGCCTACGGTAAAGGCTAACCCGTTTACGAATGACGCGGACGGCGAGTTTTTCTTTTATGCTTTGAACGACACGTACGACATTGAGCTAAGCGGCCCGGTTGCTGAGACAAGGTTGTCAGTAGAATTGTTTGACCCAGCTAACGCGCTAATTCGCGGGCCTGTGTTGGTTGGCGACACGGCAGGCCCAACAGACATTGCCCTTGGTGAAGTTATACTCGCGGACGTAGGTTCTAACGCGGTTGCGCTTACGCTGCCTCTCGATCCAGGCACAAACGTTCAATTTCCCCCCATCGTCGTGCAACATTTAGCCGGAGACATTGCGGCGAACAACATTACGATAGACCGCAATGGAGAACTTATCGGCGGCGTTGCGGCGGATATAACTTTAACGACCCCCAACGCGAGCGTGATTCTTACCTGGGGTGGCTCGGCGTTTGGTTGGGCAATACGCAATTTCGAACCGGAAGTGCTTATCGATGTTGTTACGGGATCGGATATCAACCTTCCGGACGCAACGTTGGTCAACGTGTTAGCGGTCGATGTTCAGGTAAGTGGCATATATGCGCTTGATGCAAAGCTGCTCCTTACCGTACCGGCGGCGGACGACTTTCAATTTGACTTCACTACCCCTGGCGCGGATGCGATCGACGGGTTAGTGAATGGTGTAACGAATGGGCTTGCGCTCTTTGATGAGTCGGCGGCGGAAGTTGTGTTAACGTCGGGCAGCTTAGAGTCGGTCGATGTTTCTGCCATTGTTGTTCTTGCGGCGGGTGCCGGAACCATTCAAATGCGTGCGGCGAAAAATGCAGACGCGGGTGCCGACGGTACTTTTCACATTGGTTCTAATTTGAAACTACGCAGGTTGGATGTGTAATGCCAGGTCTCAGCGCATATAGTTTAGAGCGATTAGAAACGTGTGACCCTAGGCTTGTGGAATGCGTGCGCATTGTTGCTGACATTTACGAAGTCCGGGTGCTGGAAGGCAAGCGCACATGGAAACGCCAGGCCGAACTATTCATGGAGGGCAGGACTAAAGTAAAGGCTGGCGAAAGCAACCACAACCCCCCCACTGAAGGCGACGTGGATTGGCTTAGTCATGCGGTGGATGTTGTGCCGTACCCTATAGACTGGGCGGATGCTAAACGGTTTGTCTACTTAGCTGGGTTGATGGCGGCAACTGCGAGCAGTTTGGGGTTCACGCTTAGATGGGGCGGCAACTGGGATATGGATATGGTAATAATCGATGATCAAAACTTTGATGACTTACCGCATTACGAAATAACGGGGGATCGGTAACGGTGGATAGAAAAACGTTTGTTCAAAAGTGGGGGTCTTCGATGCAAGCTATTGGCGCTACGTTAGCGGTGCTTGCTGTCGTTGGAACCTGGGCGCTCAATCAACACGATGCGTATGCTGACGAGCGTTACGTTTTGAAAGGCGAACTCAAAGCAGCGATTGAAGGGTTGGGTGAAACGTTGGATGAGGCGCAGAAGGCGCGTACAATTCTCAACATAGAAAAAGCCATTTTGGATTTGGAGGATGAGATTGTTGCGTTTGATGAGGATGGTGTACCGGATGCAGCTAAGCGGCGCTGCCGCAAGCTAACGCGCAACGTGCGTGACTGGGAAGCGGCGACAGCGCCACAACGTTGGCAGGTGGACCCAGTAGTTAGGCGGGTGTGCGAGGGATGAACATTCCGGTCCAGACAGAACTCGAGGCTGAGTGGTCGCTGGACCCGTTCCTGCCTGCCGCCGTATCTCCTGGCCAAACAACGCCGGAGGTGGATACCGTACTGCTCAGCGGCAACTCGGGTAACTACGTCATTGATTCTATCACCATTCAAGGTACAGTGCCGACCGGCATGTCCTTGCTGCTGACAACTGTAAACGAAACTGACGATACGTTCCAGGTGGTCACTACTGGTGCCACCCCGGAAGACACGTATAACTTAGTGGTGCGTGCGGTTGTTAGCGCTACCGGGCCAAACCCTCAGACGGTTACCGTAGATGTTAACGTCTCGCTTGAAGTTGCGATCAATTTTGCGGCAACGTTAGCGGCACTTATGCCGGATCATAATTGGGCGATCGATGAACTTAGTGGGGACTTTATTGATTCCGGTGATACGGGTGGGATCGATTGTGTCGAACACGTTACTGATGGTGTATGGCGGCAAGCGCCTGGCCCGCTCCGTGGTGTTCCACGTGAATATGCTCTATGGGGTGATCAAACATCCGGTAGTCTTCTAAGGTCAACGGACCCTGCGTTAACAGCAGTAGGGTTTACTACATGCACGATGATGGCTGTTGTGAATGTCATTAGTTTAGATACGGAAATCATTTATCCATTGATCCAGGTGTACAACAACAATTCATCCGTCTTTGTCGGTATCCGTATCTTCACTACTGGCGCTGTGCAATTTGGTGTTGTGAATGGCTCTGCCTTCAATGTTGGTTTTACCTTAACGGGTGCAGTAGTAGCAGGTGGTAAGTATTTGATCCATGGCATACAGCGTGCTGATGGTAATGGCCCGCTGGTTTATATCAATGGCGTGGATGCAACAGATGCTAATGGACAAGGAGGTGGTGCTGGTGTTGATGACTGGGTTGACCAAGTCATTGGCGCAGTAACGGCTACTGATTTCAACATTGGCGGGATCAACAATCTTGCATCGGGTGGCGGGATTATTCAGCGACCGGCTATTTGGCGAAATACGGCACTGACTGATATTGAAATCACTTCACTGTTTAATGCTATTGGTGGCTTTGATAAAACGCCGGATGATTATTTCGAGAAAGTATTTGATCTAACTGATGGCGTATTTTTCAACCTCTGGTTTACGGGGCGTGTCGGGTCGGTGGGTCGCATTACGGGATACCAACAAGGGGCGCGCGAGGCGGATATCTTGGCAGGGTCGGGTATGACTGATGCTACGGAAAACGCTGCCGATGGTGATTTGGTGACCGCCTTCCAAGCATTCAAAACGAATTTCGGTTCGCCGACTAACGGTCGCTACCAAGCGTCAACCGACCGACTTCCAACCTTTGGCGCGTCCGATACCATCGGAACGGTTAACTCAATCGTTAGAATTACATCGGCCCCAACTGGCATACAGAAAAACTTCGTATCGATTGGGGACTTTACGGCGGATCGGTTCGAACTAAGTATTGTAGGAACCGTGTTCGGTTTTGAATTCCAATTCCGTATGGAAATCAATACGGGCGATTTTGTGCAGGCAGTTGGCGATAGCCTTTTCCCAACGTTACCTCAATATATGATGTTTACCGTAGTGCAAGACGGGACCGGGTATCTCCTTTACATTAACGGGTCGTCCGAAACGTTTCAGGAAACCGGCGGCGGGGGCGCGGTTGACGATACTTCTTGGATTGCTCAAATTGTTGCGTCGGCTAGTGCTCCCGATCAAATATCGTTGTCGGCAGTACCCGCGACGAGTAGCGTAGAGAACTGGCAACCTAACGATATCGCACAAACGACGATTTTCCGTAAGGCGCTCAGCGCTGGCGAAGTGTCCGACCTGTACGATGCTACGTTAGGAATTTTTGCTTAGAGTCAATGTCCCCGCCCTCTGCCGAACCACTGCTGGCTAGGTGTGGGTCCTTCCTAGTTGTGGCTCCGGGGCAGGGCGGGGGCACCCGCTAGCGCCCACCTGGCCCATAGCCCGCCAGGCCGCGCGGTGCCTGGCCTCGGACTCAACAGGACGCCTCACACCCCCCAGCGCATGCGGCCTACAGGCTATGTCCGACCAGCGGACGCCTGCGGAGCGCTGTAGGGCGGTTTTAAAGCGCATAGCATTGCACTGCCAAATTTTTTATGGGATGCCTCGGAGTCAGAGCATCCGGTAATTTGGTCAAGCGCGGCCTGGCGTGGGGTGTGTGCCCGCTAGCGGCCCAGGTGGGTCGTTCTCGCAGTCGCGCTGCTGGGCCAGGTGGTGACCGGGGCATAACACGTCGTCGCACTTCCAGCGCAAACCGCCAGCCGCTAACACGCGGCGCGCAGTTTCTTCGTCTACGCCTTCCGGCAGGATAAGCTTACTCGGTTTAACTAACTCGTCACCGATAACGGCAAGTTTGCCCGCGCTGGTGATGTCCCCCGGTTTAGCTATTTCCATGCGTTGGCGTTCTGGGTAGTGCATGAACTTGTCAGGGTCTTCCGCTGCAACCACCTCCATATATTTTTCTAAGCAGTGCTGCGCCTTTTCCAGATCCTGCAGTCCGGCCTTCTCGCGCCAGCGCATGACGTACTTGATGATCGCGTATTGGAAGTTATCCCAACGGAACAGCCAGGCTAAATCCCAATGTTCCAATGACTCGCCGCAGTGCGGGCAAGGTGTGCCCTTGTAGTGGGTGCCGCCAACCTGGGTCTCGTTTGCTTTACTCATTTTCTTCCTTACGTTTTACTAAGATCTGATAGTTTTCGCCGCTGTAGTTTAGTTGTTCTTGCTTGCTCCACTTTAACAAGTCGCCGTTATCGGCGTTTATGTATTCCGGCCTGTCATCAATCCAGATGTCGATGTGTATGCCCAGGTGGTGTTCAAGGAACGGGCGCTTAGCCTTGCGGTTGGTATAGATCACACGTTCCGGCGGCACTGGTGCCCACGGTATCTCTTCTCCATCCGCGTAGCGGCCTGTTACTATGTAGACCGTGTGTTCACCGACTTCTGCAAGCACAACAAACTGATCCCACATATGCACGTCCATGGTGTAGCACTGGTCAAAGTCAAGTGCGATGTTCACTTGCAATTATCTCCCACGGTTGTTTGTTTGCTTTGGTGTACACAGCGCCTTGAGTAGCTTGCGCTGCAAGTTTTCTGTCGTGCCGCGTTGGTTCGGGTAACTCCACTTGACCCTTCTTGTCTGGTAGCAGGCCAACCCGGTAGGACTTGGCATCGCATACGTCGCAAGGGCTTAGCAGGTCACGCCTGCCGTGGTACAACATGCGCCGCGCGGCGTTCATGCGCGGGTGCTGCCAGATTTTCCACAGCCCATCCGTGTTCACGTTGCCGATCTTGTACTTGCCACGCCAGTCGTTGCAACAAATTGCCACCTTGCCATCCCAGCGCACACTTATCTCCCGGAATACTTTGGCGCAGCGTGCCTGCAACGGCTCAGCCAGCCCCGGAGCGCCGCTGCCGCAATGGTTGTTGAGTGTTGCGTGTGTGCCCTTGGCCGCAACGCTAATGTCCTGCACCCTGATGAACAATCTAGTGTTCTTGGGGTAGCGGGTATGGGGGGACACCGGCTCTTCCGGGTAGTAATGCACTCCAAACGGCGGGTCGGTATCCTCCACCTGGGCCATTATCTTTTCACCCAGCTTAACGGTTTCATACGCGTCCAGGGCGAACACGTTTAGCCCGGCGTCAAACAAGTCTATCAACCGGCGCACGCTGTCCTTAACAATGCCGCCGCCGTTGCTGGTCATCATTAGTTGGTTAGCTGGTAGGTGCTTGCGGAACGCGGCTACAATGGACTCCGGGTCTGGGTGCATGGTAGGCTCGCCGTGCATGGCCATCTCTATGCGCGCGTTCCAGCCTAGCTCGGCCATCTGGTAGGCAATCGCCTGCGCTGTCTTGGTGGTCATGAATTTGTAGTTCTTTTCTTTTAAGGTGCGGATGCCCTTTAACCCGCAGAAGTCACAGTACAAATTGCAGCCTTCCGTTAGCTCGACTTGAATGCAATATGGGGCTTCTTGTCTGTATGGCATATTTGAGGTCTCCTTACTTGTGTTGACCATTGGCGCAGGCGTTTCTTACCCTCTACCCAGGCGACCGCGCTGAATACACCGATGGCAAAAGTTAAACACCCGCAACGGTTGCAGATGAATATTCGTTTGGTTGGGGTGGCGGATATAACATCCCAGCGATGGCCGAAGTAATTTTTGCAGTGCAGGCTAGGCCCACTCATAATTCGTTCAGCCTTGTTTCAAGCGCGGCGATAATTTTGTTGCGGTCGCGTGCGCACTGAATACCGTCGGGGCTATACTGAAGCGATGGGTACATCTTGCTCCCCCCGACTAACCAGATTTCAAAATAACACCATTTCTTTGGTGGTAACGGCTGAAGCGTTTCATCTTCTCCGCCGTCTTCTTCTCTATGCACCAACGGGCCGACCGCCGCAATTTGTCGCACAACGATGGTAGTCAGATCGACTAGCTGTAGTGTTCTCATCTAACTTCTCCGTCTTCGTTAAGTACCATAATATGCGCTACGTCGTTTTGTTTGCTGTACTCAACAAGCACTGTAACGCCGTCAATGTGGATAGCCCGCCGCGCGATGCTGTCACCAACACAATCTTGCAAAGCGTCTTCCGCCTTTTCCAACGACTCGTGGGCTGTATTGTATACCCGCTGTGCTGCATCTAGTTGGGTGTTCGCGTGTTGCCGGTTTGTGTGCGCAGCTAGGTAGTCCTGCGCTCTTTGGTTGATGTTAGCTGGTTCGCTCATTATTTTGGTCCCCATCTTTTAGTTGAGTCTTCCGTAAGACGTTTCACTTGCGCCACTAACGTTTCGCAGCGTTCCACCATTTCGTTAGCTGATTCCTCATGGGTAACGCGCCACAATGGGCCGCACCCGTTGGCGCACTGCTGGGGTTCTTCGTTGGCTGAGAACCCCCCGCTGTCTACGTGTATGTTTGTTGACACGCAGTAGAACTTGCACTTTGGGCAGCGCCAGTGACCGGGTAAATAAATCTTCGCTTCCAGTGCATCCCGCTCGGCGGCTACCTTTTCTATCGTTTGTACGTATGCTTCACAGGATTCAACAGCCTTGTCGTAAAGATCGGCGCGCACAAACTTACCCGATATCGTTAGCAGGTAACCACGCGCATGGAGATGCTCGCCGTTGCCGTCTGCTGCGTGGATTGTATCTATCACGCGGCCTCCGTCAACTTCAATGCGTTCTGCCGTAGTCACGACCGCCGCCCTAACCATTCGCGGCATGCTAGCTGCCAGTCATCCGCGCGTATTTGGTCGACCATTGCCAATCCGCCGCCAGGTGCGCGGCTTTTGTGCAGCTTGTACGTTACTGCCATCGGCTCCGCCACAAAGCGGAAGAACGGGTTGGCGTATGGGTAATCCGGGGAACCATCAAAGTCTTCGCGCGGCCACTCGTTGCGCAGCCACTTCATAAACATATCCAAGTCCTTGTCCCAATGTTCAGGGCTTTCCATGATGGGGTAGCTTGTTACCGCGCCTTCCTTGTACAGATCGCGCCCGCCAGGCGGCATGTCTTTCAGTTCGTTCCACTGGGGGTTGTCCAGGTAAACGTGGAGGCTATCGCTTAGCTGGGTCATGGCCCCCATACTGATGCCAACACGCCCGGCAACGTACTCCATCAACATGCTGAAGTGAACAGCGTTGGCACCATACGCCCCCCAGATTGCATCGTTGCTACGGCAGCATATAGTCATGCGCAGTTCGTTGTCTAGGCGCTTGAAAAATACGATGTCGTTGCACGGAACGTCGTTGCTTACCGCACCCAGGTCTTGGATTGGGTCCCACATGCAAAGCACTGCGCGCCGCGTTTCCGGTTTCTCTATGAGCATCTGGATGCAGGCTTCCAACTGGTCAAAGTCAAACGTGTGCCGCCACCTGTAGCCGTATGCCCCGGCGAATACTACACCGTCGTCACTGAAGTGGTGGATATTGCTGTTGAACCAACTAACGAATTCCACATCGCGGTCGCCGTGCAACATCCACAGGCTCTCAAAGAAGTGGAAGAACGGGTTGGCATCCCGCGCCCGGTGGAACAACACTCGTTCTTCTGGATACTTGTAGGTTGTCACCACTGGGTAGTTCGCTTCGATAACTTGACCGTTGCGGCTGTCACGTAAAGTTGATTCACCACTGCGTAGCAGTAGCATGCCCAGGCTGAGCGCTTCGTTTACGCCGCGCGCTGATATTGTCCTCATTGTTTTTCTCCATCATATTTTCGTTTGCTGCGGCCGGTACGTGTACTGACCCGCATGTATTTATCAAATTCGCACAGACAGTTCTGGAAGTCCTGCATGCACATCGCAGGCATGCCCGACAAGTTAGCGATCTTGTTCCATAGCACGTTGATCGCATTGTTGTATTCAGCCGCGCCTATCCTGCGTTCGTAACACCACCCCAGCCCGCGCAGGCTGCCAGGCCCAGGCGCTGACCACGTATGCCAGTCCGGCGCTGCCGTTAAGATGTGCCCAGGCGTGTTCTTGAGATCCGCCACTACCTGCGCAGCCATGAAGCTACCGAAGCCCTCTAGTTTACTTAGTGCGTAGTGCGTAGTTGAGCAGTGCGTTACGTTGTCGAGATCCTTGCGCAGCTTAGATTTGAAAACGCTGCTCAGCACACCAACCGCATAGTCGATCTTAGACATTGGCTGTCCATGCGTGGTAACCACATACGCGCTACCCCAGAACGGCGACACGTTAGCCGCCACCTTGCGGAAACGCTGCTCGTTGAACTTGCTCATGTATCCCAGCGCTTCCAAGCTAGTGATGCGGTTAACAAGCCGCGCCATACAGATGTTCGCAGTGAATGACGGCAGCGTAACATGCGCGTTGTAGTTCTTACGTATCCAACGAGTTACGCGGTCGTCCTCCCTGTGTACGTTGCAGAAGTACACGGTCTGCATGGTTACATCCTTAGACCAGGGGCGGGGCTTGCCTGCTTCCTTGGCTTTGCGCACGCGCTCCCGTTCCTTAATCCAATAGACTAATTTATCTAGGACCGCGTGCTGCATCAATGATGTCGACATATCTTGCTCCTATCGTTTTGTGATTGTGGCTGCGCAGGGTGGTGGACATCTTAGGCGGCGGCTTGCGTAACAGCGCAGCTAACTCTTCGCCGCCGCTTACTGCTAGGCAGTTCTTGCCGGGCTTCATCTCGCCTTTGTTAACGAACCAACCCCAGTGCAACACAGGTACGCAGCCCGCATCCATAGCCTCTAGGAACGTATATTGGCTGCCGCCCCCATCCCCCTTGATTATAGACATGTCGCACATATACTTAGCGTTCCGCAATAATTCAAACGCAGCACCTTCTTCCCTGGGAAATGCAACCTTAGACTGTTCCCACTCCGGGTACTTAGGCATGATCTTGAACTTGGTGTACAGCCTGTTTTCAAACCCATAGATATGGATGCGCTTGTTTGCGGGGAGTATCCGGTTAGCATCCAACAAGATTTCCGTATGCTTGTCAAAGTCTATGCGGCTTACGCTAACCGCGTTCTTGCTGCGCGCTTTTGTTATCAGTGTTGCCCGGCCCGTAGCCCCTCCGTGCCGTTTGTACGGGTGGGGTATGTAGTGCGCGTGTGGGAACCACTCCAGGGCGATGGGCCGGATTACGAACATACGCTTCATGTTGTCCGGTAAGTTTTTGAACTCGGTTGGGTCGTGGCACACAATCCACGCACCCCGTTCCGCCAGGGTAACGGCGCAAGCGGCGAAGTTCTTAGCTACTGCCGTGAGTATGTTGGTGCCGGGCAATTTCAAAGCATCATCCATGCTGATGTTGGTGTACTGCATGCCGCTACCAAACGGGCGAGTATTGCCTTCGGTGCGGGGGCGCAACTTGTACAGCCGAACGTCTTTGTGTTGGCTTTCCAGCGCATGTATGAGATGCACTGTGTAGGTTACCCACCCGCCGTATGGGTTAGGGCTAAGGTAGAAAAGGTTTACTCTTTGTGGGTTGCGTTTCGGCATTCTTCCAAGTCCTCTTGCAGTTGGATGATCTCTAATTGTAGCTGTTCGCGTTCACGTGTCAACTCAATCAGGGCTTGTTCCTGCTCTGGGTATCTATTGAGCATGTCGCGCACTTTAGCCGCCTTGTCCCCAACCAGCATTCCGCTCAGGTCGTCCTCTAAGAAACCACCACGGACTATCCCCGCCGCGAGTGGGTCTACGAAAAATCTTTTTGGTGGGGGCGGCGGAGGTGGTGGCGCGTCCGGTCGTCTAGCGCCTTCGGGTGGATGTTGTGGTTCTTTAGCCATGTTCGTCTCCTTGTTAAGTGGGTAGGCAGGGCAGGGAAGCCGGTCGCCTCCCCGCCCCACCCCGAAAGCCAAGCACTCACAGTACAAGGCTCTCGTTTAACATGGCAGCATTACACTGCCGGGGGCATGTCAACCTCCTATCCAGGGTTGGCGAAATGCTCCAGTCGTAATATACACAATGAAAAAACCCCGGCAGGTGCCAGGGTCTTTTTCCGCTGCGCCTTGCGGCGCTGTTGGTTACGCAACTTTGAAAAATCCTTGTTCCTGCATCCACTTGAGATGCACGCCGGGCACCTGGGCGATGCCGCCTTTGCTTTCCACTTTGCTGATTGCGGCTTTGACTTTGTCAAAAGTCTTGCCGTCCAGCTTTGCGATAAGCTTAAGCATGGCCAACCGTCCGCCGCGCAACTTGGTGCTGTCCGGCTTCACCAGCATTTTCAGCTTGGAGGTATCCGGAAACAAAGTGGCGCGGGCTTGCGGTGCGCTTTTCGCTTTGGCTTTCGCTTTTGCTTTGGGCGCAGCCTTGCTCTTAGGTGCGGCTTTGGTCTTAGGTGCGGTCTTGGTTTTTGTGGTTGCTGCTTTCATGTCTAGGTCCTTTCTATGTGGCCAGGCTGTTTTCGTGTAGCTTGGCTCGTTACTAATGTAGATGCGGGCGGCTCCCAATTTTCCTTTAGCGGTTATGGGCCTTTCCGCATCAACCGTGCTTAACCTTAAGCACCTGAACATGATCGCCTGTGTACGATTAAATAGCAAGGAGATCAACTCAGTTTCTTTGGCTGCTTTTGTGCGCAGCACCTCATTCTGGAACGCCGCGTGTTTGCTGGGCAGCCACCCCCCCAGTCCCGTCATAATGGACGCAGCCAGCGCATACGCCGCCTCACTGTCCTCCAGGTTGTGGTCCCATGTGGGTATCCACTTGGCTGTGTGGCGCGCTAGGAACGCCTCAGCTACAGCCTGGCCTGTGGGTAGCTTGGCGGGCAGCTTGACGTTTTTCCAATCGTGCATGTCTGTCTTCCTGCTTAGTAGGTGGGTCTGGATGGCGGCGAATAGGCGCTCTTGGTCTGCTTCCCGCTCGCCTAGCACCGTGATGATCGCTTCGTCCACAGTGTCCTCGGCTACTAACAAGTAAACCCACACAGCATGCTCCTGGCCTTGCCGGTACACCCGGTCAATGAACTGCGTGTGGTTTTCGTAGTTCCAACCAATGCCGAAAAAGCATATGTTATAGCCGCTCTCCTGTAGGTTCAGTCCGTGCGCAATGCTGTCGGGGTGGCCTAGCAGTACCGGCAGTTCGCCCGCGTTCCACTGGTCAATAAGCATGTCCGCGTCTGCGTCGCTGGTGCCGCCCCCTATGTGCGGAATGCTGGGGAATTTCTTTTGTATGCGCTGGCGCTCGTGGTCAAATTCATACGCTACCAACAACGGCTCGCCCTGCAACTCTTCAATCAGTTCGCCTAGATCGTCGATCTTTTCATTGTGTACGTGTTCCCAGCGTTCGCGCCGGAGTGCCGCGTTGGCATCGTCGTAAGCAGCTTCGCTCCGGTACACTGCGCCGCCAGTTATCTGCCTTAGCTTTTGCGTGGCGACGCCCGCGTTGGCTGCCGTTATCTTAGCCCCACCTTCTAAGATAGTGATGTAGTCCTCTTCCAGTTCGCGGTATATCTTGCGCGCGTCTGGGCTTAGCTGCACCAAGCGCTCTATCCGGTACAACGGCGGCAGCTTGAGTACATCCTTGGGGAATCGTATAACCAGTGGCTTGAGTTTTGTATAGATGCGTTCTTCGCCGTCGTCACTTAGTTCGTAGTCATCCCACTTGCGCCCGCGCTCTTCACGCGGCACCGGCTCCCAGAAACTGTTGCGGAATGCGCCGAGTATCTTGCCTAACGCGTCACCCATATCCAAGCAGTAAATCTGGCTGAAGATATCCATCATGCCTTTGGGTATCGGGCTGGCTGTGAGTATGTGCCGCCGACTAAACGTTCCCAGCATTGTGCGCAACCGGCGGCTCCGCTTGGCATTCCAGTTCTTAACCATGCTGGATTCGTCCAGGCATAAGATGTCAAACTGCGTGCGCAGTTCACTAGGTATCTTCTTGCCTACCAGCACCCGTTCCGTTGTGATCTCGCCAGTATCGTGGTCCAAGAACTCTACGGTTTTGTATTCATTGTTCTTGCGGCTAAGCCATTCAATGCCCTGGTACGTTAGCAGGTAGATGTCGGCTTCCTGCTCCAGCGCTGCTAGCCGTTGCGATTCCGTGCCATGTACCTTGACCACCTTGAACGGCAGGCCCCACTTGATGACTTCCTTTGGCCAAACGTTGTGGATGATGCGCCGCTTGGCAACCACTAACATCTTGCTAGCTAATCCCTGCTGCTTTAACAGGTGGAAGATAACCAGCATGACCACGGTCTTGCCCAGCCCAGTTCCCAAGAAAAAACCAGCTTCCGGGTTTTGCAGGCCGAACTTAATAGCCTCGGTCTGGAAGTCCTTCGGCGTGAAGATAATCTCGGAAGTCTTGCTTTGCTTTTTGGAGGTCTTTCCAAACGTAGACAACGTGTCCTCTCCTTTCCAGTTGTATTTTGCGCTCTGCCTGTAGCTTTTCTAGCCGCTTGTTAGCTGCCTTCCACTCTGCAAAGATGATGCGCCCGCCTGGGCCTACCAACCAGCGGTCAGGCCACCCGTTACCTGGCTCCCACTTAAAGTACAGCCAGGCACCATCGGTGCTAGTAGCTAGCCAGGTGCCAAAGGTGGTCTCCGCTGCTACTTCCAGGCTTGACATGGCCCCGGCTGCCCGTTGGCTAGCTTCTTATCGCTACGGAACGCACAGAAGCGGCAGTTACTATCGCTGGGGGTGGGCTTGTACAGCCTGGCCTGTAACATCTTGCGGCTGCGCGCGGCCCACCCTTTTTTCTGTTCGCGTAGTGTGCTGCGGTCGAATTCGTGGTGCGCAACTTCGCCGCTGTCTACGTACCAATATTCAAAATCCACCTGCTCCGCTTCCGGGTGTACGATAAAGCCCAGTGTGCCGTAGATGCCTGCCTGGTCATCATGCTCCGGGTACACCCGCCCAGTCTTAACGTCTATGACGGTAAGTACGTTCATTGCAAAGGTACTGCCGTGCGGCCCTATCTCTATGTCTACCTTTGCACGCAGCCAGGCGTTATCCCAATCGGTGGCGTATGTTGGCTGCCATGTTTTGGTGACTGTGTAGCTTTCCTCTGCTACACACGTTTCCAGCTTACGGATAGCTGCATACTCTTCGCGGAACTGCATCAGGCTGCTAGGTATACCTTTGATCTTGCCCTTGATGTAGTCTTCGCTTTCCTTGTGTATCTTGTTGCCCCGGTCCATTGCCTTGCTGGGTGGCTGCTCCAGCTTCCATATGAATTGGAATGCGTATTGCAGCGCGCACCTTTCAAACGTGCTCAGCCTACTGTATGACCAATAGCCCGGCGTGCGTTGTGTTGGCCTGGTATAGTCTATCTCACGCTTGCCGCCTTTGCTAAACTTGCTAGCCCCTGTCATGGGTACCTCACTTCATTTTCCAAAGTAGACAGCCGGTCTTCAAGCCCGCGCACCTTGCTTTCCAGGTCAGCCTTTTCGTTTTCTATATCTCTAACCTTATCTTCAAGGTTATCGCAACGGGTTTGAAGTTGGGCGATTGCGTACATTTCCATTCTTACTTTCCTCGATAGTACAAAAACTCATTGCACGTAGGGCACTCCCACATGCGTATGAAATTACGATGCTTCCTTAACGTGCCGCCGCAAGCAGGGCAGACCGCTTCTTTACTTGGAAGCGTTTTGATCTTCAGGTTCGGCGCGATGTTGTCTCGTATTGATTTGTACATCTTTCTTAATCTTGTAATGCATTGCGATTGCCAAGCACACGTCCCTACCGATAACAAGTAAGACGAACACCACGCAAACAACCGGCACCCATATGATTGCGTATGCCGCCGCTGCTTCTAGTCCTTCCACTTCTTCATCCTCCCCCAGCTAACGCTGGAATGCATGCCGTCAGTTGGTAACAGGCAATCTAACTCAATTGTTTCCATGCCCAGCTTCATTAGTGGCATGTCGTGCGCCGCGTCTTCCTTACGTGTATTCACTAACAGTTCGTCGTACACTTGCAAGCGTATGTCGCCGCGTATTGTGTTGTCAGTCTGGATCATGGCTTGCTTGGTGATATCCGCCGCGCCGCCCTGGATCAATAGGTTGAGCAGCTTGTATTCAAAGGTGCGCATTGCGCCCTTGACAAACTTAGGCTCCTCCACTCTATACCATCGCCCGCCCCAGGTACGTATCTCTTCACCGTTGCGGCCCGCGCGCATTAGCTTCTTCTTAAGTTCACGCACGCCTGGCAATACGTTTAGGTACGCGGTGATGATCATGCGCGCTTCGTCATTGGGGCAGTCCAGTTCAAACGACACCTTGGCAGCGCCGCCCCCGTAGATAATTGTGAACGCCACGATCTTGATCGCCTTACGCGGGAACTCAATGCCCAGCCTGTCAAAGATCATAACCTGAACCATCGCGTGTATGTCTAGCGCTGGGTTTTCTATGTACATTTCCAGCAGCAACCCATCTTCATAGTGGGCAAGCACCCGGAGTTCTTGCTGGTTGTAATCCCGGCCTATGAACACGCAGCCGGGGTCTGGAATGATGTAGTCCCGCATCCCTAGGAAGTTAAGGCCGACGGTTTGCTTTAACAACTTAGCCAACGCAATCAGCACATCACGGTTTTGGCTTTCCTCTACGTCCGCTGGTATGTTGTTAAAGTTGGGGCGGCTACTGCTTGGCCTGCCGGTCTTGGTGCCGTAAGTGCCCCCCGCTGCATGCTCGTCGGTGGTGCGCACTTGGTTAAAGGTAGGGTGGATAAACCCGTTGGACATGTCGCCGTCCGCTATCCAACGTGTGATGAACGTGTTGATGTAGGTTTCCAACACTGATTGCATGCCTAAGTCTACGAGTAGCGGCTTGTCCGTACACGTCAGCTTTAGGTTTTCCATTTTGGTGGAGCGCTGCCCATCAGGGTAGGTGTCGCTGGGATCGGTGTATATCCAACCGTCTGGGTCTACCTTACCGGCGCGCTCCAGTGCATCGGCAAGTTGTTGCCCGCTACCGATGTTGAAAAACCCTTTCGGGCATGTTAGTTCATATGCCTTGGTTATCCGCAGCCGCTTGTGTATGCGCTTAGCCAACAACTCCTCAGCTTTGCGGAACTTAGGCAGGTCACGTTTCAGCCGCTTGTTAGCTGTGTTGACGCCTTGCTGTTCCATGTTTAGTTTGATGGGGGTAACGCCGATCTCGCGCCAGTACGCTGGCAGCATGCCGCGCGCCTTTACCTGGGGCCACAGGTGTTTGAACAGGCGCAGCGTGCGCACCACGTCGCCTATCGCGTACCTGCCGACCAGCCTACCAGGTGCTTCGCTTATCCACGCCCCCCACTTGCTCGGCTTCTTTGCTGCTTCCGGTACGTTGGCAAGTATCCACTCTTGGAGTTCTTCTTGCTCGGTGGGGGGCATGTCTAACAGGTGGTCCGCTAGCCACTTCAGTTGAAGGTTGTCAAAGCGCGGGTCTACTAGGTAGGCCAGGAAGACGGTATCGTGGAATACTTTGGGGCGGCGCAAGCCCAGGTGCGTCTCTCCTACTTCCATATCAAACGCAGCGTTATGGAAGATGCATTCGTAGTGCTTGTAGATGGGGCGCAGTACCTTGATGGCTTGCGCCTTGGTGCAGTTGTTTTCCGTTGGGTGCGCCCAGGCATAATAGCGCTGCGTGTTAGCTACCTTGACGGCTACGCCAACCGGCACCGGCGGGTACACAGGCCGGTCCTCTATCATTTTGGTTTCGTAGTCTACTGCCGCTAACTTCATGCGTCGTAACCTGTGCCGAAGCTTGCTTGGCTTGCGTGGCTAAGTAACTCCAGCGATTGCTGCGACCAGACTCTGCGGTAGGTGCCAACTTTCACAACCAAGAACTTACCTGCGCCGCGTGCGTGTATTGCTTTTGGTAGATAGCGATACGTCACCATCTTGTTGTATACCCCAACGTGCGCCTTGAACTGGTTAGTGGTAATGCTCTTACGGTCTAACCTGTGTTCCAGGTCACACACCCGCATATATGCTTCAGCCCACAGCTTCCATTCCGCCTTGCGCCCTGCAATGACAAAGAATATATCATTGCCGCCGTCGTTGATCACACGTTTGGTTTGTTCACCTGGATCCATCGTGTCCATCAGTTTGTTTCTCCGGTGAGCAACGCTTCCCGTTCTCTGTGCATGCGTAGCCGGGAGTAACGTTGGTGCAGCTTGATCATGACCATCTTGCGCCTGCGGTGCGTGCGCTCAATATCCAGCGCCGCACGGCATTCTTCTTCCGTTAGGTCATTGATAGTAGCTAGCAACGAATGCCAACCATTCAACGCTTTGATTACTAGCTTCTCGTTCATGGGTCCTCCGTGTTGTTAGGTGGGCGGCGTGTTAGGTTGTGGCCCACCTGTTACAGTAGCACCTTGAGTCACAGTCGACGGCCCGATCAGTTCTAAACGTTGGTCGTCTACCCAGTGCGCTTCCTGGTACGCGCCCTTTTCGTCAACTGCTGGGGCAACCAGAAACTGCACACACCCGTTGATGTATTCACAGCGCCCAGTTGAGATTCCCTTCAACCCCGTTATATCGTCACGTACTACTGATCCCAGTGGTGTATCTTTGTCTAACATCGTAATCTCCGTAGGTTAAAAAAAGAGCAGCGCTGCTCGGACTCAACTCTAAGCAGCGCCACTCAAAACCTAAGCGCCGAGGACGCCTAGGAAAACTTCGACTTGCCTGTCTTGGCCTTGGCCTTGGCTTTGGTTTTCGCTTTGGCCTTAGCTTTCGGCGCGGCTTTGCGTTTGTTGCTTTGTTTCTTGGCGGGGGGTTCGTACCCGCTAACATCAAACGGCTCGTTAAGTTGGACACGCACATCATCGATCCGGGCCATGATGCCGCTAAGCTTTGCCGGGTCTGTGATAATCTCCCCTACTTCCATTGTGATTACCGGATAGTCGAACTCCGTGTCAAATGCAAAGTGGGTGACCACACCGAACGACGGCTTGTTAAGCTTGCGCTCCAGGCCGGTGACGTACTTGTCCCAGTTGCGCTGGCTGGTTGGCGGCAGCGTCATCATTGCAATGTCCGCCTCGTGCGGCTCGCTGTCCTCTTCCATGCAGGCGATGCGGTATTGGTTCTTACAACTTTTGCCCCGCCCCGTATCCGCACTGCCCCAGGCATTCTGTGGACAACCATCGCAGATTTCATTCTGCATAACCGGCGACTGTGTAAAGGGTGCCATGTCCACGCCGTCGTCACTGATTGCAAAGCAGGCCGGGGGCGCAGGGTTGTCTGGATCAAACCGTTGGTCGTACCAACTGTTGATGTGAACAAAGTCCAGCGCTATAACTGACAGGGTATCGCCGATGATCTCCTGCTTGTAGGTGAACTTTGCGTTGCGTATGCCGATGGTGTTGCCAGCGGGTTGGTTGATGCGTGCCTTTGCGCCAGTAGCGAAAGCAGCCATCTGCTCTTCTACTTGCTTCATAGACATGACTTGCTTGCCTTTAGCTTTCGCCATTACGTCGTCCTCTTTCTAAGGTTGAGTTTTATCTGTTGGAAAGTTTCCACGCCAGGTATAGGTCTACCCTTGCGCGCCTCTAGCCTGTCTGTCCAGTTACCTTTAGCAACGCGCCGCTGTAGTAGGTCCAGCGCTTTGTTCCGGTAAATGAACGCGGCAAACTTGTCGTAGTCTTTAAGGGTGGGGTGTGTGACCTTGCTTAAGCTGCCGGTTGCCAGCTTGCCACGCGACTGATCAATGTCCTCGTTCTTAAAGCTATCGAAAACTGACTTTTCAATTTCGTCGTACTGCTTGACCAACCTGCCCCGCTGTTCATCAAGTTCGCTAATCTCCTGCTTCTTGCGGAACAGCCTGTCTAGTAGTGTGCCTATCCGTTGTGCCATGTTTGTCTCCTTGTTAGTACAGGCACCACATATCTGGGTCCCCAAAAAGAATCAGGCCCACCAGCGCTAAGCCGATGAGCCTGAATTTAAAGTCCGCAAGTTGGTGCGTCCTCATGCTTGGCCTCCAGTGCAGTCAGGGCAACGGTCGCCCGCTTCTGCTACTGGTGCGCCGCAGTCGCCACAGGTAGCAGCGCTTAGCATGTGGCCCAGGTTTTCAAAGCTAGTAAACGCGGACTGGTCTTCCACGCTTTTGCCACGCCGCTCCTGCGCCTGGTCCAGCCCCAAGAAGGCGCGGTATTCCACGCTGCCCGCGTTAGGCCCAGCACCTACAGCAAAGGCAGCAACAGTTTCCGCAACCCATATAGGGTCTTGGAACAACGCTTGCGCGTGCCCTTGTAGTTCCTGTTCGTCATGGAAGTGCGGGTCTTCGCCGGTTGCTATTTTCCATAGCGTCCACTTGACGCAGCGCCGGATATACTCCAGTTGCTCTGCCGTAGTTGGTGGGTCCGGGTTGCGCCGTTCTTCAAGTTCGTGTCCGTTAATAGTGGTCATGATGTTGAGTCCTTTGTGTTGGTTGAGGTGTTAGAAAATGGCTACGTTCCAGTCGTTGTTGTCACAGTAGCTTCTGCATGTGGGTGGGTCCAGGAGTTGCCCGACCTGTGGTGTGATCGAGTTAGTAACCTTGACCACCCGGTAAAGCCACTGCTTGGGATCGTCGGGGGTACGGTGACGACCTTCAAAGTTGTCGTTTAGTATCTGTTCAACGTTCATAGTTTTCATGTTGAGTCCTTTGTGTTGGTTGGTTAGTTAGCGTTCGCTCCACCAGTTTTGCGGGTCTTCAACGTCGGCCCCCAAAATATCTGATACTGATTCGCCGGTTTCTTCGCCCCATTGGCTGCGGGGTGCCAGGTGTTGCCCGGCGTGGTTGTAGTCCGCCCCGCATGCACAGGTGTTAGTGAACGACTGTAGCGTTACGGGTTGGCTGCATAC
>SDBT01002313.1_pt1 | contig 33843 bp, 21 predicted proteins | sample 2277101 | NCBI WGS metagenome assembly SDBT01 (sample SAMN10404973, study PRJNA504765) | marine sediment metagenome | isolation source: marine sediment core GS10_PC15, 103 cmbsf | place: Arctic Ocean: Southern Knipovich Ridge | collected 2010
CTGGTGTGCTGAGCCGGACCTGTCCGGCCAGCCGAAGGAGGCTGAAAGCTATCACACGGCAGGGAAACCGACAGGGGCGGGGTCGGGAGTCGAAGAGGGAAAGTGGCAGGACCAAGGTCAGAAAAACCAGAGTTGGGCCAGGAGTGTATCTCGACGCTCACTGATGAGGTGCGCTCGCTACAACCCGGGAGGCGAATCGGCAGCTAGCAGCTACCAGCTAGATGATCACTGCCAGCGCCCACAGCGTGGCAGCCATTGCCAGCACCGTGGCCATCGCAACTCTCTGCTGTTCGAGGAAAGACATCGCCAATCATCCGGGGGAGCATGAATCTGGTCTCTATCCGTAAGACGGGCGGAGGGGCCGGAAGGTTGCACCCGGCGCAAAGAAATCCGCCAGGCAGTCGCTGTGCCGCCCCCCCCTCGGAGGCTTAGCCCGGACTTCTCAACGGATCGTGGCTGCGCGCGCAGCGGTTCAGCGCCCCTGGCGGCCCAGCACGCGCGGCAGCCCTGCACCCCCGGCGTTTCAGCGCATCAGGGCGTTGAACAGCAGCTTGAAGGTGCCGTGGGTCTGGGCCCGGTTCTGGGTGCGAAAGCCAATGAGCACCACAGAGCCCTCACCGTATTTCGCCGACACCATTCCTGCCTTGTTGGCCAGGTGCTCTTCGCCGATGAGCCAGCCGCTGCGTAGGAGATCACGGTCGGCATAGACGACGATGCGCTCGTAGTCCTCGCTGTTGTCCGTGGGAAGGATCTCGAAGGCGGGACTGCTCCAGAACAGCACCAGCCCGTCGTTCGGCATCCCGTACGCCAGCGGGTTGTCGTTCTCGAAGCTGGCCCTCAGCGTCGAGCCTGGGCAGAAGAAGTCGAGCGAATCGAGTCCGTCCATCGCGTTGCGCACGCTCAATGAGAACTCGTCGATGGCGAAGTCGGTGGCGGCGCCGAGCGTCACCAGCGTTCCTCCCTCATCGACGAAGGCCTTCAGGGCTTCCACACCCTCGTCGCCAATGCCGCTGATGTACTCGGGAGGATATGAGGGCGGCGGCCCGCCGTATCTGCTCATTTCCTCCTCCCCCGTGATCGCGCCCGTCGAGTCGTTCGGCAGGATAATGACGTCGTAGTTGGCCCTCAGGCCTCCCGCCTTGATCTCTGCGTCCATGAGCGAGGTGTAGGGAAAGTCGAACTGCTCGAGGAGCAGGCGCGTCCAGCCCTCGTCCATGTTGCCGCCGCGGTAGCGATGATACATGCCGACGCGCATGCGCTCGAGATCGTGTATGCCGGAGCTCGGCTGCCGTGCCAAAGCCTTGAAGTCCACCCCCGTTTCGGCGGCCACCCGATCCAGCACCGCGCTGGAGCCGCCGCCGATGATGAAGTCCCCGGGGTGAAGTCCGTCAGTGGCTTGATCCACCCTGCGCACGTCCACACCCTCATCGAGCAGCAGGTTGACCGCCCTGAAGCTGGCGTTCATCCGGCCGTCGAGCACGAAGGTCGAGACACTCGACGCGACGCTGCCCGGGGTGGGCACCGCCATGGTCAGCTTCACCAGGTCGCCCCCGACCTTCTCATCGACCGGATCGACACGCACGCCCATGAACTCATTCATGGTGTGGGTGGCGGAGTCGTAGGGCCGCAAGGGTCGGCCATCCCTGCCTCGCGTCCACTCGTTGTCGGCGTAAAAGGTTTGGCCGAGCAGGTTTCTGACCAGCCCCATCTTGGGCTGCGCCAGCGGGATTACGAACGACCCAGCGCCATAGATCACGCCGTTGGCGGTGAGGTCACTTTGCGCCTCGAAGATCTCGACATCCGACTGCAGCAGCGTATTGATCATCTTCACGGCAGTCAGATGATCGTGCTGAATCGCTGGAACGATATATGTCTTAGGAGTGCCCTCGGCACCACGCTCGGACTGACGCTTACCCTTCAGGTACGCGTTCCAGAGCACGGTCTCCTTGTTACGCGCCGCGATATCGAGCGTTGCCCAGGCGGAGATCTTCTGTTGCTCGACGACATCGCGCAACCTCCACCAACCGCCCGGCCAGAGGCTCGGGATCGTCGTCTGGGCTTCGTGTTCGGGCCACTGCCGCGCCCCGCCTCGTAGCTGGTCGGGCTGGATGAAGAGCGGCGTCGCCAACCTGGCGCTGGCCGACTCGGTGAGCATGCCGGCCATGTTGTGGAACGGCGTGATCCAGTGCCAGCCGAAGTGCCCCCAACCAGGATATTGCGCGGCGTTCAGGATGCCGGTCTTGCCCGCCTCCTCGAGCTTGTAGGCGATGTGAGCGCCGTACCAGGACATCTCCCGCCAAACGAGCGGATCGGCATAGGGGCGCATGGGCTCGCTGTAGGGCGGCACATAGAAGCGCGCACCGTAGCTGCCCATATGGTGGTGATCGACGTAGGCCTGCGGCTTCCAGTCGCGGTAGATGACCTTGGCGATATGGACGGACTCGGCCAGGTTGAGGAAGTCACCGTCGCGGTTGTTATCGTGGCCGGCGTACTTGTGATAGAGCCACGGCAAATCCGCTGCCTCGTACTCGGTGCCAAGCCACTTGTTGTACCAGTCGGTGACCATGATCTGGCCGTCGGGATTGAACGAGGGAAACATCAGGTAGATGACGTTGTCGAGAATCCGCTGAGTCTCCTCGTCGTCGCGTGAGATCAGATCGTAGGCCAGCTCCGGGGCCATCTGGGTGCCACCGACCTCGGTGGCGTGCAGGCTCATCGACTGGCTGATCACCACCTTGCCCTCGCCCACCAGCTCCTTGATCCGCTCCACGGGAATGCCGCGCGGATCGGTGATCTGGTGGTTGATCTGCCTGAGGCTCTCGAGGTCGACCATGTTCGCGGCCGACGTGATGATCACCAGCAGGAAGGGGTTGCCCTCGGTCGAGGGCCCCAGGTCGATGACGTCGATCTCGTCGCTCTCATTCTCGAGGAGCTCGAAATACTCGACGATCTGGTCCCAGCGCGCCAGCTTCCGGTCGCTGCCGAGCTGAAAGCCGAAGAACTCCTCGGGGGAGGTAACGTCATCCTGGGAAGCACCCGGCGTAGCGTGCCCTGGAGCAGCGATGACGAGAACCGAAAGAAGGAAAACGACTCCAACCAACCGAAGGCTGAACCTCATGCGGCACTCCCTTCATTACGTCCGCAGGGAAGCTGTGCTGGGACCGGAGCTCGATCGCCGCCACCCTGCATAGGCCTGGGTTGAAGGCAAGATACTAGCTACCCGGGACAAACGCCAAGCCAGCGCCAGCCCTACCTGCCTCTCCTCGCCTTCCACTCGAGTCTCGAGGGTCAGGCACGACAGCCCTCTGCACCGCCGGCAAATCCGGACTGGCTCAAAGTGAGCCATTTTCGGGTCAGTTTGCGCACTACCCAGTAGCAGATCGTGGTGGAGAGACATACAGGGGCTTGATCCCCAAAAAGGAGGAGCGACATGAGAGGCACCGGGGTCCTGCTGGTAGCGATTGTAGTGGTGGCGCTGGTACCCGCAAGCGCGGTCGCACAGGAAACCGCCAACAGCTTCGCCGAGCTCGAGGCGCAGGGGGTGCTCACGAGAGGGAAAGACATTGTGATCACCTTCCGCTACGAGGCGAGCGCGGGCTACAGGGAGCTCAAGGGCGAGCTCGTCAGCCTGAACGGGTCGGCAATCGTCGTGATGGTCGGCAAGCTGCCCCACGGGACAACAGACCTGAATCTCGACCGCCGTGAGGACAGGTACGAGATCGAGATCCCCGAGCACCGCGTGCAGAGCATCGTGCTGCCGCCGCAAGGATTGTCGCGCGTGGACGGCGGAGTGATCGGGGCGAGCATTGGGATCGGAGCCTCAGCGCTCATGGTGGTGGCCTGCATTACGGCCAACGAGACCGGGAGTGGCTGCAACCTGGGTAGTCCCGGGGGCATCTCGCTCGCCATGATCGGCGGGGGCGCCACTATTGGTGCGCTTCTCACCGGCAAGAGCGATCCCGAGGTGCTTTATCGCTCGGTCAATCTTCCCGAGCCGCTCTCATCACGGTTCGCATGGTCAGTGGCTCCCGTGCTAGTGAACACCCAGCAATCGGCCGTCTTTACGATCGAGTGGTAGGCGAACTCAGGGCCGCCTGGTAGCGATTGTCGCTTCAGGCGGCCCCTTTGCTCGTCCATCCAAGCATGCTGCCGGCACCGGTCAACCACCCTCAACCCTGCTGGTTGCCGGGCCGGGGCGACGTTTTTTACCCCACTCAGAATGAAGGATCATGATGGCTCCCCCTTGTCCGCAGTCCAGGGTAAATGGTACGGATTCTCTGTGTGTTCGAGTTCCGCGCAGGATAATGCAACCGTGTGAGGGCGCGTTCCCCGAGCCATCCCGAGGGTGATTGTGGAAGACCGCGACACTCCATTTCGTGATTTTTGCGAAAACGCCAACGACCTGATCCAGAGCATTGCTCCGGACGGGAGCTTTCTGTACGTCAACAAGGCCTGGCGCGAGACGCTCGGATACACAGAAGGCGATGTCGAGGCGCTCAACATCTTCGACATCATCCACCCCGACAGCCGATCGCATTGCGAGGAGATGCTGGCGGCGCTGATGGCGGGTAAGCCACGGGCCCAAATAGATGCCGACTTCGTTACCAAGGAGGGCGAGCGGATTCCCGTTCACGGCAGCGTGAGCTGCAAGTTCGAGGACGGCGAGCCGAAAGCGACGCGCGGCATCTTCCGCGATATGCGTGAGAAAAAGCGCGCCGAGGCAGACTTGGACAGGCTCTTCAGCTTGTCGCTCGACCTGATGTGCATCGCCGGCGTCGATGGCTACTTCAGGCAGGTCAATCCCGCCTTCGAGACTTCTCTCGGTTACAGCAAGGAGGAGATGCTGAGCCGCCAGTTCATCGAGTTCGTCCACGAGGACGACCAGGTGAAGACAATCGCGGAGGTGGAGCGGCTAGGACAGGGACTGCCCACTGTCGACTTCGAGAATCGCTACCTTGCCAAGGACGGCGCCTACCGGTGGCTGGCATGGCGTGCCATGCCACTCAAGGACCTTGGGCTGATATATGCGGTGGCCCGTGATGTCACCGAGCAGAAGCACGCCGAGGAGACGATGGCGCGCCAAGCCGAGGAGCTTGCCCGCTCCAACGCGATGCTCGAGGAGTTCGCCTATGCCGCCTCGCACGACCTGCAAGCCCCGCTGCGAGCCATCGCCACTCTGGTGGAGTGGGTCGAGGAGGATTTCCCTGACGAGGTCCCAAAGGATGTCGGAGTGCACCTGGGCAAGCTACGCATCCAGGTCCAGCGGATGCAGAACCTCACCGATGACCTGCTGGCCTACTCGCGCGCCGGCCGAGTGGAGGAAGCAGTCCTAGCAGTCGATACGGTTGAGCTTGTCGAGGAAGTCGCAGAACTGCTCGCGCCGCCGGAAGGGATGGTAATCGCCGCCGATGCCGACTTGCCGAAGCTGGCGACGGCGAGGTCGCCGCTGGAGCAGGTGTTTCGTAATCTGATCGGCAATGCGATCCAGCATCACGATCGTGACGAGGGCAGGATTTCGGTATCCGCTGTCGATCGTGGTGGCGATTTCGAGTTCGGCGTCACTGACGATGGTCCCGGGATTCCGATAGAGGACCACGATCGGGTCTTTACCATGTTCCACAGGTCGGGCTCATCGGAGCGGGCCGAAAGCACGGGCATCGGGCTGGCGCTGGTGAAGAGGATCGTCGAGATCCACGGTGGTCGGGTATGGCTGGATTCCCCGGGTGAGCGAGGCGCGACATTCCGCTTCACCTGGCCGAAGAAGATGTAGACTGGCTGCATGCCGAGGATTTTGATCGTAGATGACGAGGACATCGACCGGGAGGCCGCTGAGCGCTATTTGCGGCCACTTGGGGACCTCGAAGTGTTCTTCGCCACAGAAGGCAACCAGGCCCTCGAGCTCGTAGCCAGCCACGCGCCCGATCTGATGCTGACCGATCTCCGCATGCCGGGCATGGACGGCCTGGAGCTCGTAGAGAAGATGCGCTCAGAACACCCGCTCGTCCCGGTGATCTTGATGACCTCACAGGGCAACGAGCGTATTGCCGTGCAGGCGTTGCAGGCCGGAGCAGACAGCTACGTGCCTAAACGAGAGCTCAAACAGGAGCTCGTCGACACGGTGATACAGGTTCTCGAGGTGGCGGAGGCGAGGCAATCGCGCAGCAGGCTGCTCGGATACCTGCTGGGACGGGAGACTTCCTTCGACCTGGAAAACGACCCCGCGTTGATTTTCACAGTTGCCGCCTTCCTTCAGGACAGCCTCGAGCGCCTGGGTTTCGCCAACGACACGGTCCGGTCACAGGTGGGAATGGCCCTGGTGGAAGCCATTTCGAACGCCATGATCCACGGCAACCTCGAGGTCGATTCCGGCCTGCGCAAGACCGACCGCAGCGGCTACGAGCGCCTGATTGGCGAACGCCGGAAGCAGGAACCGTATTCCGGTCGTCGCGTCCGTTGCGCCTGCCAGGAGACTACCGAGGAAGTAGTCTACGTTGTCGCCGACGAGGGCTCCGGCTTTGATCCCTCGACGATCCCCGACCCGACCGACCCGGCGAACATACTCCGCGCCAGTGGTCGGGGAATCATGCTGATGCGCACGTTCATGGATCGGGTCGAGTTCAACGACAAGGGCAACCAGATCACGCTGTCGAAGCGGGCAGGCACCGCACCACCCGACGCCGGATAACGAGGGCTTCATGGACTTCACGGATTGATGGCGGGCGCCTTGCCCGATACGCAGTTGGAAGCGCCTCACTGGTGTCACTGGCCCTCACGCTCGCAGTGTCGCCGTATACCCGCGAAGCGGGTGAGGTCGCAACGGGGCTTGCAGTACTGAACTACGACCGCTACGTGGTGATGGGCTAGGTGGCCGGGGTATTCTGCGTTCCACTGTGATCGCTGGCGTGCCCCTGCACGGTTCGACTCTGTGCGCCGAAGACCTGATCCCAGTCCACCGAAGCGGTGAGCTGCATCAGCACGAAGAGCGTGATCACCGCGCCGACGGTGACCGCGAGCCCGGTGAAGCCCTGGAAGAAGAAGGCGTAGTTGAACAGCACCAGGTAGATGAGCTGCGCCAGACCGGCCTGAACCCAGGCGAAGCGCGTGCCCCCAACGACCCGTAAGTAGGAGATCACCAGGGCCAGGCTGACGATGGTGGCGACGATGAAGGCAACATGGATATTCACGTGGTCCACCAGGTAGGCGAGCAGCAGGTGGAACGCGAAGAATGCCGCCGAGAGGAAGAAGTAGTGCATCGGGTGCAGGTTCCTGCCCTGAACGATGCCGAGAATCACCATCACGGTAAGAAAGAACAGAAGTGAGATCGGGGCGAAGAACGTGACCCTCGCCGTGAGTGGCCCCGGATTGAGCCGTTTCGGAAGGTCCACCCCGATGGTCTTGCCGGTGACTAGGTTGTCGAACTGCCAGGTCAACGCCGCGCCGGCGACATCGGGATCTTTTGCGGTCGGCGAAAGCGTGCCGGGAGGGAAGTCCAGGCCTGAAGCATCGGCCGTCAGGCGGAGCTCGAAGTCACGTACTTGGCTGACACCCTCCAGCTGGAATGCATACGACCAGGTGTCGAGGCCGCGTGACCGATAGAAAATTTCGACGGGGATCTCCTGCCCTGCCCCAACGCTCTCGACGACGACTTCAGCGCCGCTCTGGAGGTCACCGGCGGCCCCCTCCTGGCCAACAACCCGGAAGGTGAAGGCGTCGTAAATGGACTCCTGTGCCGGGAAATCGAACTTCACGTGCAGTGGCCCCTCGATCCCATCCGGCGTGCGCAGTACGTAGTGCCCCGAAAACTCCACGGCATAGAGGTCGTACCAGAGAAGACCCTTCTGCCGGTGCTCCAGCTCCAGCGCGACTTCGATGCGGCTCGAGTCCAGCGCCACTCGATGCCGTATTGCCACAGGGCGCATTACCTGCCGCAGCGTCGATTCTCCGTCGGGCCCCGTTTCCTGTACTGTTTCGGTCCGCTGCTGGGTCTCGACGATCCAGGCCTCTGGGGCGAGCTGCACGTGCGGACCGCCCCACAAGCCGATCACCTCGGTCTTCAGCGCAGAATCGGACTCGCCGGTGCGCACGATCACCGATGCGCCGAGCACGAACCAGGCGAACGTGCAGCAGAAGAAGATGAACAGGATCGCCAGCATTCTCTGTACGCTCATCGGCCCCTCCTGGTGGATCGGATCTGTCGGCCCAGACTTCGAAACGGATCGTGAAGCCCGGGGCAGACTGGAGCGATCAAACTAAAGGACTTTGCCACATAAAGTCAAGTCCGCCCCGTTGCTTGTCTGCACTCGGAGCCTGCATTACCTTCATGGCCTGAAAGAGAAGAACCGCAACAGTCACATCGTGCGTGGGACGGATTGTGCCGAGGGGATTATCCGCCGATGCCACACAGTCTACGAAGGAAGAACGAGAAGGAACAACCACGATGAAATATCGCTTCCTGGGGAAATCAGGCCTTCAGGTGTCCGCCCTATCGTTTGGCTCCTGGGTAACCTTTGACGAACAGCTCGACGAGGGCCTCGCTCACGAGTGCATGAGCGCCGCCTACGATGCCGGCGTCAACTTTTTCGACAACGCCGAGGTGTATGCCGGCGGTCAGGCCGAGATCCTCATGGGCAAGGCGATCCAGAAGGCCGGATGGACGCGCTCCGACCTCGTGGTTTCAACCAAGCTCTTCTGGGGCGGCAGCGGTCCGAATGACCGCGGTCTGTCGTACAAGCACATCATCGAGGGCACCAATGGAGCACTCGAGCGTCTGCAGATGGACTATGTGGATCTCGTGTTCTGCCATCGTCCCGACCCCGACACCCCAATAGAAGAAACCGTCAGGGCGATGAACCAGATCATCAGCGACGGCAAGGCCTTCTACTGGGGTACCAGTGAATGGAGCGCCGAGCAGATTCGCGATGCTTACGGAGTCGCTCGCCGTGAGCGACTGATTCCACCGACCATGGAGCAACCGGAGTACAACATGTTCCATCGTGACCGTGTCGAGAAGGAGTACGCGCCCCTCTATGAAGACATCGGCCTGGGCACGACCATCTGGAGCCCGCTCGCCAGCGGTCTGCTGACCGGTAAGTACAACGACGGCATCCCTGATGACAGCAGGCTGGCGCTGAAAAGCTACAAATGGCTGCGGGAGATGCTGCAGAGCGAGGGCTGGGATGAACGCATCGAGAAGACCAGAACCCTGGCTCCGATCGCTGCGGATCTCGGCTGCTCGATGGCTCAGCTAGCCTTGGCCTGGTGCCTGAAGAACCCGAACGTCAGCACGGTGATCACGGGGGCGTCGAAGCCCGAGCAGGTGGCAGAGAATATGGAGGCACTCGCCCTGGAGGAAAAGATGACGGCCGAAGTGATGGAACGCATCGAGAGCGTGCTCGACAACGCCCCTCAGCCGGAACCCAACTGGCGACGGTTCTGACACAACGGATCTCGCCTAGAGAGCAAACATGTCACTTCTTGCCGTAAAGGGCCTATCGATCCTGGCCATCATCGCGGTCGGTCTGATCGGTGGCGCGATCCCGCTGCGCGCCGCCGGCAGGCAGGCCAGCGAGCGCTTCTTCTCACTCGGCAACGCATTCGCCGGCGGTGTGTTTCTCGGTGCCGGTTTCATTCACTTGCTGCCTGACGGGGCCGAGAATCTCAGTGCCTTTTCCGACTACCCCCTTGCAGCGCTTTTCGCCGCCTCCGGGCTGGTGATTCTGCTGCTGATCGACAAGGTCATCTTCGGCCGCTTCGACGATGACGCGGGTGGCGGTCAGGCCAGCTCCCCCGGCATCGCCGCCTACGTCTTGGTGGTGATCCTCTCCGTCCACTCGATCATTGCCGGATTGTCTGTCGGCTTCGAGCCGAAGATGACGAGCACCCTGGTCATCCTCGTAGCCATCCTCATGCACAAGGGGTCAGCGGCCTTTGCGCTCGCCATCAGCATGGAACGCCACGATGTGCCCAGGTCGCGTCAGAAGCGACTCCTCGGCATGTTCGTCCTTATGACACCGCTCGGCGTCGTCATCGGATCGCTCGCATCAACCGTAGTGACCGGTGCCGCGGCCAGCCCCCTGGAAGGGATCTTCGACAGTATTGCTGCCGGCACGTTCATCTACGTGGCAATCCTCGAGGTCATCGCCGAGGAGTTCGCCGGCGGTGAAGACAGGTGGCCGAAGTTCACCCTCATCGGCACCGGCCTGGCGATGATGGCCCTGCTCGCCCTGTGGACTTAGCCCGGATTGCTCAACGGATCGCGGCTGCGCGAGCGCAATGACCCGTTGAGCAATCCGGGCTAGCCTAGGAATTTCTCGCGGAGCTCCATCCGTCGCAGGGCGAGGAAGAGCAGGAGGGCGCCGGCCGCGAACACGCCCAGGCGATTCAGCAGCACCCGTTCGAACCACAGGAACTCCGCCCCGGACGTGGGCATTTCGAAGGGATTCATGAAGATGTAGTAGCTCGTGCCCTCGAAGAGCTCGGAGGTCATCAGAACGAAGAAAAGGACGCCTACTCCGAGCATCCCGGCGGTGTTGGCTCCGCGCGCGTAGGCGGAGAAGAAAAACGTCACGTTGGCGAACAGGAACGCCGGCAGGAAGGCGTTGAGGCCCCCCAGAATGAACGGAAACTCGGCGAAGAAGAAATAGGAGATGGTGCTCATTGCCAGTAGCGCCACGATCAGCACTGCATACACCGCCAGGAGGCGCACGATCCAAATCAGGTAGTGGGAGCTGGCGGTGCTGAACAGGGTCTCCAGTGTCTGCCGGTCGCGTTCCTTGGCAACCAAGTCCATCGCCAGGTAGATGCCCAGGACCACGCCGGGGAGGTCGACAAGAACGAAGAGAGCGTCTCGGGCATTGAGTCCTTCCCCCGGCTGGTACACGGAGAGGACATACAGGAGCACGTAGTAGGCCAGGACGCCGGCCGTCATGAAGAGAATCTTACGCCGGAACGTGATGCGAAAGCTGAGGTAAAACAGCCGCCAGGTGCTGGAGAGCAGGTCTCTCCAGGTCAGAACGTCGGCGGGCTGCCCCACGGCGAACATGCCGGTCCCCTCGCTCATGTCAGACCCCTCGACTCCTGCAGTAGCTGGAGATACGCGTCCTCGAGAGTGGGCTCCACGGGCTCGGCGACAAGCCCGTGAATGGGCTGCCGGGCCAAGAATCGGGCTCGAATGCCGGCCGGCGTGCGCAGGTGGCTGATGAGCCTGAGCTCCGGCTCGATCTCGTGGAAGTCGTCCTCCTCCAGGACGGCCTCCCAGACCCGGTCGCGGGCCAGCTCGCGCATCGAGCGAGGTGTACCGGAGTACAGGACACGACCTCGGTTGAGCACCGCCAGTCGATTACAGCTTCCGGCAACGTCCTCGACGATGTGGGTGGAGAAAATGACGATGCGGTCCTGGCTCAGCCGCGCCAGCAAATTGCGGAAACGAATACGCTCCACGGGATCGAGTCCCGCAGTCGGTTCATCGACGACGATGACACGTGGGGTATGCAGGAGAGTTTGCGCGATCCCGACCCGCTGCCGCATGCCGCCGGAGTAGGAGCCGATCAGATCGTCTTTGCGATCATCGAGGTGCACCTGCTGCAGGCACCACAGGACCCTGTCTCGCCTCTCCTCCTGGCCGCGCAGGCCCTCGAGCAGGGCCCGGTAGTCGAGGTATTCATATGCGGACATGTGATCGTAGAGGCCGAACGACTGCGGCAAGTACCCGACGATTCCCTGCAGGCTCTCCCAGTCCTTGACGTTGATTCCATTCAGCGACACGGAGCCATAGGTCGGCTCGAGTACCCGGGTGACGATGCGCATGAGCGTCGTCTTGCCGGCACCATTGGGCCCGAGGAGGCCGAACATGCCTTTGCCGATCTCCAGGTTGACACCGATCAGTGCCTGGAAGGGCGGCCTGCGCACACCGATGAAAGGCACCTTCGACGCGGCAATGTACACAGCTCCGCGGAAGCGCGGAAGTCTCCCTGTCATCCTGTCGATATTGACCTTTCCAGTGCGAACCCGCTTCGCCAACCAGCGCACGAACAACACCGTCAACCACAGACAGATCGAAGCCAACGTCACAGACAGCAAGCCGAGACGCCGATGAATGTAGGCAAAGAAGGTGATCGCAAAGCCTACTCCGGCCAAGAATCCAACCACTCGTCGAGCCCGCGTGGGCTCCCGCGGCATCCCGGACAACAAGACCACGACCGAGCTACCCAGGTGATAGACCAGCGACCAAGTTGCCAGCGCGAGGAGATAAACCCATACTCGATCCTCGAGGTAGAAATGCATGAGGATCATCAGGGCAAGCAGGGGTAGCTTCCACGTCAGACCCTCCTTGATTGCGGCACGATCCACCGGATCTTCGCCTGCACCCAAGAGAATGGCCGTGCGGCGTGCGAACCGGCCCCACTCTCGCCGCAAGCGTCCCGGTGACCCGTAGGCCTTGGTCAGTGTGTTCAGCCGGATCGTGCGAATCGGCTCGACTGCCTCCCGAGCAGCCACACGCAGTCGACGCAAGCGTTGGACGATCCACACCATCGTCAGGAAGGCAAACCACACCGGCACCACGACCAAGGACGTCCAGTAGATGTTCTCGTAGCGCAGATTGAAGGCGTAGCAGGTCGCAGCCGTGGCATAGGTAGCGAAGGACACACCGATCCAGCCCATGCTGCGCAGCCATTCCTTCACCTGATCGATGCCCATGTAGGCGACGGGAATGAAGATCAGCGTCGAAACCATTGAAACGGAAAGGCCGCCCAAGATCGTGATGGCAAACGGGGGCCAGATCTCATAGTCGCCACCGAACTTCATGGCCAGAGGCAGCACTCCAAGCAGCGTCGTGGCCGAGGTCATCAGGATGGGGCGCACCCTGGATCGTCCAGCCACCAGCACCGCACGCTCCCGCCTGAAACCGTGCCGCGAGCGCAGAGTCGAGATGGCATCGATCAGGATGATGCCGTTGTTGACTGCAATGCCGATTAACACCACGAGCCCGAGCAAGGCCATGGGCCCGGCCTGCGAGGTGAGCCCCGTACCCGAGAGGATCAGTGCCCACACAGCGCCGATCGCCGCCGTCGGCAAAGTGCAGAAGATCACGATCGGCGAGGCAAACGACTCGAACAGCGAGGCGAGGATCATATAAACGAGGATTGCCGCGATCCCCATCATCCAGTAGTAGACGGTGTCGACCTCTCCCTCGATGATCTCGATGGAGTATCCCTCGGGCAGATACAGGTCCAGGGCCATCGCACGCACCATCCGTCGTGCCGCGTCGAGACGTGGCTGGGAATCGAGCACCTCATCGAGGAAGTTGTAGCTGACCACGACCCGCCGCGTCCGGTCAGTGCGCAGGATGCTGCGCCGGCCCTCATCCGTGCGGACGCGGGAGACTTCCTCCATGGGCGTGTAATCACCGCTCGGCGTGAGGATCGGCAGTCTCCTCAGGTCGTCGACCCCGATCTGCTGGGTTTCGGGATCATCGACAGGACGCACCTCGATGGGAGTCTCGGTGCCGTCCGCCTCGAGGAACGCGATCGAAGTCCGAAACCCATCGACGCTTGAGCCTTGGATGGCACCCAGCAAGTCCCCGATGTCGATGGCCCGATCGAACATGGATACGGCGTCAGGGATCACCTGGACCTCGGGAGCGCTGCGCTGCACATCGCTTTGAACCGAATTGACGTCGATGTCCTCGACCTCTTCGAGTCGGTATACGAGGTCCTCGGCAATCATCTGCAGGGTGGCGAAATCATGCCCCCGGACGACCGCCATCTCACTCTGGGCCCCGAAATCGAGACTGAATCCCCCGGAGCCACGACTGCCGCCGATGCGGGCCCCGCCACCGCCCCCGCCCAAGCCCGTCGGTGGATCGTATCCAATCACCGCGTCGGGAATCTCGCTCGTAACCTCTTCGAGCCGATCCTTGAGCTTGTCGACCGATACGCCCTCCGGTCGCATGGCAAGGTCGACGAGCTGCACAGAAACACTCCCCTGCCCCTCCTGGACGCTGCTGATGAAGCGGTCGACACCATCGAGCTCGCCGATGGCATCTTCGACCTTGCGGATCACTTCATCCGTGGCCTCCAGGGTGGCGCCGTCGGCGAGGCTCGCATAGATGGTGAACTGGCTCTCTTCCTGAATGACCTCCTGCTGCAGCATCAGGAAGAAGGCGGCAATCAAGCTCACGAGCAAAGCCACCCCGACGAACACACAGACCCGAACCCGGTGCCGGAGGCCTGCCTTGAGCAGTATCGTGTACATCTCCATCAGGCGTCCGGTACCGAGAGGACGCAGCGAGTTCTGCGAAAGGGTCCGGGCACTGAGCATGGGGATGAGCGTTAGCGCCACCAGAAGTGACGCCAGCAGAGGAAACGTGATCGATAGGGCCAGATCGCGGAGGATGTCCTGAAAATCGCTCTGTATGAAGACTACGGGCAAGAAGACAGTCACCGTTGTCGCAGTGGAGGCTACGACAGCTCGGGTAACCTCGGCGGTGCCATCACGCGCCGCGCGCCGGGGCGACTTGCCACGCTCGAAGTGCTTAAAGACGCTCTCCATCACGACAATGCCGTTGTCGGCGAGCATTCCCATGGCCAGAGCCAGGCCACACATCGACAGGACGTTGAGCGATAGGTCCCAGGCGTACATGAGGTTGAACGTGAGAAGCAGTGAGGCAGGGATGGCCAGCAAAAGGACGGCCACGAAGCGAACGTTGCGCAAGAAGAGGAACAGCACCACGAGGCCGAGAAGCAGACCGACGGTTGCGGCCTGAACGAGGGTGTCGAGGGCGCCCTGCATGAGCTCGGCCTGGTTCTGGTTGACCAGGAGCTCGATATTCTCCGGCGCCAAATCCACGTTCAGGCGCCCCACCGTGTTGACCAGCTCGTCGGCCACATCGATGAGGTTGGCCTCGTCCTCCTTGAGAATCCTGATGCTGACCGCCGACATGCCGTTCACCCGGCTCAGGTCGGTGCGCTCCTGGAGCCCGCGGCGAACCACAGCCATATCCCCGAGGCGCAGAGGCACCGTAGCGTCGATCATCACCTCACGGATCTCACGCAGGCTGGTGAACTGCCCCCTCATGCTCACGGGATAGGCATGATTGCCGTCGTAGACCCTGCCGACGTAGCCCCGGGGCTGATTCACGCTGTTGATCGATGTTCGAACTCGCCCCGGAGATATGCGATGAGCCTCCATTTGGTCGAGGTCGAGGATGACCTCGATGGCGCTGCGCTGGCCGCCGAGAACTGTGGCACTGACCACGCCCTCTACGGCTTCGAGCTCCGGCCGGATCTTCTGTTCCGAAAACTCGCGCAGCCAGTTGATGTCGCCTTCGCCCAGCACCTGCAGGTCCATGACCGCCGCGCTCAGCATGGAGGTGTCGAAGCGCTGCACCATGATCTGTGTCAGCTCGGGCAGGCTGGGCTGCAGGCGGTCCATGCGACTCTGCACCTGCAGCAGCGCGAACTTCATGTCGGTGCTCGGGGCAAACGAGACCCTCAGCGTGCCCTGGCCCATCATCGCGGTGGATTCCATCTCCACAACGCCGCTCAGCTCGCTGACCTCTCCCTCGGCCGGCATGAGGAGGTCACGCTCTACCTGTTCAGGCGAGTAGGCAGGCTGCGCGAGAGCGACGAAGATCTCAGGGAACACCACCTCGGGAAGCAGCTCGACCTGGAGTTGGTTCAACGACACTACGCCGAGCAGACCCACCCCGATGAAGAACATGGCCGTGGTAACAGGCCGGCGAATCGCGAAGGCGGAGAGGCTCACGGGTCGAGGCGGCGCGGGCGCCGAATCCGGTCAACCAGCTCGTACGAGACGGGAATGACCACCAAGGTCATCAAGGTCGAGGTAACGAGGCCTCCGATCACGGCGATCGCCATGGGCGCTCTGAGCCTTGCTCCCTCACCGATGCCGATTGCCATCGGCAACAGCGCCAGAATCGTCGTGGCACTGGTCATGAGGATCGGCCGCAGGCGGTCCTGGGCCGCTCGCAGGATTGCTTCCCTCACCGTATCGGCCTGGGCTCGAAGCTGGTTGATGCGGTCGACAAGAATGATGGCATCGTTCACCGCGATGCCTCCCAGCATGATGATACCCATGTAGGCCATCACACTGAGCGGCTCCCCCAACCCCCAGAAAGCGAACACCACACCCACGCCTGCCAGGGGCACGGTGAGCATGACGGTGAAGGGGTGCACCAGGGACTCGAACAAAGATGCCATCACCATGTAGACGAGGATCACCGACAGGAGCAAAGCGAACCCGAGGGCACGGAACGACTCGGCTCTTTCGCGCTCCTCGCCGCCCACCTCGGCGCGATAGCCGTTGGGCATGAGCGTGTCGGCGAGTACCGCCTCGACCCCGACCATCGCCTCGCCCAGAACAGCACCCTCGACCAGGTATCCGCTGATACGGCCCACGCGACGCTGTCCCTCGCGGAGGATCTCCCTCGGACCTTCGACAATGCGAATCTCGGCAACATCACCCAAGGTGAGGACGGCGCCATTCGGTGCGTTGATGCGGATCTGCGCGAGCTCATTCAGGTCGACATCCTCATAGCCGACACGCAGATTGCGCGAGCGCTGGTCCCTCGACAGCTCTCCCGCGACCACCCCGGTGAGGCGCTCTTCCAACGTCTGCATGAGCGCCTGTGGGGTCAGCCCGAAGGAGGCGGCCACATCATCGCGGAGTACCAGGTCGATCTCCGGCCGGCCGCCCTGGAATGTCGTGCGCAAGTTGTACACGGCCGGCAGGGCATCCAGACGGGTGGCCAGATCCGAGGTCAAGCGTCGCAGGGTGTCGAGGTCATCGCCCGCGATCTCGATTTGGATCGGCGCGGCGCGGGCACCGATGACGCCCTCGAGCGCCGTTTCATGCAGGCGATACCTCACCTCGATCTCGGGGAGTGTCGCCAGGTGGTTGTCAACGGCTTCGACGACCTCACCCAGGGTGCGGCGCTCGCCTGACACCAGCGCCACCGACAACGTTGCACGGTTCGGTCCCGTGGGCTCACCGACGTTCGACAGCCGGGCAGGATCGATTCCCGAGCGAGCGTAGATCGACTCGATATCTTCAGCACCGATCTGCTGGATCATGTCGCCCACCCGGCTCGCGACCCGGTCGGTCATCTGCAACCGGGCTCCCTCGGGAAGAGCCAGGTCGATATGGACCAGGCCTTGATCCTCCCGTGGAATGAACTCGGCCGGAATCGTGCGACCTAGAAACACCGTGACGGCCAGCACCGCAACGATCAACGCCATCACGAAGATCTTGTGGTCCAAGATTGCCGCGAGGAACGAACGGTATCGCTCGCGACCGGCCTTGCTGCGCGGTATCGCACGGACCCGCAGGATTCTCGAGGCGAGCGCCGGAACGGTTGCCATGGCTACCGCCAGCGATGAAAGCAGCGAGAAGGCCACCGTCAACGCCTGCTCCTTGAACAGCTCGCCGACAATCCCATGTAGGTAGACGATCGGCAGGAAGACCGAAACGGTTGTCAGCGTGGAGGCAAGAATCGCCACGCCCACTTCGCTGGCGCCGCGCGAAGCGGCGGTGCGGGCATCGGAGCCCGCCTCGAGATGGCGATAGATGTTTTCGATCACCACGATCGCGTTGTCGACCAGCATCCCGGCACCCAGCGCCAAGCCGCCGAGGGTCATGATGTTCAGCGTGAGGTCCTGGAAATACATCAAGGTGAACGTGGCAAGGACGGAGATCGGAATCGCCAGCCCGATCACCAGGGTCACCGTCCAATTGCGCAGGAAGAGCAACAGCACGCCGACTGCCAGGAGAGCGCCGTAGAATGCCGCCTCCTCGACCTCCCGCACGGCCTGCTCGATGAAGCGTGCCTGGTTCTCGACAAAGGTGAACTCGAGCTCAGGCAAGTCGCGGGCGCTCTGATCGAGTGCATCATGGACCACCTGCACGACCGCCACCGTGCCGGCGTCCGCCTCCTTGTAGATCGCCAGACCGAGACACTCGACGCCGTTCAGGCGCACGATAGTCTCCCGTTCCGGGTACTCGAGCGCCACTCGCCCGACTTCCCTCAGCCGCACCGGCACGCGCAGGGTCGTTGCAGTGGTGGAGGTGGCGCCGGCAGCCGGCTGGGCTGTCGCGGCCGTCCCCGCCTGCGCCGCGGTGGCGGTGACTTCCCGCTCGCCGACGATCAACTCCTCGACATCGGCAATGCCCGCCAGACGCCCGAGCCCCTTCACCTGGAAGGACTGGTCGCCCTCCTCGATGGTGCCCCCGGAGATGTCCTGGTTGGCCGCCTGCAGCCGCTGCACGATCTGGCTGGCGGTAAGACCGAAGGCCTCGAGCAGGTAGGGATCCAGAAACACACGGATCTCCTTTTCCGCATCACCTTCGATCTCGGCCGAAGCCACGCCGTCGAGTGCCTCGATCTTCGGCTTGACGACCATCTCGACCGTGCCCAGCAGGGCATCGAGGTCCTGCTGCCCGGAGGAGGTAACCGCGATTCGAGCCACCGGCAGGGCCTGTGGATCCTCCTGGGTGACGCTGAGCGTCTCGATGGCCTCGTCGATACCGTAGGGGCCGACCTTCTTCTGGACATCGAGGAGGGCGAAGTCCATGTCGGTTTCCCAGCTGAACTCCGCCACTACGACCGACTGGCCTGACCGCGTTACCGAGTAGACCCGCTCCACCCCGGCCAGCGTGCTGATATCGCGCTCCAGGCGGCGCGTGTAGCGCTCCTCCATCTCTTGAGGTGACTTGCCTGGAGCCTGCAGATCGACAGTAATGACCGGCGTCTGGATGTTGGGAAGGAGATCGGTTCCCAGCCCCCCGAGCGAGATCCACCCCAGCAATACCACCGCCAAGGTCGCCATGGCGACGGTCACAGGGTAGCGGGTTGAAAACTCGGGTAGGGACATGTGCAGGCGCGTTCGCTCTTCTGACTCAGGACACTATCGCCCCGGTCCGGACTGGCCGGTTACTTGAACTCTCGTGCGAGTGCGCAGTGTCTCGTAGTTGCTGGTGATGAGTCGCTCACCCTCACTCAGCCCTTCGAGTACTTCCACGAACATCTCCTCCTCCAGCCCCGTCGTGATCTCGCGCATCTCGGCAACGCTTTCTTGCTCGACGATAAAGACCACCTGCCGATTCTGCCTGCTGAGGATCAGCTCGCGAGGGATGATCACGACGCCGGCCCTGGATTCAGTGACGATCTCGGCTCTGACAAACATGCCTGGCCGCAGCACCAAGTCCGGGTTGTTGACCGCGGCCTCGACTCGGAAGGTCCTCGTAGTCGGGTTCAAGGCCGGATCGATGATCGTGATCTCGCCTGCGAAGGTCTGGTCGGGGAAAGCGTAGTTGATGATGCGGACAGGCTGTCCCAGTTGCACCGCGCTGATCTGCGAATTCGGAATGTTCAGGTCGACGAGGACCCGAGAATAGTCGACTACCTTTCCGATCACGGTGTTCTGCTGCACCAGCGTCGACTCGCTGATATCCGTGAGCTCGGTTAGATAGCCCGAGATCGGAGCGAGAACCTGCATCTTCTCGAGCTGAATGCGGGCGTTCTCCAGATCGGCCTGCGCCTCGATCAAAACCCTGCGGGCATTGTCGACGTCAGTCTCGATGCCCAGCCCTTCCTCGAACAGAGCCTGCTTGTCTGCCAACGCGCGTTGCGCGTTCTCCACGGCCACCTCACGAGATTCCCGTCGCACACTGACCAGCCATTCCTCGCTTTCAATCCGCGCCACTTGCTGCCCCGAGATGACATAGCTGCCCTCTTTGAGCCGGCGACCGCCGTTGGACCGTGTAAAAAACAGTTTACCCTTGACCTCGGCAATCAGCTCGGCCTCGTGCAACGACAACAGGCTGCCCGTGGATTCAACTGTCGATTCGATCGTGCCTATGCCGACGGGCATCACCGTCACGGGCACCGTGAGGTTCGCAACACGCTCCTCGGGCGCGTTCTCACAGGCAACGATCGCAACCGCGAGCAGCAAGATCAGGAGCTTGGTTCCGCGAGCATCGATTCTCATGCAAGTCACCGTTCGATGGACGCGCTGTCGACACTCTGAACGTCGACGATGCAAGACGCGTCCTTTTTAGGATCCCTCTCTCTTTACAACGCATGCAACCCGGTGTCAGGTTCATACGTTGTAAAGAATTGTAATGATCGGGGCGCGGTTTACACCCGTGCTTGACCCGCGCCGCTATGCGGCAGCATCGTGAAGAGGCCATGCATATCGCGATTTCCGGGCTCAGCAAAATCTACACCCGTGGCGCACCTCCCGCGATCGACGACCTCAGCCTGGAGATCAGCCACGGTACCTTTGGTCTGCTGGGCCCGAATGGTGCGGGTAAGACTACCCTGATCAGGGTGTTGTCGACACAGCTAGCCCCGACCAAGGGCCAGGTCACCATAGATGGCTGGGACCTGCAGAAGCACCGCACCGAGGTACGCCAGCGGCTCGGCTACCTGCCGCAGCATTTCGGCGCCTATCCGCAGCTCACAGCCTGGGAGTTCCTCGACTATATGGCTCGCCTCGCCGGCCTCCACACCGGTCGCGAGCGCAAGGAGAGCGTCACCAAGGCCCTCGAGGACGTTGGCCTTTACGAGGTCCGTCAGCAGCGCACCGGAACCTTTTCAGGCGGCATGATGCGGCGTCTCGGCATCTCCCAGGCGCTCCTGGGGGATCCTGAGTTCCTCATCGTCGACGAGCCGACAACCGGCCTCGACCCCGAGGAGCGCATTCGCTTCCGGGGCCTACTGGGGCGATTGGGCCGTGATCGAGCCATCCTCGTGTCGACACATATCGTAGGCGACATCTCGAGCACCTGCGAGGCAATCGCCCTCATCGATCGTGGCAGGCTGCGCTTTCAGGGTGCCCCCGAGGATCTGGTGCGGATGGCCGAGGGTAAGGCCTGGAGCATCACCGTGGACGATGCCGGATTCGAGAGTATTTCCAAGCGATTTCATGTGGTTACCGTCGCACCCGAGGGTGACGCCCTCCGTTTGCGCATCGTCGGAGATGACGAGCCGTTGCCCGGCGCCGAGCCTGTACCTCCCAACATGGAGGATGCCTATGTCTACTTCATGGAGTCGGGCGAACTGCCTCCGGCAATGGATCCGCTGAGCGACACCTCGTCAACGGATACCGGACCCGAGCTCCCGGCGGAAAAGCTATCCCCATGAATGGCCTGCGCAACATCTTGGGGGTAGCCCGCTACGAGCGCATCATGCTCATGCGCACCACCCGATTCCGAGTAGTCGGAATTGCCGGAATCGCCCTGCCGATCTTCCTGGGTATTGTTCTGGGCATCCTGGAGGCACGCGGGCTCGAATCGGGCACCTCGTTCGGCATCGGCGCCTTCGTCCCCTTCTACGTCTACAGCTATCTGCAGGCGGTCGTCGTCGCCTTCCTCGCAGGAGACTTCCGAGCTGCCGATGAGCGAGCTCACGTATACGAGGTGATAGCGGTGCGGCCCCTATCAACCACCGAGCTCGTGGTCGGCAAATACCTCGGGGTCCTGCAGGCGCTCACCAGCCTGAGCGTGGTGGTAATGCTGATAACGATGGCCATCCAAGGGGCCAAGCTCAGCGTTCTGGGAACACCATTCCGTATCGAGCCTTACTTGGGCTACTTCTTCATCATGACCCTGCCGGGGCTGATCTACATGACGGCGCTGACCTTCTTCCTGGGAGCCCTGCTGCGAAACCGTGCGGCTGTGGCCTTGGTGGTGATCGCCTACATCATTGCAGTGATCTTTTTCCTTGGCGATCGATACGGCGGTGTATTCGACTTCGGCGCCTTCTTCGCTCCCCTCTTCTACTCCGACATGATCGGATTCGGTGACCTCACGCGAGTCATCGAACTGCGCCTCTTCTACGTTGCCCTGGCGGTCGCGTTGCTCGGCTTGTCCGTTGCTCGCTACCCGCGCCTGCCACAGTCGGGATTCTGGCGCGCTGCGGGTTGGGGTGCCGTGGTCGCGGGGGCACTCGGGGCGGTCGGCCTCTTGGGGTGGATGCAGCATCAGGACACAGCGGGCCTGGCCTACCGAGAGAATCTCCTGGCCCGGCAGGTCGCGCACGCCGGCCTTCCGTTCCCTGATGTGACCCACTATGACCTGCAAGTCGATTTGCTCACGCGGGGCGCTCCGCTGACCGCTACCACGACCATCCAGATAACCAACCCCTACGAGACGCCTCTCGACATTCTGATCTTCACTCTGAACCCCGGACTCGTTCTGGAGTCCGCGCACGGGGTGAATGGGGAGCCCCTCGAATACGAACGCGATGGCTCGGTCGTGAGGATACATCCGGCCCGCCCACTGGCATCCGATACCCGATCGGCAATCACGATGATGTACAGCGGCACCATCGACCGTGACGGTTTCGATCTGATCCGCACGGCTCCGAGGTTTTCGCAGGCCGGGGAGGGCGCGAGAAAGGGAGAGCTGACCGCCTGGATCCGGCCCGAATCGGTCTTCCTGCCGCCGCGCAGCCGCTGGTACCCGGCGTCAGGTGTCGACTACGGGCACAGCGAGCCCCCCGTTGGTTCGTTCTTTACCGCCGATATCCGCATTACTACGCCGGCCGGCATCACGACCATCACCCAGGGAATGCCGATGGACGAGCCGGACGGCTCCAGTGTCGAGCTCGCCGGCAACGATCGCCGCACCAGCGTCTGGAAGGTCGAGCGGGCCGTTCCGTTCCTGTCCCTCAATGCTGGCTTGTACGACGTCCTGACCACCCCGATCCGCGACATCGAGTTGGCGCTCTACTTCTATCCGGAGCATCGACGTCAAGTGGAGTTCTTCGCCGACGCGAGCGAGAAGATCCTGGAGGACGTCGAGCAGCTCTTGGGAGCAATGGAGAGAGAAACCGGGCTCCTCTACCCCTACCCACGGCTGAGCATTGTCGAAATTCCCTTCGTCGTGCAGTGGTACTACGAGGGCTGGCGCGAGGTTGGGGGGCTCACGCAACCGGGCATCCTCATGGTGCAGGAAGATGACTTCACGTCGCAGGAGTTCGAGAGGGATCTCAACCGCCGCCGCAGCCGATCGCGGGGCGAGTTCGACCCGGTCGACACCAAGCGCAGCCTGCTCATGTCAGAGGTGTTCAGCACATTCTTGAGCACGGGGAACGACATGCAGCTCTACCGCAGTCCCCTCGTGCAGCTTTGGTCGTTCGATCGCGGCTTCATGGGGCAGAACGCCTCGCTGCTCGAACGCGGCATGCCCGTTTACATGCAGGAAGACATCGGCAGCGAGTTGCGGTCAATGTTGCTGCAACGGGGTGGCGGGCGTGGCGGATTCCGCGGCCGCAACGCCGCACAACGAATGCGGGGCGGGAACGCCGACGACAACCTCCTGGCCGCCGCGACTTCCGGCCAGCGCGATGCGGTAGGGCGCGGAACCGAGTGGGAGGATGTGCTCGCCTCCATGCAGGAGGAGTCCTTCGCCACCATGGACCCCGAGGAGGATCCCGACATGTATCGCGCCATCCTCGATACGAAGGGGCTCACCCTCTTCCGCATGATGAGAGCGATGGTCGGAACTGACGCTTTCGTGAATGCCATGGAGGAGTTCGGACAGAACTCACGCTACGAAGGTGTCTCCTTCGAGGACTTCGAAAGGGCTGTCGTGCCGGAGGAGACCAATGCACCCCCCCGCCGCCGGCCCGAGAGTGACGATGAGTTCGATGTCGAGAGCCTCGACCGGCTCGTCCGCGAGTGGCTCTACTCGACCCATGTGCCCGGCTATACCCTCACTCGTGCCAGCGCCCGCAAGGTCGACGACGGCTGGGGCGCCGTTGTCCACGAGGTGAAGGTGCGCATCCGCAACGGGGAGCCGGGTCTCGGGTTCGTACAGGTGGAGGTCGCCAGCTTCCGAGACAACGTCACCAAGAATGTCCAGATCGAGGGCGGGCAAGAGGTCGAGGTAGCCCTGACGATCATGGATCGTCCCAACCGTGTCAGCGTCGAACCCTTTTTCGCCAAGAATCGCCGGCCACTGATCGTGCCACTACGCATCCCCGAGGAGGTCGAGCCGGGGCCGGCCGAATCGTACGTGAGACTGGTGACCAAGGAGGAGATGCCCTACATCGAGATCATCGTCGACAACGAGGACGAGGACTTCTCGATGCCGATCCGCCGCGTGCAGCGATACTTGCGCCCCGGCCTCGAGGGTGACAATTGGTCGGAGCGGGATTCCACCTTCGCCTTCGGCCGCTACAACACCAACTTTCGCTACAAACGTGCCGGCGACGGCGCCCAGCCCGCCGTCTGGGGCACCGTCATCCCGCGCACCGGCGAGTACGATGTCGCCTTCTATTTCCTCCCCTCATCCAGGGGAGGACGACGCATCGGCGTCTGGGGGCTGGCATCGTCCTTCGAGCTCACTGTGTTTCACGCCGGCAAGAAGACGACGCTCACCCTCGACACCTCGGAATTGCGCGGTGGCTGGAACCTGCTGGGACGGTTCGACTTCGAGGAGGGCGAGGAAGCCGTCGTTGAGCTTTCCGACCAGGCCGACGGTCGCCTCTACGCGGACGCCGTTCGCTGGCGGTTCGTCGACCCTGATCGTCCTGACCTCGTCTACCAGGAAGATATTGCCCCATGGGACATGATGGGCACACGGCGGGGTGGCATGCGGTCGGGCGGCGGATCCGGTGGCCGGCCTGGCGGTGGTTCGAGGAGCTAGCTCGCATTTCTCATCACGCTTCGTCGCGAGGGTGCGTAGAGGCCCGCGCAGGCGAGGCGCGCGTAGGTTCGAGCGCGGAGGGGTGCTCAAATGCCAAACACCCCGTCCCAGGGCTGCCCGGAACGGGGCGTGCTGAACGTCAGCTTGAATCAAAGGCTCCGACTTGGAGCTTAGAGCGGGCGAACGTTCTCGGCGGACAGGCCCTTGGGGCCGTCCGTGACCTCGAACTCGACGCTTTGACCTTCGCTCAGGGAACGGAAACCGTCTCCCTGAACGGCCGAATAGTGGACAAACACGTCCGGGCCTTCCGGCTGCTCAATGAAGCCGAATCCTTTTGAGTCGTTGAACCACTTTACGGTGCCGGTGGCCATTCGCTTCGACCTCCTTCATGGGGTTGCCAAATGTAGCTGCTTGATGACAGAAGGAAGTCACCTGGGGATCAAAAAAACCCGCCAGTTGTGCCTGCGGCAGGTCACCCTCGGTTATCCGTCCCAAAGCAAACTACAACTACAAGACTCAGGGTAGCAGATCATCCCTGGAATGGAAGCTCGCGCGGGGGCCCACGGCGGCCGGCAGAATACCTGGGGAAAGGGCCCTGATGAGCGCACGAAAACCCACCAGACAACCAGACAACCGCGCCTATCTTCTCCACAGGTAGGATGCCTTGAAGAAGATCCCCCGACCGGCCTCCCGGAATCGATCGGCGGGCACGTAGGCACCCTGGTGCCAGGCAACCCTCTCGTAGAGAGAGCCGTAGCCGAGGTGCACCACCGTCCCGGGGATGTAGGTGAAAGAGGCGAGGAAATCCGTGGTCACCTGGTCGTAGAAGTGGTTGTACTCGACAATCCCCCGGAAGAACAGGTAGCGATTCAACTGGTAGGTGAGCCGGCCGCGGGTGATGGCGTAGTCGTAGATCCTCGCACCATCCGACTCGCGAGTGAAGTTCGAGTAGCTGTACGTGAGTGAGGCGAGAATCTTGTCGGTAGCCTGGTAGCGGAGGGCGCCATTCAGCGACTGGCTGGTGCCCTGGAGCGGGTCCTCCGAGTAGAGAATGGCCTTCCGGTGTCCGGCGGACAGCTGAAAAAAAAGCTGCCGCGTCGCCTGACTGGCACCGCTCAGGCTGAAGCCGCTGGTGTCGAACTTTCTTCCCAAAAATACTTCGGTGCTGTAGTTGGCCCCGGCGGAGAAGCTGGAGCTGCGCGGCATCGACAAGCGCAGCGTGGCGCTACTGTAAGTCTCCCAAAGTCCGCTGAACGAGTCTCGCGTCTGCTCGCTGACGAAATCCGGATCGATGCGCAGAATGACGCTCTCCGAGGGGTAAAACTTGGGCGCAGCATAGGCCCTGAAGGTGGAAACGCCAACTCGGTTGACGTATCCCGTCTCAGTACGAAAGTCCTCGGAGATATCCAGAGCCAGGAACTCCCAGGTCATGTCCCGGGTGGTCGAGGCATACTCCACCGACACGGCGTGGCCGTCTTGCGGTGAAGTGTCACCGGGCTCCTGGGCCTCCTCGATCTCCTCGCTCCACAGCGTGCGAGAGAAGAAGGCGTGATAGCCGAGCGTCGAGGACTCGTTGAGCCTGAAGCGGCCATCGATACCGGCGAGGCGATTGTAACCATCCTGCCGCTCCCGATCCGTATAGAAGCCACCGACGTAGCTGTCGCCGGTGAGGGTCCGCTTGTAGCGGAAGATGGCGAAGTCGGCATGGTCTCCTACCGTGGGCCCGATCGGAGCCTCATCCCGAGCCACGATGGCAGCAATGGTGTTTTTTTCTCCGATCTTCCCCGTGATCTTCCCGCCGAAAATGGGCGCGACGATGTTGCGCGTATGCACCACTGCGCGCAGCGGATCGAACTGGGTGGAGCCGGCGAAGTTGAAGTTCTCCAGCCCCTCCTGGAAGAACGGCCGCGTCTCTGGGAAGAAAAGAGGGCTGCGCAGGTTGATGTCGATCTGTCCGGCGTCGGCTTCAATCTGGCTGAAGTCGGGATTGATCGTGCCGCCGAGTATCAGGTCGGAGGTAATCCCGTATTTGATCGTCAGGCTCAGGTCGTTTTCCTTGCCGACGTTGACCAGGTCATCCTCCACCAGCTCGTTGCGCTGACTGTGCGTCACTCCCGGAAGGATCTCGAGCAAGGTGTAGTGATTGACGCTCTCGAACACGATGGGGTTCATCTCGGTGATGAAGTTGCCCCCCTTGGCAGGGTCGAGCGCTGGATAAGTGCCCATCTCCGAGAGGCGAGGAACATTGCGCTCGAAGATGACGCCCATCTCCACCGGATCGCTGCTGACGAAGCGGATGCTCTTGAGCGGAATCCTCACCTCGACTGTGTAGCCCTCTTCGTCGATCACCCCGGCGCTGAACCAGACGGTGTCGAAACCCAGGTCCTCCCGCCCCGCCGCGTAGCGGGTGTCTGACTGAATGCCCAGCGCATTGATGTAGAAGCCGTAGAGAGACTGCTCGTCACCGAAGGAATCCAGGTTGATGGCGACCCAATCGTCGGCTCTGATGCGGTCGCGAGCTGCGATCGAGGTCTTGATCCTGTCGGGCTCGCTGTCATAGCAGCGAAAGGCAAAATAGAGGTTCGCCTCGTCATAGGCGTAGTAGGCCACCGTCTGGTTGGCCATCAGGCGACCGAAGTCCGGCCTCCAGGTGGTGAAGCCGGTGACGTAGGGCGCCTCACGCCAAAGCGGGTCGTCCAGGACACCATCGATCACCGGAGGCGCATCCGTGCGCAGGGGAACCAGTGGCTCCAACGGATCGGAGGCGAGGGCCAGGCCAGGCCGGAAGAAGCTAGTGGCCACGGCCAGCAGCAGGATAGCCACCGCCGCGGCTTGGTGTCCGCTCATCGAGTCTCCACACATACCCACAGCTCAGTGGGCACTTGCATGGGGAGGAACCTCGGGAGAGTCTACAGATATCGTTGCCGAGTAGCGATTCGATAGTTGTACGTGCCTGGCGCGAGTCCGACCGCATTCCCCGTCTGCTCTCGAGCAGGCCGTGGTGGAGGTGTGGTGGGGGAAACGAAATATGAAGATGCGACGGATCGTTCTCAGTGGAACCATTCTTCTGGGCGTCGCCCTTGTCGTCGTTGTGCTTTTCTCCAACGTCTACCGGCCGTGGGCCCGCACGTGGGGGGCAACCGAGGAAGAGGTTTTGCGTGCGATGCCTGGTGACGAGATCGTGCCGCAGCCTACTTTCGAAGCGACGCGGGCGGTCACAATCGACGCCAGCCCCGAACAGATTTGGCCATGGATCATCCAGATCGGCTACCGGCGGGCGGGCTTCTACAGCTACGACAGGCTGGACAACGATGGCATCGCCAGCGCCGAACAAATCATCCCCGAGCACCAGGGGCTGGCTGTATCAGACCTGATACCGCTGTCACGAACGGTCGACGCCGAGGTGCGCCTGCTGGAGCCGGGAAAGTTCCTGGTGCTGGTGGTGGCCCCCCCCGACACGACCGAGAACTGGACATGGGCCTGGGGCCTCTACGAGCAGGATTCAGGGCAAACCAGGCTGATCACGCGTCTGCGTGTTCGCGCCGAGAGCGCCCGAGCCAACCTGATGCTCGACGCCTTCGAGATCGTCATGATGCGGAAGCACCTGCGCGGCATCGAGCGCCGCGCAGAGGCGGTGGAGCTCGGCCAGTGAAACATGGGGAGGCCGTCATCCGTACCTACTCACGAAAGGTCGAGTTACGAAAGCTGAGTCGCACGGCGAGGATGTCGTGCACAGCTATTTGCCAGGAGGAAATTATGCGCCGCCCCCTTTTCACCGCCGTCGTCATCTTGTTCATGCTCGCAGGGCTTTCGCCGGTCGTGCTTGCGGCTGGACCCCAGCAGCGCGAGGTCAAGAGTCTTTCGGAGGAGTTCGACGCTTCCGGCTATGAGGGCATCACTCTCGAGGTCTCCGTGGGTGCTGTGCACATCAAGGGTGCCGACGTTGACCAGGTCTTGGCTGAGGTGCGCGTCCGGTGCCCACGTCGGATGGACCTCGATGAGTGCCGCGATCGAGCCGATGACGTCGAGATTACCGCCGACGACAGCCGCGGCAAGCTGGTTCTCGAGGTCAGGGGGCTGAGCAAGTGGCGCTCGCGGGGCATGAATGTCGATGTCCACTTCACGGTTCCTGAGGACCTGCCGTTCGAGCTCGATATGGGGATCGGAGAGGTCGAGATCGTCGACTTGCGCAGCGACCTGAAGGTGGATCTGGGAATCGGCGAGGTGTCTATCCGCATGGACGAGGAAGTGGTTGGCTCGGTGACCCTCGACAATGGCATCGGAGAGAGTAATCTGCTGTACAGCGACGGCAAGCAGAGCACGTCGGGGTTCCTGGGCGGCAAGGAAGTCGTTTGGAACAGGGGCCCTGGTACCCACGAGGTGATCGTCGAGCTCAACATTGGCGAAATCGAGGTCCGGCTCAAGTAGCTCTGCAACCAAAATGTGCCACGGTGCGTCTAAGACTATGAAACAAACGCCCCTGCAGGGCGTATGAGCTAGTAGACATGGCCCGCGGTCAGCGCCGCCAAAACGACCTGGCCCGGGCCATCACGGAGAACCGACAAAGCGAACGCTACGGACACCGCCGCTCCCGATGTCCGGGATCCTGGAGACGGAAATGACTTTCATCAAGAAGCTGATCGGACGCAACAAGCCTGTCGAGAGAATCAGGGTCTGCCGGCAATGTGGGATGCCGGTGGCCGAGCACAAGGAATGGTGCACGATCTTCAAGGCTGAGCGGGCCATGCAGCCCGCCCCGGTGGAAGCCGGCGCCGCCGACTAGCGCAGTCATCGTGCGCCATGGCGCACGCGCAGCCACGACCCGTTGAGAAATCCAGGCCAGGTCGCAACTCCCCCTCCCTCTGACGAAATACGGTCATGAGTGTCCGCCGATGGTCACTTCTGGCCATGGCGCCCTGTACGACGACCTGGCCAGATTGAGCCCCTTTGCGATCTCAGCGCTGCAGCCGCGAGCGAAAAGGCCACGCCCAGCAAGGCTTTCAGGCGAAGAGGGGGGGGGGGAGAGGGCGCTGCCACCGCGGTTTTTCTCCGGGCCGAGGCTCCATTCGGCACGTGATTTGCTTTCTTCTCCTGCAAGCCGCAGGAGAGCCTCCCCGCCACCTGCTCGAGGAACATCCTCGGGATCACGAGTGAATCCGAGATCCCCATCAGGCTCCCGTGGGAATCAGCAGGAGCAGGGTCATGATCCGCAGGCTCACCGCAGCACCCTTGGTGCTCATCCTGGTGGTCGCTCCCCCAATGGCACAGCTCGCGAGTGCCTCCTCGGTCATGTCGTGGACGCACGTTGACTACTTCGCCGGCGTTAACGACAACGCCAGGAAGATCGATGCGAGGCTGGTGCTCGACTCAGCGAACCGGCAGCTCGCTGTCACCGACGAGGACTCACCGGCGTTGGTGCTCGCTGCCGTGCCGTACGACGCCATCACAAGCATCGCCTACTCGAACTCGAAGCACACGCGCTGGAGGTTGGCGACCGGCATTCTCGTGCCGCTAACCGTCTTCACCGGTCCGTTGGGGGTCCTCGCCATCCCCTTCTACTTCATGAAGGGAAAGAAGCACTGGCTGTCGGTCAGCTTCACGGGAGTGCCAGAGCTGCCGCAGAACTTCCTCTACATGCGCCTCGACAAGGAAAACTACCTGGAGATTCTCGCTGCCCTGGAGGCGCAGACACAGGTCAGTGTCGAACGGTTCCAGGAGAAGTAGGAGGGCGTGATGGAGAGGACCGGAATACTCCCCGTATCGTCCATGCTGCTTCTCGCTCTCATCACCTGCGGCTTCTGGATCTGGGACGGCAGTGACATTGTCAGCCCGGCTTGACCCGAGTGCGCGTGGGCTGCGGATGGTGAAGGCGGAGGGCCCGCGCGCACCTCGGGCATCAGATGGCCAGGAGGAGCGGCTCGTCCGCTCAGGCGATTGCGGCGGAAGGTGTCCCCTACCGCCCCTGCACTTCTTCCCGAGTCAGTCCTCGCGGATCGCCACGATCGGATCGATTCTCGTCGCACGGCGGGCCGGCAAGTAGGAGGCGATCAGGCCGACGCTTGCGAGAATGATGCTGACGACGATGATGGGCATCGCCGATACATCGAACTCCAGCACGATCCCGCCAGCGATCGTCGTCGGAATGCCAAGGATCAACCGGCCCACGACCCAGGCGGCAGGAGTGCCCACCAGAAGACCGACCGCCGCGAGCTTGACGCCCTGCCTCGTCATCCGCGCCAGCACCTGTCGCGGCGCGGCACCGAGGGCCATGCGGATGCCGATCTCCTTGGTCTGCTGTGACACCGAGTAGGCCATGACACCGTAGATGCCGATGGCGGCGAGTGCCAAGGTCAACGATCCGACCAGGTAGAGAAGCCGGACGAGCATGTTCGGACCAGCGAGCTGGGTTTCGATGAACTCTTCGAGAGTTCGCACCGCGGTGACCGGCTGCTCGGGATCAACGCGCCAGATCGCCTCCTGCACCGGCCTCGCCAGCTCGTGGGGATCATCAGGACCCCGGAGAAAGGCCCGGTTCACCCGCACGGGTCGTTGTGCCATGGGGAAATAGACGGTCGGTTCGACTGGCTGAAGCCCCGCGAGCCGTTCCTGCGCCACGTCGCTCACCACGCCGACGATCTCACGGGGCTCGCCCTGAATTGTGATGCGCTCACCCACGGGATCTCGGCCGTCGAAGAACCGATCCACGAGCCGCTGGCTCACCAGGATCACCGGCGGCGATTCGAGACGGTCCGACTCCGTAATGAAGCGGCCCCTGCTCAGCGGGATTCTCAAGACCTCGAGATAGCCAGGTGTCACCGACAGCCAGGATGCCCGCGGCTCCCGATTCTCTTCGACGGGTTGGCCTTCGATGGTGAAGGTGCTCTCCGGCAGGTTGAAGGTACGGGGCATCTGGTTGGCAAGCGCCCAGGTGGTGATGCCCGGCACTTCATCGAGGCGCTGGCCGATCTGCTCCAGAGCCAGCGCCATGTCAGGACGCTCGGGGTGGGCGTGCTCTTGCAGGGTAAACTCGAGGGTCAGCACACCACTGGCGTCGTAGCCGGGGTCCACATCGAGGGCTTCATAGAACAAATCGGTGAGGACCGCGGCGCCAATCAGGATCGTCAACGCCATGGCGAACTCGGCGGCCACGAACGCATTTCGGAATCGCCGCCTACGTCGGCTCGCGGTGCCGCCGCGCCCCCCTTCGGTCAACGCCGAGCTCACCTCCGAGCCGACGGCCTGCATGGCGGGAGTGATGCCGAAGGTCAACCCCGCAAATACCGAGAGCAGGACACCAAACGTGACGACCGCGCCATCGATGCGGGGCGAGAAGAACCCGGGGATCTCTGCGGGCAAGGCTTGGGCGATACCGCGCACCCCCCAGATGGAAAGCAGCATGCCGATCACCCCGGCGATCAACGCCAGCAACACGCTTTCAACCAGCAACTGGCGCACCAATCGCCAACGTGAGGCACCGAGCGCCGTGCGGACGGCCATCTCCTTGTTGCGTGCGTCTGCCTTGGCGAGGAGCAGATTGGAGACGTTGGCGCAGGCGATGAGCAACGCGAGAAACATCACCAGCATGAGGATCTGGATCAACATCGTATCGGTCGGCCCGGGGAACATCTGGCGCACGCTCCGCAGCGCTACGCCCCAGTCGCGATTGGTTTCCGGATATTGCTGCTCCAGGTCCGTGGCCAGGCTGGTCATCTCAGCTTGAGCCTGTTCCAGTGTTGCTCCCGGACGAAGGCGGGCGGTGACGATGATCGACCGGGCGCCACGCACCTCGCGTTGATCCTCGAGATCCGACGCAATCCATAGAGAAACGGTGCCGAGGAGGGAGTCGAAGGTCTCCGGCAGCACCCCCACGACGGTGTGCGGCTCGCCGTTGAGAATGATCGTCCTGCCGACCATTGCGGGGTCGGCGCCGTACTGATTGCGCCACACCGTCTCCTTCATGACAGCGACGCGATCGTCCTCGGCTCCCCCTTCATCGAGCTGGAATGTCCTGCCGATCATGGCTTCGGCACCGAGCGCTTGCAGGTAGCTCGGGGTCACGTAGCCGACCGTGAGCTGCTGCGGTTGATCGACGCCGGTCAGGCTGAGGAGGGCGTAGTCGATCGCGAACCAGTCCTCGAGGGTCTGCGCACGCTCCTGCCAATCGAAAAAGTTGGCCGGCGACACCGAGCTGAAAGGGTCGGGATTGTTGCGGTTGTTCTCGTAGACCATCACCAGGCGCTCGCTGTCCGGGTACGGCAAGGGCCTGAACAGCCATGAATTGACGAGGCTGAAGATGGTGACGTTGAGGGCGACCCCCATCGCCAGAGACAACACCGCGATCACCGAGACGATGGGTGTCCTGGCGATGATTCGTAGCGCGTGGACGATGTCCCGACCCAGCGTACTCAGCATCTGCATCTCTCCCTGACAGACGAATCCTTACACTACTTTACGGCCTTGGCAGCCTCGTGTTTCAGATGTCGGCCTGGGGCCGCGGGCTAGTGCTTTTTGACTCGGTAGCGCACGCCAGCCACTGCGCCGCCTCGATGCCCCGGCGACGTCCGGTAGCTCCGGACCTGGCGAACGAGACACCTTCGAGGGAATTGCCGGCCAGGAAGAGGCCGGGCAATGTAGCGAGCTCAGCGTGTATGGCCCCGACGCGGGCGGAATGATCGAGATCGTACTGTGGTATCGCCCTCTGCCAGCGGACTTGCTCCTCAAAAATGGCTTCCCGATCGAGGTTGAGCATGGCCGCCACATCGCGACGTGCCAAGGCTGACAGCTCTTCGTCGGTCAGGCCACCGATATCGGGATCCACCGAGCCGCCCAGCATGGCCCGCACCAGAAGACGGCCCTTTGGGCTGCGCCCCGGAAACAGGTAGGAATCCCAGACACAGCCGAGCGTCCTGGTTCCCTGCCCTCTCGGAACCAACACTCCGAAGCCGGGCGGAACTCGCGAGAGGGCATCGCCGTCGTAGCCAAGAGCCACTACTGCCACGTGCGGCATCTCGATCTCCGCAAGGCGGCGGGCACTGCTCGGCGCGACGATTTGCAGGAGCTCGGCCGCGGCCCAGGCCTCTCCCGCCACGATCACCGAATCAGCCATGAGCGGCTCACCGTCGCCGGCAATGGCGAGATGGAACCCGCCGGCCTCCTCGTCGTGGGGGGCCT
>SDBT01002314.1_pt1 | contig 33825 bp, 30 predicted proteins | sample 2277101 | NCBI WGS metagenome assembly SDBT01 (sample SAMN10404973, study PRJNA504765) | marine sediment metagenome | isolation source: marine sediment core GS10_PC15, 103 cmbsf | place: Arctic Ocean: Southern Knipovich Ridge | collected 2010
TCTCGGTTTGATCATCACGCGCCGAAAATAACCGCTGCTGGTTAAGCCATGTTGAAATTCATCGATTTTCGCCTGTGAATACGGCTCGCCAGGTTTAAATTGAATGTAACGGCGAAGGAAATTTGGGTCCATAGGCGTTTTGCTAAACTGTACTGGCCCAAAATAATATTGTGGGCCAGTATTCAATACTAAGTGAATACTCGCTGAGAAATGTTGCAGATCGATTTTCACTTCATGTACGGTTAACTTCGCTGCCAAAAATCCAATGGCATGTGCTGCGTCGAGTAAGCGTTGTTTGCTTTGCGTATAGTCCGGAATATTCAGCGGTTTGCCAATTGCCAAGGACAATTGCGCGCGCGTTTTTTCAATCGCTTTAGCACCAGGACCCGTTAAGCGCACCGTCAAGCGGGTTACTCTCACTTGTTTGCCAGGATTGACTTGGTAGAGCAAAGCCACCTTATTGCCATGCTGGCGTTTTTTTAAGGTGACTGTCGCATGGAAGTAACCAAATGGTTGTAATGACTTTTTGACTAGCGCTTCGCTTTCACGATAGAACTGCTGCAACTGTTCACGTGATGGCTTGTCTCCTAAATTTTGCACCGAAAACGTTAATTGCCCTTGAGCGTTGCTGCGAGCCGGATCAGCAATACCTTTCACTTTGAATGAGAGGGTATTCTTGGTTTTAGCCAACAGCGGGTGCGTGGCAAATAAGCCAAGGCAAGCGATGAGGACAACTAATAATTTACGCATACGACATTATATTGGAAGGTGAGGGGGAGATAAATACAAGAATATTTATGCTGATTTTTCCCAAGCCTCTAAAAACTCAGTCAAGTGGGGTTTTTGTGAAGTTTGCAGTAAGGTTTTAACATCATCACAGGCGTGCTGATACGCCGCCTCATCCAACTTGCCACGCATCAATTCAAAGCGCAGATAAACTAAATAGGTGTTGAGCACATCGGTCTCGCAGTAATTGCGAATGCCTTCAATATCACCTTGTTGATAGTGCTGCCACACCTGGCTGCCATGCATGCCCATTTTCCCAGGAAAGCCCAACAGTGAAGCGAATTGATCCAGAGGGGCATTGGCCCGCATTTGGTAACCAGCGATCACATCCATGAGATCTAAATGCCGGTAGTGAAAGCGATTGAGGTAATTGTTATACCGAAATGCAGGATCCAAATCACCGGTTTCCCAGTAACGCTTAGCACTGATCCCATGCACCATGGCGCGATAGTGTAATACCGGCAAGTCAAAGCCGCCGCCATTCCAGGACACTAGCACCGGATTGTATTTTTCAATGCCTGCATAAAACCGTTCTATCAAGTCCGCTTCGGTCGAATCTGCCTCGCCTAAGGACCATACTTGGAGTTTTTCTTTGTGCTGAAACACCACCGATATCGCCACAATCTGATGCATATAATGCGGTAAAAATTCACTGCCATGCGCGGCTTGGCGGCGCTTGGCAAAGAGGGCTTTAGCGACGGCATCGTCATCTAAATCATGCAGCCCTAAAAATTGCCGCCCGTGAGCCACGTCGGGAATAGTCTCAATGTCAAATACGAAAATGGGTTCCATTCGTCGATTATACGGAAAAATCTGAAAGCTGCCAGGTGCCTGGCACCTTTCCTCCAGGTTTGCTACCCTTGCGCGATGAATTTTTCTCTGCGTTTATTATTTTTGCTTCTTTTTATACCAAACTTAACGGGCTGCTTAACGGCGAGGCCAGAGCATGTCGCGAATATTTGTAAGATTTTCCAGGAATATCCTAAGTGGTATTGGGCGGCGGATGCATCGGAAAAGCGTTGGAAGGTGCCCATTTCGGTGATGATGGCGGTGATCCATCAAGAGTCACGATTTGACGCGGGGGCTAAACCGGATCGGACGCGTTTGTTGTGGATCATTCCGTGGAAGCGACCATCGAGTGCCTATGGCTATAGCCAAGCGTTGAATGGCACTTGGAAAATTTATCAACGACAGACGGGTCGCCACAGTGCTAAGCGCGATAAATTCGGAAATGCCATCGACTTCATCGGTTGGTATTTAAACCGCATTCATCGCAAGTTGAAGATCCCAGCGGCCGATACCTACCGTTTATACCTGGCGTATCACGAAGGCACAGGTAATTACGCGCGCGGCAGTTTTCGGCGAAAGTCGTGGCTGTTGAAAGTGGCGGCAAAAGTCAAACACCGTTCTTGGGCATATCAAGCACAGCTCAATAAATGCCGTGCCGACTTGAAGCGAAAACCGTGGTACCATTTCTGGTAAGAACTGTTAACTGGAGTTACACACCATGCGATTAATCCTACTCGGCGGGCCTGGAGCGGGTAAAGGCACCCAAGCTCAAAGAATTTGTGAACGGTATAGCATTCCGCAAATTTCTACAGGCGACATGTTGCGCGCCGCTGTTAAAGCCGATACGCCCTTAGGCCGCGAAGTCGAGCAAGTGATGGATAGTGGTAAGTTGGTGTCGGATGAGATTATTATTGATTTGGTTAAGCAGCGCATTGCAGAGCCCGACTGCGCAAATGGCTTTTTGTTAGATGGATTTCCACGAACCTTGCCGCAGGCAGAAGCGCTACGCAGTGCAAGCATTCACTCAGAACACGTTTTAGAAATTGCTGTCGACGATGAAGAATTAGTACGTCGGATCACCGGCCGGCGTTTACACCTAGCCTCGGGTCGTACCTATCATATCAAATACCACCCACCTAAAGTCGACGGCAAAGATGATGTCACGGGCGAACCCTTGATCCAACGTGAAGATGATACCGAACAGACTGTACGAAAGCGCTTGCAAATCTACCAACAACAAACTGCCCCATTAATTGGTTATTATTCTCAGTGGGCGCAAAGTGATGAGGCGAATGCCCCGCAATACCAACGCATTGAAGGCCAGGGTAGTGTGACCGAGATCACCGCTCGGATCTTTAAAGCATTGGAAGGCGTAAATGCTTAGGGGTCAAGTCTTCACTTCACACAAGCACTCAAAATTGTTGGCTTTTTGTTGCGTTGTGTTGCTTGTGTGAAGTGAAGACTTGACCCCGTCTAAGCCCCGCCTAATCGACCCCGCACACGGAGGATTAACCATGGCCACAGTAAATATAACGCATCAAACCTTTGACCAAGTTGTCGCCGACACCGAAATTGTATTACTCGATTTCTGGGCCAGCTGGTGCCAACCCTGTAAGAGTTTCGCTGAAATTTATCATGAAGTCTCAGAGACTTATCCCGATATTACCTTCGGTAAAATCGATATTGAAACTGAAACCGAATTAGCAGAGGATTTTCAGGTTCGCTCAATCCCATTACTCATCATCTTAAAACAACAAATCGCAATCTTCTCAGAATCCGGTGCTATGCCTAAGGCGGCCCTCATAGACTTAATCGAGCAAGCCAAAGCTGCCGATATTGCGCCGATCAAAGCTAAGATCGACGCCCAGAAAAGCGCCTAGGGTGGGGGAGCAGATCTGACACCCGCTTTTCTTTTTTGATATTGCTATATATCCATAGCACTTCAAGCTGCGCATTTTAGGATTAAAAAAGCCGGGAGAAATCCCGGCTTTTTAAGTAAGGGTAGAGCTTACTTCTTTGCAGCAGTACCACGCTTAGCAGTCTTTTTGCTAACCGGTTTTTTGCTGGCAACTTTGCGGGTTACGGTTTTTTTCTTAGCAACCGTTTTAGTGCGAGCCTCTTTTTTCACAACAGGTTTTTTAGCTGTCGTGGTTTTTTTAGCGGGCTTAGCTTTTTTAGCAGCGGTTTTCGCAACCGCTTTAGCTTGTTTCTCAACTTGCTTCAGCGCTTTGGTAACCACGGTATCGAGTTTCTTTTGAAACTCAGCTTTTAACACTTTAATCGTTTTCTGCAGATCTTTTTTGACTGCAGCAGCAGACGTCGTGTTACGTTTAACATTAGGCATAGTTTGCTCCTATAACAATTAACTAAATGCATTATGCACAAGCGCAGTGTACAAAAATTCGGTCAGGGGGTCAAGTCTTCACTTCACTCAAGCTAAGTAATGCTTTGAGGTTAAGTCAAGCAATTGAATGGCTTGAGTGAAGTGAAGACTTGACCCCGCCCAGCTAATCACGTTTGTCTAACGGGATAAAATCACGTTCTGTTGACCCGGTAAACAATTGTCGTGGACGGCCTAATTTGTAAGGGCCGCTGATCATTTCATTCCAATGCGATACCCAACCGACGGTGCGAGCTAAAGCGAAGATCACCGTGAACATATTTTTGGGAATACCCATGGCGCTTAAGGTGATACCCGAATAAAAATCCACATTCGGATACAGTTTTTTCTCAATGAAATATTCATCTTCCAAAGCGATTTTTTCCAGCTCCAAAGCAATTTTAAATAAGGGTTGGTTTTTCGCATTCACCTCATGTAAGACTCTATGACAAATCTCTTGCATCACCTTGGCGCGCGGATCATAGTTTTTATAAACACGATGGCCAAAACCCATTAAGCGGAAGGGATCATTCTTATCTTTAGCGCGGGCAATGAATTCAGGAATGTTTTTAACATCACCGATTTCCATTAACATATTTAAACACGCTTCATTAGCACCGCCATGTGCCGGTCCCCACAATGCTGCAATACCCGCTGAGATGCACGCAAAGGGATTAGCACCTGTTGATCCGGCTAGGCGTACCGTTGAGGTCGATGCGTTTTGTTCGTGATCGGCATGTAAAATAAAAATTTTGTCGATGGCATCAGCCAGCACAGGATTGGGTTCCATCTTTTCACACGGTACGCTGTACATCATATGCAGATAATTTTCACTGTAATTTAATTCATTGCGAGGATAGACAAATGGTTGGCCAATGGAATATTTGTAACACATGGCAGCAATCGTGGGCATTTTCGCAATTAAACGAAATGCGGCAGTTTCACGGCTGACCGGATCTTTAATATCTAAAGAATCATGATAAAACGCCGACAATGCGCCGACCACGCCAACCATAATTGCCATCGGATGCGCATCACGTCGAAAGCCGCGAAAGAAATGACAAATTTGCTCATGAACCATGGTGTGGTTAGTAATTTTGGTGACAAACTCATCGCGTTGATTTTTATTCGGTAATTCACCGTTTAACAATAGATACGACACTTCCAAAAAGTCAGATTGCTCAGCTAATTGGTTGATAGGGTAGCCCCGATAGAGCAATACGCCTTTGCCACCATCAATAAAAGTAATTTTCGATTCCGTAGAAGCCGTGGCAGTAAAGCCAGGGTCGTAGGTGAATACACCGTGTTTACTCAAACCCGTTAAGTCGATGACATCTGACCCCAAGGTGCCGGAATGGATCGGTAGCTCTAGCGGCTCTTTCCCCGGAATAATTAATTGTGCTATTTTATCTGACATGAACTACCCTTCTTTACATATTGTATAATATAACGCTGGACTATATAAGACTCTGTTTGAATTGGGAAGGGTTAAACCTTAATTCCATGGTTAAACACAAATTGCATTGGCCTTGTTAACTGGCTATACTCCCCGCGCATTGGCAGTAATGGATATGAGAATCATTTAGGGTAAAACGCGTGAACACTGATAGGCCAGTTAATTTAGATCTGACAACCATAGCCTTTCCGTTGACGGCTATAATTTCAATTTTACATCGGATTTCAGGGATCATTTTATTTCTTGTGTTGCCGCTGGGCTTATATGCGCTAGATCGCTCTTTAACCTCTGCCCAAACCTTCAATGACTTGCACCAATGCTTGCAGTTTTGGTGGAGTAAATTAATTGTTCTGGGTGCCCTCTCGGCATTGAGCTTTCACTTCATAGCGGGCGTGCGACATTTATTAATGGATGTGGGGATCGGTGACACCCTAGCGGCTGGGCGACTATCGGCGAAAATTGTCTTGGGTTTAACAGTGCTTGTGATAGGCTTGTTAGGATATTGTTTATGGTAATGAACGTGACGAGTTTAACAGGAAACGGTTTGCGGGATTGGTTGATCCAGCGCATTTCCGCTCTGTACTTAGGCTTATATGCCATCGTCATCTCGATATTTCTGCTGCATCATTCTCCCTTCACCTATGCAGAATGGCAAGCGTTTATGTTGGCGCCGTGGATGCGGGTAGTCAGCTTGATTGCGGTTGTGAATCTCTTATTACATACTTGGATCGGCATTTGGACTGTGACCACAGATTATCTCAAGGGTCTCGGTGTGCGCCTGACAGTGCAAATGCTGGTATTGTTTATTCTGCTCGGCATTTTCTTGTGGAGTATCGCGATTTTGTGGGGAGTTACATGGCTATAGCACGTAATCATTTCGATGCCATTATCATTGGCGCCGGTGGCGCCGGCATGCGCACCGCGCTGGAATTGGCAAAGTCTGGCTATCACGTGGCCATGTTATCCAAGGTATTCCCAACGCGCTCACATACTGTGTCTGCGCAAGGCGGCATTACCTGCGCTTTAGGCAATATGCACGAGGATGATTGGCGCTGGCATATGTATGATACCGTCAAAGGCTCGGATTATTTGGGCGATCAAGACTGCATCGAATACCTCTGTAAAACTGGCCCTGAAACGGTCTATGAATTAGAACATATGGGCTTACCGTTTTCGCGTGTCGACAATGGCAAAATATATCAACGCGCATTCGGTGGACAATCGAAAAATTTTGGTGGCGATCAAGCCAGCCGTACCTGCGCGGCGGCAGATCGAACCGGTCACGCCTTGTTGCATACCTTATATCAACAGAATATTAAAGTGAAAACGCATATATTTTCGGAATGGTATGCGTTAGATCTTGTTAAAAATGATGCCGGTGAAATCGCTGGTGTGACGGCCATCTGCATTGAAACCGGCGAAATCGTATTTTTTGAATCGCGGATCTGCATCTTAGCGACCGGCGGAGCAGGGCGCATTTTTGAATCCACCACCAATGCCTTGATCAACACCGGTGACGGTATGGGCATGGTGTTGCGCGCCGGCTTGCCACTGCAAGACATGGAAATGTGGCAATTTCACCCCACCGGTATTGCGGGCGTTGGGTGTTTAGTGACGGAAGGGGTGCGTGGTGAGGGCGGTTACCTGATCAATAAAAAGGGCGAGCGCTTCATGGAGCGTTATGCGCCATCTGCCAAAGATTTAGCGTCGCGTGACGTGGTATCCCGCGCCATGGCCTTAGAAATGCGCGCCGGAAACGGTTTTGATCCCGGAGGTTCAGACTATGTGAAATTGAAATTGGATCACTTAGGCGCTGATATTATCAAGTCCCGCTTGCCGGGAATTCGCGATTTGGCGATGACGTTTGCGCACGTTGATCCTATCGAAGAGCCTATTCCCGTGGTTCCAACTTGCCATTACAGCATGGGTGGAATTCCTACCAATGTTCACGGTCAAGTCTTAACGCAAACGGCAGATGGGCAAGATCAAACCGTTCAAGGCTTATATGCTGTCGGTGAATGCGCTTGTGTCTCTGTGCACGGTGCTAATCGTTTAGGCGGCAATTCACTGTTAGATTTAGTGGTTTTTGGTCGCGCTGCTGGCTTACACGTGATCGATGTATTGCGGGGCGGTATGGCTGAACATATTGTTAACGATGATAATGTCGACCAAGCCATGGCCCGTTATCAGCGCTGGGAAACCACCCAAAAAGGTGAAGATATGGTGGTGATACGCGCTGAAATCAAGCGTGTCATGCAACTGGATTTTGGCGTATTTCGTACTGAAGCGGATATGCAATCAGGCTTAACAAAACTCGATGCTTTGCATGAGCGCTTGCAACATGCAGCCCTGGTAGACACTAGCAGAATTTTTAACACCGCTAGAATCGAGGTCTTGGAATTAGATAATTTGATGGCCGTCGCTCGCGCCACTGCACTATCGGCGATCACCCGCAAGGAGAGTCGCGGCGCTCACAGCCGTGAAGATTTTCCGGATCGCAAAGACGAGGAATGGTTGAAACACAGTTTATATTTTTCAAGCCGTGAAATTAGCTTTCGAGCGGTTAATATGAAACCCTTAACTGTCCCTACCTTTGAGCCCAAAGAGCGGGTATACTAGGTCGACAGCGAAGGCTTTGGGAGCAGTTGATAGAGTTAGGGCGCTAGCGAGCTTTTTTTATGAGAGCCTCCAATAACAATTATAAAAAGCTAGCGTCCTTACTGTGTTAATTGCCTGCCGATACCGATACTTAAGGAATTTACATGGCGCAAACACGTAACATTGTTTTTTCGATTTATCGTTACAATCCCGATCAAGACAGCAAACCGGCTATGCAGGACTACACCCTGGAAGTCGCTGAAGGTTCAGACTTAATGTTGTTGTCCGCTTTGCACCAAATTAAAGAACAAGATCCGAGTTTATCGTTTCGTCATTCTTGTCGCGAAGGCGTGTGTGGCTCTGATGCCATGAACATCAACGGTAAAAATGGTTTGGCTTGTATTATCCCGGTAGCAAAATTAAAGTCGCCTGTGGTGCTGCGGCCTTTGCCGGCTTTTCCCGTGATACGCGATTTAGTCGTGGACATGGAGCAGTTTAACAAGCAGTACGAGAAGATCCAACCGTATTTACAAAACGATGAGACACCACCTGCTACGGAGCGTTTACAAAGTCCTGAAGATCGTAAGAAGTTAGATGGCTTATATGAATGTATTTTATGTGCTTGCTGCACGAGCTCTTGCCCGTCGTATTGGTGGAACCCCGATAAATTTGTGGGTCCAGCCGGTTTATTGCAAGCAGCGCGTTTTATCAATGACAGTCGCGATACCCATACCGATCAGCGTCTTGAAGATCTGAATGATCCCTTCAGTCTCTTCCGTTGCCGCAGCATCATGAATTGCGCTGATGTGTGCCCTAAAGATTTAAACCCGACTAAAGCCATCGCCGAGATCCGCGAAAAAATGTTAGATCGTGAAACCTAAGACACTCCTATGACAGACTCTTACTTTCAAGCCATGTTGAAAACGTCGCACTTGTCCGGTGCGAGTTCGGCCTATATTGATAGCCTATACGAACAATACTTACAGTCACCTAGCAGTGTGACTGAAGAATGGCAACATTACTTTCAGCAATTGCCTGAAGTTGAAGGGGTAACAACGGATGTGTCTCACGCTGAGATTTTGCAAGCTGTAGCCAAGCTGGCGCAGTCACGTCGTGGTACGGTGTCGGCCGTGCCGGCAGACTATCAACAAGAACGTAAACAAGCGCACGTGTTGCAATTGATTAATGCGTTTCGTTTGCATGGACATCATCACGCGAATTTAAATCCCATTGGCAATACAGAGCGTCAAACCATCCCAGATTTAGCATTGAGTCATCATAATTTAGGTGATGCGGATTTAGCAACGCGTTTTAGCTCTGAGTCGGCCTTGACGTCTGGTCTCGAAAGTTTACAAACCCTTTATGATGCTTTGCAAAAAACGTATTGCCGCACCTTGGGCTTTGAATACATGCATATTACTGATCAAGCTCAAATTCAATGGCTGCAACAACGCATTGAATCAACGCATGCCACTTTACAATGTGATGCTGAGGCTAAGCTGCATATCCTCAAGCGATTGGTTGCCGCTGACGGCTTAGAAAAATATTTAGGTTCGCGTTATGTGGGACAAAAACGTTTTTCCTTAGAAGGGGGTGACAGTTTAATTCCTTTGCTGGATGAATTGGCGCAACGCGCTGGCACTAAACACGTTAAAGAAGTGGTGATTGGCATGGCGCACCGTGGGCGCTTGAATGTATTAGTGAATATCTTTGGTAAAGAGCCCAAAGTGTTGTTTGAGGAATTTGAAGGTGCCACGGCGACTAACCGTTCTGGCGATGTGAAATATCACATGGGATTTTCTGCCGATTTAGCCACAAAAGGGGGTGATTTACATATTGCCTTGGCATTCAATCCCTCGCACTTAGAAATTATCGCGCCCGTTGTGGAAGGTTCTGTACGTTCGCGTCAGCGGCGTCGCGGTGATTTGGACAAGAAGGTGACCGTATTGCCAGTGGTGATCCACGGTGATGCTGCCTTTGCTGGCCAAGGTGTGGTGATGGAAACCTTCAACTTTTCTCAAGCGCGAGGTTACTCGACCGGGGGTACCGTACACATTGTCGTGAATAACCAAATTGGTTTTACCACGAGTAATCCTTTAGACGCACGCTCTACTTTATATTGCACTGACGTAGCTAAAATGGTCCAAGCACCTATTATTCATGTTAACGGTGATGATCCCGAAGCGGTGATTTTTGCCACGCAATTGGCGTTTGATTTTCGCATGCAATTTAAAAAAGATGTGGTGATCGATTTAGTCTGCTATCGCCGTCATGGTCATAACGAGGCGGATGAACCCTCTGTCACGCAGCCGTATATGTATAGCAAAGTTCGCAAGTTACCAACGCCTCGTGAAGTTTACGCCGAACAATTAATGCAGGAAGGTCTCGTAACGCAACGGGATGTTGACGCCATGGTATTGCAGTATCGCAATGCCTTAGATCGAGGTGATCCGGTCGTTGAAACCGTGCCAGAGGTGCTAGAAGATGAGTTTACGGTAAGTTGGGATAAATATTTAAATCAGCATTGGGATCAAGACGTCAATACTGCGGTGCCCGTTGAAAAACTACAACGTTTGTCAGACCGCATCGCACAATTGCCCGAAAACTTTAAGTTACATCCTGTCGTAAAACGTTTGTATGACGATCGTGCCAAAATGGCAGCCGGTGACATGCCACTGAACTGGGGTTATGCTGAAACCCTGGCGTATGCGACCTTGGTTGATGAAGGTCATCCGGTGCGTTTGTCAGGTCAAGATTCTGGTCGCGGTACGTTTGCCCACCGTCATGCGGTCGTACATGACTACAATACGGCTGACAATTTTATTCCCTTGACTACACTCAGCAAACAGCGCGATCAAGTCATTATTATCGATTCGGTTTTATCTGAAGAAGCGGTGCTGGGTTTTGAATACGGTTTTGCTGCAGCCGAGCCCAATGTTTTAGTGTTATGGGAAGCACAGTTTGGTGATTTCGCTAATGGCGCACAAGTGGTGATCGATCAATTCATCAGTTCTGGCGAACAAAAATGGGGTCGCCTATGCGGTTTGGTGATGCTATTACCACACGGTTTTGAAGGGCAGGGGCCTGAACATTCCTCAGCACGTTTAGAGCGCTATTTACAGTTATGCGCACAACACAATATGCAAGTGTGTGTACCGACCACGCCAGCCCAAATTTTTCATTTGCTGCGCCGCCAAATGGTGCGTAATTATCGTAAGCCGTTAATCGTGATGACACCTAAAAGTTTATTGCGTCACAAACTCGCCGTGTCAAGTTTGGAAGATTTATCAAACGGTAAATTTTATTTGGTGATCCCAGAAGCCGATCCGCTAAACGCTAAAGACGTGCGCAAAGTTGTAATGTGCAGCGGCAAAGTCTATTACGATTTATTAAGCGAACGTCGCAAACGCGAACAAAGCGATGTGGCATTGGTGCGCGTTGAGCAACTGTACCCATTCCCGGTTGAAGCCTTACAAGCAGTATTAAAAACCTATCCTAAGGCTAAGCAAGTGGTGTGGTGTCAAGAAGAGCCGCAAAACCAAGGTGCATGGTTTTCATCGCAGCACCATATGCAAAAATCTTTAAGTAAAGGGCAAACCTTAGAATATGTTGGCCGCGGCTTTTTTGCCTCGCCCGCTGTGGGTTATGCTTCTTTACACGCGCAACAACAACGGGACTTGGTCGAACAAGCCCTGGCATAGCAGAAGGAAACCTCCCATGAGCATAGAAGTTAAAGTTCCCGTTTTACCCGAATCTGTCAGTGATGCCACGGTATTAACTTGGCATAAACAAGCGGGTGATGCCGTCAAGCGTGATGAAGCGTTGGTGGATCTGGAAACCGACAAAGTGGTGTTAGAAATACCGGCACCCGGTGACGGTGTGTTAGAAGCCATTAATCAACAAGACGGCGCCATCGTGGTCGCTAACGACATTTTAGCGATCATCAAACCGGGCGTGGTTGCCCAGCCTGTTTCCAAAGCTGAGGCATCACCGACTGCCAGTGCACAAGCCGCTGCAGCACCCACGCCAGCCGCCGCTGCTGCTGATGTCAGTCCTGCCGTGCGCCGTTTGGTGCAAGAACATCAATTGGATCTAACGCAAATTCAAGGTTCCGGTAAAAATGGTCGCATCACCAAGGAGGATGTCATGAAAATGATTAAGGGCGGTACCAGCGCCGCAGTAACGCCAGTGGTAAGTTTAGTGACGGGAGAGCGCCCTGAAAAACGTGTTCCCATGTCACGCATGCGAGCTAAAATTGCAGAGCGCCTGCTGCAAGCACAACATAATGCTGCCATGCTCACCACTTTCAATGAAATCAACTTAAAAGCTGTGGTGGATGTGCGGGCTAAATATAAAGAAGAATTTTTGAAAAAGCATAACGTTAAATTAGGCTTCATGTCATTTTTCACCAAAGCCGTAGTCGAAGCACTCAAACGTTTTCCCATCGTAAATGCCTCCATCGATGGCAATGAAGTGATTTATCATGGCTATTTTGATATTGGTATTGCCGTGTCGACCGAACGCGGTTTAGTCGTGCCGATTGTACGTGATGCAGATCAACTGTCATTGGCAGAGATTGAAGCCTCCATCCAAGATTTCGCTGCCCGCGCGCGCGAAAACAAAATTACCTTAGACGATATGCAAGGCGGCACGTTCACTATCACCAACGGCGGTGTGTTTGGCTCTTTACTCGCAACACCTATTATTAATCCACCGCAAGCCGGTATTTTAGGAATGCATAAAATCGAGCAGCGCCCCGTGGTGGAAAATGGCGAAATTGTAATACGTCCCATGATGTATATCGCGTTATCGTACGACCACCGTTTAATTGACGGCAAAGACTCCGTCCAATTTCTTGCAACTGTCAAAGAATTGTTAGAAGATCCCAACCGGATTTTATTAGCTGTATAAAGGAAAATAGATGAACTTACATGAATACCAAGCCAAAGGTTTGTTGGCTAAATACGGCTTGCCGGTCCCTAAAGGGGAAGTGGCATGGAATGTTGAAGAAGCACTAACGGCGGCTACTAATTTAGGAACCGACAGGTTAGTCGTAAAAGCTCAAGTGCATGCGGGTGGACGCGGTAAAGCGGGTGGGGTGAAATTGGTATCGAACAAGGAAGAATTAGCCGATGCCGCAAAAGCGATGTTAGGCACGCGCTTGGTGACTGACCAAACTGATGCTGATGGCCAACCGGTGAATCAAGTGTTAGTTGAAGAAACCTCTGACATTGCGCGTGAATTATATTTAGGAGCGGTGGTCGACCGCGCCACGCAACGCGTCGTATTCATGGCCTCCACCGAAGGCGGTGTTGAAATTGAAAAAGTTGCTGAGGAAACACCGGAGAAAATTTTCCGCGTTATCGTCGATCCCATGTTGGGCGTCGTGCCATTTCAAGCTCGCGATGTAGCCTTTAAATTAGGTTTGAAAGGTCAGCAAGTTAAAGCGTTTACGCAGATCATGTTAGGTTTAGGTAAGTTATTTGAAGAGCGCGATTTTAGTTTGTTAGAGATCAATCCCTTAGTGGTCACCGGCTCAGGTGAATTGATCTGCCTGGATTGCAAAATTAATATCGATGACAATGCTTTATATCGCCAAGCCAAACTCAAAGACATGCGCGACCCGTCGCAAGAAGATGAACGCGAAAATCGCGCCCGCGACTGGGAATTAAATTACATCCGCCTAGATGGCAACATCGGTTGTATGGTCAACGGTGCCGGCTTGGCTATGGCCACCATGGATTTGATCAAACTCCACGGCGGCGAACCCGCTAACTTTTTAGATGTCGGTGGCGGCGCAACCGCTGAGCGCGTTAGCGAAGCCTTCAAAATTATTTTGTCAGACAGCAACGTCAAAGGCATTTTAGTCAACATCTTCGGCGGCATTGTGCGCTGTGATTTAATTGCCGATGGCATCATCGAAGCCGTTAAATCTGTGGGTGTTAAAGTGCCGGTCGTGGTGCGCTTGGAAGGCAACAATGCTGAACTTGGCGCCGAGAAATTAAATGCCAGCGGCGTGAACTTGATTGCCGCCAACAGTTTAACCGATGCGGCTGATAAAATCGTCGCCGCTGTAGGAGAGTAAGATGAGTGTATTAATCAACAAAGCTACCAAAGTCATTTGCCAAGGTTTTACGGGCAAACAAGGTACGTTTCATAGTGAACAAGCTATTGAATACGGCACCCAAATGGTCGGTGGCGTTACGCCGGGTAAAGGCGGGCAAACGCATTTAGGCTTGCCAGTGTTTAACACCGTGCATGAAGCGGTTGAACAAACCGGCGCCGAGGCCAGCGTAATTTACGTGCCCGCGCCATTTTGTAAAGGCTCTATCATTGAAGCTGCCGATGCGGGTATTAAATTAATTGTGTGTATCACCGAAGGCATCCCCACGTTAGATATGTTGCACGTTAAAGCGTATTTAGATCAACGCCCCGATGTGCGCATGATAGGCCCCAACTGCCCAGGTATCATCACACCCGGCGAATGCAAAATTGGCATTATGCCAGGTTCGATTCATCAACCTGGAAAAATCGGCATCGTGTCACGCTCGGGTACTTTGACTTATGAAGCCGTGAAACAAACCACCGACGTGGGTCTTGGACAAAGTACTTGCATTGGTATTGGAGGTGATCCTATCCCCGGTACTAACTTCATCGACGCATTAGCGTTATTCCAAGATGACTCACAAACCGAAGCTATCATCATGGTAGGTGAAATCGGTGGTACCGCAGAAGAAGAAGCCGCTGAATTTATCAAAGCCAATGTCACAAAACCCGTGGTCGCCTACATCGCTGGCGTCACCGCCCCCGCAGGCAAACGGATGGGTCATGCGGGCGCCATTATCTCAGGCGGTAAAGGCACCGCCGCTGAGAAATACGCAGCCTTAGAAGCCGCGGGTGTGAGAACGGTGAAATCACCTGCGGAGTTAGGTGAAGCGGTGAACGTTGCGCTGAAGTAAGCGCATAGAGGCGAGAATGCCGTCGCTAAGGTGACGTATTTTTACGACCCGATCTATCTTCGCATCTTCATTGGCGAGAGGTAATGAATTGGCTCCTAGCATCATGCTAAGAGCCAATTAAGGTGAGTGTTACTTGTGGCCCATAGCGGGAGCGCCACCACTATAACCGTTTCCTCTACCTTCTTCTATCAAAGGACTTAATTCGTTAGCGGATTCAATTCTTGCTTCTGTTTGACCATTTCCTGCTACTCTCTCATTCCTACGTCTAACTTGTTCCCATCGAGCAACTAGCGCATCTTGAACAAGCTTAGGATCCATTGCAACCTTTGGAGAATACAGTCCTTGGAAAAAGCCATCTAGTTTGAACTTTGCAAACCAGTAGGAGATGTTTTCAACAAATTCTTTTTGGAAAAAGTTGAAGTCATTTTTCGCTATTTCGACATACACTATCGTTGCAAACATAGTAATAATTGCTCTACCGATAATATCTGGGTCACCAGCATCAGTATTGATCCTAAAACTATCTGGAAAGTATTTGCCAAACCGGCTACTACGTAATTCCACCACAAAGAAAATGAAAGCAATATAGCGAATAAGTAAAGCACCAACGTTTTGAGCTTTTGCCAGCCCCGTCACGGGTATTTTGATATCTTTACCACAGCAAGAGCTATAGATCCCATCTGTTGCTAATGAGCTAGCATATGCATCAAACATGGCTTCTACACTGTTATAAGCTTTGGGTGTTACTTTAGCAGGATCGATTGCTTGTTCGCGTGTTTCTTTTATTTCAGCGGCTTTCAATTCTAGAGCTTTGTCACGCCATCTTACATGTGCTCCAACGCCAAAACCCTGTGCCAGTAATAATACGCTGAACACTTGCATGGCAACTTGTCCAACGGGGTTAGAAATCATTAAGGCGCTTATTGCACTAACACAAGCTGATCTGACGAAAGGAAGCAGAAAATCAATAATACCTATTTGCGCTTTAGAAACCTCTGAGCGTGCATTTTGCCAGTGGATGGGTTCAATCGAAACACCCGGTTTAAAATTTACCCTTAATGAATCTAATAAACGTGAGCCGACAGTCAGGCCGTAGGCCATTGCGAATAAAAATATCATAACAACCAACGACCCAGGTGACTTGTCATACCCTTGTTGTTGTTCAGTAGTCATGAATACTTTTTCCATGAAGCTGGAAAATGAGGCTGTGGCCACAGCTCGGTACATGGCATTATTCTGGTTTCCTATGACTGCTTCTGACCAGAATGGAATGTTTTTAGGATGAATGACTGCAATCAACGTGTTTTTGGGATGCGTGAGCAGATTACCAAATAAAACCATCATACTTTTTTGAATTTTGTCTGAGGTTATCATGTGATAAAAAATAACAGCTAACGTGGCGAAAAATGCCAGTACCGGAAACTTAATACCCGGGGCAGTATCATTGCGCACAATGGCTAACGCATCGGGTGAACCTAAAGCAATGCTTGTTAGCCACAAGCAGATATATAGAGCCGCATTTGGCAGCCACATTGCCCAACGCACACGGCTAATTAGTTCATATTTACCATCTTTAGCATTCTCTCCTACTAAATGTATTGCCTCGGCGGGCAACCAGGTGGGTTTACATTGTTCGCTTGCTGGAGCACCTAGCTCTTTTAGCTCTTCTAGTTCATCTATATTCGCTAATGCTCTAATAAGTCTGTCGTGACTATCGCTGCTAGTCGCAAACCCATGGGCTTGTTCAGTTGGATTTGCAGTTGTTAAATCTCGAGCAAGATTTGTTAGTGCTAGTGCAGCAAATATTATAGACAAAATAACAAATCCGAAGCCAGCTTTGTGAATGCCATAGAATTCGAAAAAATCGATGGTATCATCTTCTGCTGCTTCAGATATAGAGGTGATCACTCGCCACAAGAAATACGAAAACAGGGGTTCAGAATAAATAGGAGTGTGCGTAAGAAATAAGGTGATTATCCATCTTGGCCAAGATACATGCGCGTATCGCAGCTTCCCTGAATCATTAAAGCTTCGTGCTTCTGCAACTTTATAAAGAGTTACCTTAGAATCTGCCTTTTTTGGATCTCTTGCGATCTCTCTAGTAAGCCCCATAATATTCACCTCATAGTTATAATAGATTTAAAACAATTACTACACGAAAAAACGCCATGAAAAAATTTGTAAAACTACTGAGTACAACCTAGTTAAAAGCTAGATTAAAAAATAAGCGTCAGCTAGTGTAACACCTGATTACACATTGGTCAACACCGTTTTTGAGCTATTTCACTGGTGCAGATGAATATCGTGTTGTGGGTAGGGAATGGAGATTTTAGCTTTGTCCAGCGCGATTTTAATCTCTTCTAACAATTGGCAGCGCACTGCAAAATACTCGCTGGATTTCACCCAAGCGCGCACGGCGAGGTTGACTGAGCTATCGGCTAAGTCACGTACGGCGATGAACGGTTCGGGTTTGTCTAACACGCCTTCGCACTTTGTTAAGACTTTTTCAATTGCGGATTTGGCTTGTTGAATATTATCGTCGTAACCAATCCCGATAGTTAAATCGATGCGGCGTTTACGGCGGGCGGTGAAGTTCGTCATGATGTCGGTGGTGATCTTAGAATTAGGAATAATAATATTTTCATTATTCGCAGTTTTTAAGGTGGTGGTGAATACGTTTAAGCTTTCGACTTTTCCAACAGCGGTGTTCACTTGAATTACGTCGCCGAGTTTAAACGGTTTGAAAAAGACGATCATAATACCCGAGGCGAAATTCGAGAGTGAGCTTTGCAGGGCGAGACCAATCGCCAAACCGGCTGCACCGATGATGGTAACAATAGAGGTCGTGTGCACACCCAGTTGTGCTAGAGCAGCGACTAACACGATAAAAATGATAATGATAAATAACGTATTGCTGAGAAAACTCGCCAGCGTTTTATCAAGCGGTGTGCGCTCTATTAATTTATAAGTTGCCGCTTTTACAAACTTTGCAATCAGTATGCCAATCACAATAACCAGCAACGCTTCTGCGATTTGAATGCCATATTCAAGTAGAGTTGCCTTTAGCGATTGCATGATGGTGCTATTCATAATGAATTCCCTGTAAAGTCTGTAGCGTGGTGAGTTGAGTGTGTAAATCTGTTTTAGTTTCGCAGTTTAATGTTACGTGGCCCAATTTACGCCCCGGGCGCGGCGCTTTTCCGTAAAAATGACAATGCGCTTGCGGGTGTTCTAATACGGCAGACGGGGTGGGGACTTGCGAAATTAAATTTAACATTGCGCTGTAGCCACGCGCCTGTGTGCTGCCCAGCGGCAAGTCGCAAATTGCGCGGACATGATTTTCAAATTGACTGCAGTCTGCCCCTTCAATAGACCAATGACCGCTATTGTGAACGCGCGGCGCGAGTTCGTTTACCAGCAGTTGATCACCCACTTGAAATAATTCGATGGTGAGTACGCCGACATAATTAAAATGTGTTAAGAGTCGCAGCGCGATATCTTCGGCTTGCTTTTGCAAAGCGAAGTTGTCAAATGGTACTTGAGTTAGGCGCAGGATCCCTTGATGGTGATGGTTTTCACATAAAGGATAAAACGCGCAGTCGCCGTTTTGTCGGCGCACGGCAATGATTGATAACTCGCGATCAAATGCTACCAGGGCTTCACCGATGCTAGGACTCTCACCCAAGGTGCGCCAAGCTGCTTCGCAATCAGTCGGTACTGACAAGAGCGCTTGACCTTTACCATCGTAACCAAAACGTCGCGTTTTTACTAAAAATGGGTAAGCAAGTTGTTCGCCAGCGGCTTGCAAATCGGCAAGGGAATTGATATCGGTAAACGCTGTCGTTGCAATGTCGAGTTCATTGCAGCATTGCTTCTCCAAGATCCGATCTTGGCAGACTTTTAAAGCCGCAAGGCTAGGCGCGACGGGTTTGAGTTGTTGCAAAGTGTCAACCGTGGTCGTCGGAATGTTTTCAGTTTCGATGGTGATCACATCAACTTGCGCAGCGAATTCGTGTAAGGCGGTTTGATCGTCGAGTGATGCGTGCATGACTTCAGTGACTCGACTCGCACACACTCCAGCAGTGGGATCGATACACAAAGTGGAGATATCAAGCGGGATAGCAGCTAGCGTTAGCATTTGCGCTAATTGGCCACCGCCTAAGATCCCAAGTTTCATGGTGTCGGTACCGGATTTGCCAAGACTTTATCGGTTTGTGCTTGGCGATGTGCTTGCAAACGTTTGGCCAGTTCAGGATCGCTAAGACTGAGTACCGCCGCTGCCAGTAGGGCAGCATTCACAGCACCTGCCTGACCAATCGCCAAGGTTCCAACAGGCACCCCAGCCGGCATTTGGACAATCGACAAGAGTGAATCCAAACCATTCAAACTACTCGATTGCACGGGCACACCCAACACGGGCAACACGGTTTTAGCCGCCACCATTCCCGGCAAATGCGCTGCCCCACCAGCACCGGCGATGATAACCGAAAGCCCGCGTTGATCCGCTTGGCTGGCATATTCAAACAACTTATCTGGCGTACGATGGGCTGAGACGATTTGCGTCTCAAACGGGATATTCAAGGCTTGCAGGGTATCCGCCGCATGCCGCATCGTCTCCCAATCGCTTTGAGAGCCCATAATTACCCCGATTAAAGGCGTCGCTGTCATGTATCCATCCTCACTCGCAAAATGCGATTATATACCCTTCGTACTTCAAGATCATACGCCTTAGGCCGATAACCAATATATGGAAAATCGACGAAATTACTATCGTGTTTTGAATGTGCAGCCTGATGCGCCGGAGCAGATCATCAAGGCTAGCTATCGTACCTTGATGCAGAGTTTGAAAATGCATCCTGATTTAGGGGGTGACCATTGGAATGCCAGTTTGGTCAATGAAGCTTATGGGGTGCTATCTAACCCTGACAAGCGCAGTGAATACGATGAGACCTTAAAACAGCGTTTGATGCAGCAGCGGGAACAACACTGCGAGCAAGTCGAAACACCACAACCCAGTTTGGCAGTGGCATGCGTATTTTGCAAAACGCCCAGCCTGCATCCCGATCATCAGCAAACGTGTTCGGAGTGTCAGAGTCCCTTATCACCACTGCAAATTGATCCCACAGCCGATCCACAACGTCGCAATACATCGCGTTATCAACTTGCAGGGGATATCCGATTTTACACGTATTGGCCGCAATCGCCGGAGACGGCTACAGTCATTAATGTATCGCCCACTGGGCTAAGTATCAAAGCACCTGCGCGGTTTTTTCGTGGGCAGATTTTGAAATTAGCTTCACCGTTGTTACAAGCAACAGCAGAGGTGATGCACACTGAATGCATTGATACGCAGCGCCGTATCAGTTTAGTGGGCTTAGGTTTTAAAACCATCGCCTTTGAAGAGCCCAAGGGCTTGTTTGTACAAGTGCGTTGTTAACTCGATTGATCTTCTGTCACGGTAATATGGCGGGTGAGATAGACCGCCTGAACAATCACAAATAACACGGTTAACCCTAATACCCCGAATAATTTGAAATTCACCCAGGTGTTAGTATCGTAATTATAAGCGACGAAGAGATTTGCCCCGCCAACCAAGATAAAAAAGATCACCCAGCTTAGGTTTAAGCGATTCCAAATCAGTAGGGGTAATTCGACATTCTTTTCCATCATAGTTTGGATCAGCGGTTTTTTCGCGAACCATTGGCTACCTAAGAATACCAAGGCAAAGACCCAATTGATCGCAGTAGGCTTCCATTTAATAAACCATTCATTATGGAAGAATAACGTCGCCCCACCCAGCACCAAGATTAACACCAAGGTAATTAAATGCATTTTTTCTAAACGTCGATTTTTCAACCAAAACGTCCCAACTTGCACCACGGAAGCTGCAATGGCGATACCGGTGGCGACGTAAATGCCGTAAAATTTGAAAGTTAAGAAAAATAATAAGATCGGGAAAAAGTCGAATAAGAGTTTCATCAGTGTGGCGAGCCTTGTTACAATGTTGCGAGTGTCATAGACTAGAGTATAGCAGACCAACCACATTCCAGGGAAACGGCGGCAGAGCATGGTTAAATCACAAGTTTTTGCGATTCATATGGATAATCCGCAAGCGCGTGTATTGCGCCAGGCAGTGCACATTATCCAAAGCGGCGGGCTGGTGGTGTATCCCACTGATTCGGGTTATGCGCTGGGCTGTCAGTTGAATGATTTAAAAGCCTTACAACGGATCCGCAAAATTCGCCAATTAGATAAAGAACATAACCTGACTTTGGTGTGCCGCGACTTATCCGATCTGGGCACGTATGCCAAAGTTAACAATCGCGTATTTCGTTTATTAAAAGCTTTTACCCCTGGGCCGTATACGTTTATTTTGAAAGCGACCAATGAAGTTTCACGCCAAATGCTACATCCTAAACGCCGTTCACTGGGCTTGCGCGTACCCGAGAATCCGGTTGCCTTGGGCTTGCTCGATGCCTTAGAAGCGCCGCTGATGAGTACGTCACTGGTATTGCCTGGCGCCGACGCGCCACTGAGTGAACCGGAAGCTATTCGCGACGTGCTAGGGCATCAAATCGATTTGATTTTAGATGGCGGTCATTGCGATCCCGAGCCGACCAGCGTGATTGATTTAACGGGTGAATATCCTCAAGTCGTCCGGGTGGGTAAAGGTGATGTCAGCGCATTCGAATAATTTTTTGAAATAACTCAGGAGCTAAAGTTGGTAACGATCACAGGTCAATCCCCGCGAATTGTGTCAGGCATGCGGACCACTGGAAAATTACATTTAGGGCATTATCACGGTGTCTTAAAAAATTGGGTCAAGTTACAGCATAAATATGAATGCTATTTTTTCGCCGCCGACTGGCATGCTTTAACTACGCATTATGAACAAACGCAGGGGATTGAAGGCAATACCTGGCAGATGATCATCGACTGGTTAGCTGTGGGTTTAAACCCGGGTTCGGCACATATTTATATTCAATCCTGGGTGCCTGAAATTGCAGAATTACATTTATTATTGTCGATGATCACGCCGTTGGGGTGGTTGGAGAGGGTGCCGACTTATAAAGAGCAACAAGCGAAGTTGTCCGATAGGGATCTGTCGACTTATGGCTTTTTAGGTTACCCCTGTTTAATGAGCGCCGATGTTTTATTGTTTAAAGCGAATTATATTCCCGTCGGTGAAGATCAAATTCCACATATCGAAATGACCCGTGAATTTGCGCGCCGCTTTAACCATCTGTACGGTCGTGAGCCTGACTTTGAAGCGCTGGCTGAGCAAGCTATTCGTAAGATGGGGAAAAGGCAGGCCAAGCTTTATCATGACTTGCGACGAGCGTATCAAGAACAGGGTGATCATCAAGCCTTGGAAAAAGGCCAAGCCTTGTTAGCCTCACAACAGAATGTTTCCTTGGGCGATCGGGAACGTTTATTTGGCTATCTCGAAGGCAGTGGCCGCATCATCTTGCCAGAGCCCGAAGCACTGCTGACGGAAGCTGCGAAATTGCCAGGTCTAGATGGGCAGAAGATGTCAAAGTCGTATAACAATACGATCCAATTGCGTGAACCGCTAGATCAAGTCGAACAAAAAATTCGAACCATGCCCACCGATCCGGCCCGCGTCAAACGCACCGATCCGGGTGAACCGGAAAAATGTCCGGTGTGGCAGTTACATAAAGTGTATTCCGATGATGAGGTTAAAGACTGGGTTCAAATCGGTTGCCGTACGGCGGGTATTGGTTGTTTGGACTGTAAGCAGCCTGTGATCGACGCCATCAAAAAAGAGTTAAAGCCTATTCAAGAGGCGGCCAAGGAATATGAAGGGGATACCAACTTGATTAAGAGCGTGGTGGCTGAGGGTACCGAGGCCGCGCGGGAGACGGCGAGGGAGACCTTGGATGAGGTGAAGGCGGCGATGGGGGTGGATTATTAACGTTTTAAAACGTTGTTAAAGACTTCAAATAGCCGTTGAGTTTGTTCTCGAGGATGAAACTGTTCAAGAAATCTTGGGTTAGGTTTTGTGTCTACTTGCTTAGATTGCCATAAGTGGTGCAATTGTTTTATCGCCGCGGTCATTGAGTCAAGGTTATTATCACTGATAACAACTGATTGTGGACTGAATTTTTCGATAAGGTCTTTATTATCTCCCGGAGGCATTTGGCCTAAAATAGGTTTGCCCGTCGAAAGATAATCTATAGTTTTCGCGGCGATATAAGGCAGGTGTTCTTCTTTGGTATGGTATTCATAACCCTGGATACAAAACAACACATTTGATTTTTCAAAATAAGTTTCCAACTCATCTTTTGCTTGCCAAGCTTTACAAATAATTTTGTCACTGATCCCGTATTGTTCTGCTACTTGTAGCAGATATTTATTATTATCCCCAATTGAAATGACTTGGTAATCAAAGTCACAGTGCTTTAGCGCTTGTAACAGTAAATGTGGATCACGAATCGTTTCGTCCCAGGTGCCTGTATAGAGGATCGTAAACTTATCAGAGTCCTGCACATCACATGAGTGAGAATGACGTAGTGAGTCATAACTATTGTAAATCAGTGAAACTTTATCTTCCATAAAATCAAGTTCATTGTAGCGATCATAATCGCTAGGACTTGTTACAATGAGTCTATCCACTTGCTTTAATATGCGTTGTTCTAATTGACGATAACGCAGACCAACAGGGCTTTTATATCCCCCACCATGTATCCAGCGGTCGCGATAATCAATGACTAGAGGAATGTTAAATTGCTTTTTTAGCAAATAACCTAAGTACGCTTGAATGTAGGGAGGACAGCTCACGTAAATCAGATCAATGTTTTGCTGTTGAATAATGCGCTTTGCTGCTAGGTATGCCGGTATCAGCCATTCCTGTTGGTCAATAAATCGATAAAATTTATACTCTATAAAATCACTCGGTATTGGAAATATTTTACTGAGAGACTTCATGCCTCCATAAGCTAAGTAAGAAATAAAGTTTATCTTAAGCTTACCAGCTCGTTCTATTTGCCAATCTATGTTTTGCTGTTGATCGGCCACAGTTGCCTTTGGATTTTTCGTGGTTAGAATAATCGGATCTAAACAATTTTTCGGTAGATGATTTAAGAACCTCACAGTGCGATTGATAGCGACATTTTTGTTGGGCAAAAAATGATAGCATATGAACAGTGCTTTGATTTGTTGCATTTGGTACATCCGTGACAGTTATGTGTGCTTCATGGATTCTTTATCGGCAATAATTAGTAAAAATCAAACTTTTTGCTAAATTTTTTCGGGTATCTTCCGATATATTTGGTGTTGGCAGTAATACTCTAACAAAGCGTAGTTAAATACGATTTGACCGATTAGGATTAGGAATAGGGTTAGCCACATCATTGTTCTTCACTGCCATTTCACGTTACAATTGTGCGATTAATCTATTATGTACTGGGGCCTCTTGATGACCGATGCCGTTGAAATTACAAAGCATGCTGAGTCACGGCAGCTTGAAGCATTCGCTAAGGTCGCTGGTGTGCCGCTGACTGAATTGCCGTCTGATCTTTATATCCCACCGCAAGCGCTAGAGATTTTTCTTGAAACCTTCGAAGGCCCGCTAGATTTATTACTCTATCTTATTAAAAAGCAAAATCTGGATATTTTAGATATACCGATTGCAGAAATTACCCGTCAGTATATTCAATACATGGAACTCATGAAGACCGTGCAGTTAGAGCTCGCTGCTGAGTACATGGTCATGGCTGCCACGCTTGCTGAGATTAAATCGCGCTTACTGCTGCCAAGGCCAGTGGGTGCTGAAACTGAAGAAGACGATCCCCGCGCTGAATTAATCCGCCGTTTACAACAATATGAGCGCTTTAAACAAGCCGCTTTAGATTTAGACGAATTGCCACGATGGGAACGCGATTTGTTTACCGCCAGCACCGAACTACCCGAGTTTGAAAGCGACAAACCGCTGCCAGAAGTCAAACTGGAAGAACTACTCCGAGCTTTTCAAACCGTAATGCGGCGCACAAAATTAAATGCGCATCATCAAATTCAACGCGAAGGCTTGTCGGTACGTGAAAGTATGACGCGCGTTTTAAATTGTTTATCGAAAACTGATTATTGCTCGTTTGAAGCATTGTTATTGCAAGAACAAGGGCGTTTAGGTGTGGTTGTTACCTTTTTAGCGATCTTAAATTTAGTCAATAGTTCAATGGTTGAATTGGTACAATCACAAGCTTTTAGTCCTATCCACCTCAAGGTGGCTGCATGAGCCGCGATGTGCCTGAAAGCAATTAAAATTTATTACACTACGAATAGAATGTTAACCAAAAAGAGTAAGTTTTAATGGCGAAAAGAATTGGTGTTTTATCTGTACCTTGGACGGCTATTCCGGTCCGATATGGTAGTGTAACTAAAGTAGCTCACGAAGTGATTAAGCCTCTGTCTAAGCAATTTGACTTTGTTTGCGTTGGCGGAACATCAGGTCACGATCTAAAGTCTCAAGTAGACAACATTAAGTATTATCAGATAAATAGTCGGTTTGATATATTAGTTTCGCAGAAACTTTCTGGTTTAATTGAAAAAGTGAGCAAGCGATCAAGGCATCCACTTCATAGAGAAATTTGCTTCCCAGCATTCGCATTAAAGGCAGCAAATATTTTCAAACAAAATGAGTGTGACATAATACTTATTCATCAACTACCACAATGGCTACCGATCCTTAGACGAAAATTAAAAAACGCTAAGCTTTTGCTCTGGGCACACACAGCAGAGTTTGTTGAAGAAGAAAAATCACTTGCTCATCTTCTTTCATATGCAGATGGCGTTATTGGTTGTAGCAATTATATTGCTAATAGGATGCTTACAAAAAATGGGAAATTAGCTGATCATAGTCATACTATCTATAATGGTTTTGATCCTAGTAAATTTTGTCCTAAACAAAACATTAAACAAAATCATGAAACCTTATTGTATATTGGTAAAGTAATACCCGAAAAAGGCATCCATATTTTAGTAGAAGCATTTCGACTGCTTGCCAAAAGGCGACCAAATTTAATGCTTAGAATTGTTGGAACGTGGGAACGGATGTCACCTTCTTTATTTCCGAGCATTGATAAAAATCATTTATCCGATATTGAGAAAATCGAAGGTAATTACATAGATTACTTGGTAAATGCTGCCGGCGAGTATACGGATAGAATAAGCATTTCCAGAGAAATCGTTAATAGTATTCTCCTATCTAAAGAGTATCAGCAATGTACATTGTTCATTCACCCCGGATTATGCGAAGAAGCTTTCGGTATGCCCGTTGTCGAAGCCATGGCAAGCCAGAAACCAGTAATTGTGACAACTCGTGGTGGCTTGCCAGAATTAATTGAAGAAGGAAAATCAGGCTTGACGTTTAAATCAGGTAGCGTTCATGAATTAGCAGAGAAAATCGAGTATTTGTTAGTAGATCGAGAACTTCGGCAATCTATGGCAGAAAATGCTTATCACAGAGCAATGGAGTCTTTTACGTGGGACTGCTCTGCTAAATCATTAGCTGAACTTATTAGGCATTATTCGTGATGTCGCTTTATATCCCACCGCAGGTCAATAATGTCAGGGTCGTGTTAGAGCAATCACAAGTCTTTTGTCCTAGCCACCTTAAGGTGGCTACATGAGCCGCGACGTACCTGAAGACAGTAATGGTGTTAATGATCCCAACGCTCACGTAGCATTTCCTGAAGTCGGGATCATGGCAATGGTCCCCGAACGATGGAGTGGAAATTGGCAGACTCGCCATCAGATCATGACGCGTTTGAGTCGCTTTTTTAAAGTGATTTGGATTAATCCTCAAGCTTCCTGGCGCGAAATAGCCGTGAGCGTTCAAGGTGACAAAGTTGACGCGTCGCGTCGCCTGTCAGACAGCTTTACGGTCTATCCTCCTGGGCGGGGGGTACCGTTATTTTATGCGCCTGAATTTCTAAATCATTACACAACTAAGTTTTATTTACAGCGAGCTCGCAAAAATTTGATTAAGCAAGGCTGTAAAAAAATTATCCTCTACCTCTGGCGGCCAGAATTTTTAAGCGCCCTTGATTTAGTCGAGCATGATCTTAGCTGTTATCACATCGATGATGAATATACATTCTCACAAACCGAACAACCCATCCCCGAAGAGGAATCAATCTTAATTACTTCCGTCGATCAAGTTATTATCCACTCCCGAGCACTTCTGGAAAAGAAAGGTCATCTAAATCCAAATACCGTGTTGGTACCCAATGGAGTCAATTACCAGTATTTTTCTGGATCTCATGTGGAGCCTACTGATCTAGCCTCAATACCGCATCCGCGTATTACTTACGTTGGGGTGATTAAATCGGAATTGGATATGGCTTTAATGTATGAATTGGCAGGCGCAGAGACCGATAAGTCATTTATTTTTGTGGGATATAAAAAAAATAATTTACATGGGGACGGAGATCTCATCACTAAGTTGTTTGAGCTTCCCAACGTATATTGGTTGGGCCCAAAAGATACCGAAATGCTCCCCGCGTATATGATGTATTCAGATGTGTGTAGCATGTGTTATAAAAAGAATGATTATACAAAGTATATTTACCCATTAAAATTACATGAGTATTTTGCCTCTGGGCGGCCTATTGTCAGTACTCCTCTGAACGCTATGCGAGAATTTTCCGAGCATATTATTTTTGCGGACAATCTCAGTGAATGGCGACAAGGGATTGAAGAAGCGATGGGTACTATAATGAATTCGCCTAGGCGCTGCGCACAGCGTAAAGAAGTTGCCAAACAACATGATTGGATGCGACATACTGAAAAAATCGTAGCGTGCTTATGTGCTCGATTGGACTTTGCTGATAGCAAGATCCAACACATAATTTCAATAAACAGGGAAACGCCATGAATTATCGGTCCATAGCCGATCTTAATCGCACTATTGTGGAAAACCTTTATCGAGTTCCTACCGATGTCGATCTAATAGTAGGCGTGCCACGCAGTGGTATGCTTGCTGCTACCATGCTCGCAACACATCTTAATCTTCCACTTACTGATGTGCAGGGATATTTAGAAAATCGAATTATGGATGGCGGTATTTATTTTCAGGAAAAAGTTGAACATAGATCTCGGCAGGGATATCGTAAAGCATTGATCGTAGATGATAGTATTTTGAGTGGAAGAGAAATGGCACATATACGTGAATTAATTGAATCAGCAGGTCTAACAGAGAAAACGCTGTTTTCTGCAGTATTCTGCAACTCAGGAACTGAGAAAATCGTTGATCTGGCTTTTAGCCCATGCCCTGTACCCCATGTGTTCGAATGGCATCTAGCGCGCAGTTATATATTGCCTGACAGTTGTGTTGATATTGATGGAGTACTTTGTATTGATCCCACTAAGTCACAAGACGATGATGGGGAAAAATATCATGAGTTTCTTCGTACAGCACTTCCACTTTTGCGCACCAAGTTACGTATTGGGACTCTAGTGACCTCTCGTCTTGAGAAGTACCGCTCTGTGACGCAGGAGTGGTTAGCGGCGCATGATGTTGAATATGATAACTTAATAATGATGCAGTACGATACGCTTGCAGAACGCGAAGCTGATCAAACGCAAGCTTCATTTAAAGCTAATGCTTATATTGCTACAGAAGCTGATTTATTTATTGAAAGTTCTGATCCACTAGCTGCAAAAATAGCTAGGCTATCTGGCAAAAAGGTTCTGTGTTTCCAATCTCAAAGGATGTACCATCCTTCAGGGTTACCTTACGCCGCACAGCGGGCTCAGAATCTTCGGTGGCGGGTTAGTAATCGGGTTAAACGTGTTTTGAGAGAATTGAGTAGTGTATTCAGCATAGTGAAATGATTATATAGCAGAAGGCATTGTTGTTATATTATGATTCAAGGTACAATCTAACCTTGATAAACCTCAAGGTAATCGTATGAGCATGGAACCCAATAAAATTAAAGCTATTACTGAAGCTGCATTATTTGCAGCTGACGGGCCGTTAACACCGGAACAGATTGCTAACTTGTTCACTGAGAGTGAACCCTCGAGCACCAAACAAATTCGCCAAGTGCTGGACGAATTGCAAGCCGAGTATGCTGATCGCGCTGTGACTTTGGCTAAAGTCGGTAGCGGTTTTCGTTTTCAAACGGTAGCGGTATATGCGCCGTGGATTTCGCGCTTGTGGGATGAAAAGCCACCTCGGTACTCGCGCGCTTTATTAGAAACACTTGCCATTACAGCATATCGTCAACCGGTAACGCGGGCCGAAATTGAAGACATCCGTGGTGTTGCGGTGAGTACGTCGATCATCAAAACGCTATTAGAACGGGAATGGGTTAAAGTGCTGGGGCAGCGTGATGTGCCTGGTAAGCCTAGTATTTATGGTACGACAAAACAGTTTTTAGATTATTTTAATTTGCAGAGTTTAACTGAATTGCCGCCGTTATCCGAGCTCAAAGACATCGACGCCTTGGCAGCGCAGTTTGACCAGCAACTGAGCCTGCAAATTGAAGCTGCGCGTCCCGACGAGCAAAATGAAGATGTTGAAATCGATGTCGATATTGCAGCTGCACAAGTAGAAGTTGCTAATGAACATCAAGATGATGAGGAAGAAATGCCAGCTGTGTTTAAAGGAGTTGAGGTTGAATCACAAATTGTTAGCGAACAACAATCTGCTTTAGATGAAGATCTAACTGCTGAAGAAGAAGCCTATCTCGAACTCCTAGAAGATTAAGCAAAATGGAAAAGCAACGTTTGCAAAAAGTCTTGGCGCAAGCGGGTTTTGGTTCACGTCGCGAAATTGAAACGTGGATCAGCGCTGGGCGTGTTACCCTTAATGGCAAGCCAGCAAGCTTAGGTGACAAAGCCGGCCCATTCGATAAAATCAAACTCGACGGCAGATTACTAAGAGGCATTAAATACGCCCCGCAACAATGCCAAGTGATGTTATATAACAAGCCCGAAGGACAAGTGTGCACGCGCAGTGACCCCGAGGGTCGTGACACTGTCTTTCAGCATTTACCCAAACCCCGCTCAGGCCGTTGGATCATGGTTGGGCGCTTGGATCTTAATACCTCTGGGTTGTTACTGTTTACGAATGATGGTGAATTAGCTAAACGCTTAATGCACCCCAGCTATCAAGTCGAACGTGAATACGCGGTGCGTATTTTAGGTGTAGTAACGGATAGTATGATTGAAACTTTAATCAGCGGCGTGCAGTTAGAAGATGGCCCCGCCCGTTTTAAATCTGTTAAATTCAGCGGTGGGAGCGGCGCCAATAAGTGGTTTAGCATTGTTCTGACTGAAGGCCGCCAACGCGAAGTACGCCGGCTGTGGGAAGCTCAGGGGCTTACCGTCAGCCGCTTAATCCGCACCCGTTTCGGCGCAGTCCGCCTACCACGTAATTTACGGCTGGGTAAAACCGAGTTTCTCACCGAAAAACGTATTCAACAACTTATGCAGACGGTTAAATTGTCGAAAGAGACTAAGTAACTCCTTGACCCCTTAAAGCCTATTTGCTACTTTCCTGCTTCTGTTCAATAAATTAGGCACGTAGCTCAGGGGTAGAGCACCACCTTGACATGGTGGGGGTCGGTGGTTCGAAACCACTCGTGCCTACCAGATTCTCAACTAGGATAGCAGATGATTACAATTACTTTGCCCGATGGTAGCCAAAAGCAGTTTGAGGCGCCGGTTACCGTATTACAGGTGGCAGAATCCATTGGCGCCGGATTGGCTAAAGCCGCGGTGGCAGGTAAAGTTGATCAACAACTGGTTGATACCTCACACCTTATCGATCACGATGCTGAGTTGAGTATTGTTACCGGTAAAGACACGGATGGCCTGGAAGTGATCCGCCATTCAAGTGCGCACCTCTTAGCGCAAGCCGTCAAACAATTATTTCCAACTGCGCAAGTGACGATTGGACCGGTGATTGAAGATGGCTTTTATTATGACTTTGCTTTCGCGCGGCCGTTTACCCCTGAAGATCAAGCTGCAATTGAAAAACGTATGACCGAATTAGCGAAACAAAAGCAAGCTGTGAGTCGTGAAGTTGTCAGTCGCGAACAAGCCATTGCTAAGTTCAAGGATTTAGGTGAAACCTATAAAGTGCAAATTATTGAAGATTTGCCAGCAGACGAAGTCTTAACTTTATATACTCAAGGAGACTTTACCGATTTATGTCGTGGCCCGCATGTACCGCATACCGGAATTTTAAAAGCTTTTAAGTTAACTAAATTAGCTGGCGCATATTGGCGTGGTGACAGTAATAACGAAATGCTACAACGTGTGTACGGCACAGCATGGGCTGATAAAAAAGATTTAGAAGCTTATTTGCATCGTCTAGAAGAGGCTGAAAAACGCGACCATCGTAAGCTTGGTAAAGCCATGCATCTATTTCATTTTCAAGAAGAAGCTGCTGGTATGGTGTTTTGGCATGCGCATGGTTGGCAAGTGTATCGTGAAATAGAAACGTATTTGCGTGAGGTGTTAACCGATTACGGTTATCAAGAGATCCGTACACCACAAATTATGGATCGCTCTTTGTGGGAGAAGTCGGGGCATTGGGCCAAATTTCGCGGCGAGATGTTTACCACTAACACGGAGAACCGTGATTTTGCCATCAAGCCGATGAGTTGCCCCGGTCACGTGCAAGTGTTTAATCAAGGTTTGAAAAGCTATCGCGATTTACCCATACGCTTAGCTGAATTTGGTAATTGTCATCGCTGTGAACCCTCTGGCTCTTTGCATGGTTTGATGCGTTTGCGTAATTTCGTGCAAGATGATGCTCATATCTTTTGTACTGCAGAGCAAATTCAATCGGAAGTCGCAGCATTTATCGATTTATTATTTAAAGTTTACAAAGATTTTGGATTTGACGACATTATTTTAAAACTATCAACTCGACCTGATGAGCGTGTGGGTGCTGATGAAGTGTGGGATAAGGCAGAACATGCCTTAGAGCAAGCACTTAATGACACTACGTTAGATTGGGAACTGTGTCCAGGCGAGGGTGCATTTTATGGACCTAAGATTGAGTTTTCTCTACGTGATTGTTTGTCGCGTGTATGGCAGTGTGGCACTTTGCAATTAGATTTTTCCATGCCAGAGCGATTAGGTGCACATTACATCGAAGAAGATGGTTCAAAACAAATTCCAGTGATGATCCACCGGGCTATCTTTGGATCATTCGAGCGCTTTATCGGTATTCTGATTGAGCATTATGCTGGCCAATTACCACTGTGGCTGATGCCAGTCCAGGCTGTTGTGATGAATATTACTGACAAGCAATCTGATTACGTTAAATCTGTTGTAGCAAAACTTAAGCGAGCCGGGATCCGTACTCGCGTCGATCTGCGTAATGAAAAAGTGGGCTTCAAAATTCGGGAACATACTTTGCAGCGTGTTCCCTATTTGTTGGTGGTAGGTGATCGTGAAGTTGAAGCGAATACAGTTGCCGTTCGTACACAACAAGGTGAAGAATTTGGTAGCGTAGCGCTTGATAGTGTAACTCAGGCATTCCAAAAAGCTATCTCTAGTAAGTCAAGATCTGCAAAGTTTGCATAGTGAGTGATTTTGTAGGCCCTATGCTGACAATTGGCCACACCCTTCCTCGTAAAATCCCCTTTTACTTCTTTAATTGATCGCATGTCATAATGCTTATTTGTAATGACTTCTCGATGAATTTATCTAATTGCATTCGTGTTTTTTGCTTTGGACCCAGTAGTTGAGCTGCCATAAAAGCTGAGTTAAGCAATGCTCGTTCAAGTTTATAGCTTAAAAACAGTGTTTGGTGTTCACCTGGTGACAACCAAGGGTTTTGTTTGGCATAAATTGATAAACAGTGATCGATTACGGGTTTCGGTTGATTCCATAAAAGTGAAACCAAGTCGATATGTGGCGCCCCCATACCAGCCCACTCCCAGTCAACGATTTTAAATTGTTTGGGTTCAGTTTTATGTAACCAAATATTTGAAAGATTTAAATCACCGTGAATTGGCATCTGTAAATCAGTATATTGTGATAGTAATTCACTATGATGGGTGAGCGACTCATTAAGGTCATGGAAATGCTTTGCAAGGATCTCGGAATTATATGCAGCCTGAAAAGCTTGCAAATTATTATAAATATATTTTTGTAAATCTTTGGAGTAGGCGCTATCGTATGTGAAAATTTCTTTATTGTTAAATGTCTGTTTCCATTCCGACATGTGCTCATGTAATTGTTTCATCTGGTTAACTAAATGAATCATACAATGGAGTGTAGTAGGTTGGTAGTAGTCGTTATTTAGATCTTCAAAGAGGTATTGATAATGTGACTTATAAGCAATTTGATTGCACATATATAATGTAGGCAAATAGTGGTTCATTTCGTTGTGGCTTTTATAAACGACATATTCTGAATGTCCCGGTGTAAAGGGTAGGTTAGTTAAAGCCGGGATATCCCGTAGTGAATAGTGTGCATTTTTGTAAACATAATTTCGATATCCAGAAGATGTTTTAAGCGATATGCGGTAGGCACAATTTACTTTCCATCCTGAAAGATGCGTATATTTATGATTTTTTATTTTTTTTTCAAAATTATGTTTTGGCAAATGTTGGTTTAGTAAATTTATATCGAGGCCGACCGGTAACCCATAGTACGGTAGATTGTTGTATTTGGTTCGTATTTTACTAAACAGGCTGCCTAACGGCTGCCATATTGGGTTTTCTTTTTTCATAGCATATTTCTATATAGTGGTAGGTAGTATTGTTATCGGCAATTAGCAACGCATCTTAAGTTATTCTTACAGTAATCTAGAGTAAATCGACCCCCTCGGTTTTTAGTTGCAGGTTATGAATGATTTTTTTCGAGTATAT